>JRYG01003753.1_pt1 | contig 10761 bp, 10 predicted proteins | sample 235341 | NCBI WGS metagenome assembly JRYG01 (sample SAMN03074218, study PRJNA261478) | activated sludge metagenome | biome: Wastewater Treatment Plant; feature: Wastewater; material: Activated sludge; isolation source: activated biomass of a wastewater treatment plant treating hydrocarbon... ... | reverse complement strand
TTCATCAAGGTCTGGACCTGGATCGACCGCCGGTGGCAAGAATATCCCACGCACTCCGTAAAGCGCGTCTACAACTTCCCGGTGGTCGGCCCCTGTCCGATCTATCTGAACGGGCACGACGAATTGCACTCGCTCTCGAAAAATATCGATGCCAACAGCATTCGTTTCTGGATGGGATTCGGAGACCATTACATCAACGTCTTCACCGTGCTCCGCACGCTCGGTTTCCTTTCGCATCTGCCGGTTACCCTGACCACCGGCCAACAGGTCGTGCCGCTCAAGGTCGTCAAGGCGCTGCTGCCCGATCCCATGACCCTCGCTCCGGGATATACCGGCAAAACCTGTATCGGCAACTTCGTCAAGGGCTGGAAGAACGGGAAGAAAAGAGAACTCTTTATTTATCAGGTCTCGGACCACAAGCAGTGCTACGAGGAGGTCGAATCGCAGGCCATCAGCTACACCGCCGGCGTCCCTCCGGTCGCGGCGGCCATGCTCGTGGCCCAAGGCGTCTGGAACCCGAAAACGATGGTCAACGTCGAGGAGCTCGATCCCGAACCGTTCATCGCCCTGCTGGATCGGATTGGTCTGCCGACCGAGATCAAGGAAATCGAACCCGGCGGCGAGGATTCGTTCGATGGCACGGTCAGGGATCTGGAGCGGGAGTTGGCGGAATCGACCGCGACGGTCACGGTCTCGGCAGCCAACCCGATGATCGCCCTGGCTCCCAGGCCGCCGGCAGCCAACCCCAAGCAGCCGAAAGAAAAGGAAAAACCGGAAAAGCCCAGGAAATCCGACAAGAAGAAAAAGTAATACGGTCGCTGGAATTATCCAGGAGAGGCTGTCCAGCCCATACCGGGCTGAGCAGCCTTTTTACATTTGCCGGGCAACGGCCTTCGTCACGCAACCCCCTATTCCCGTTGGCGCCGCCAGCACTGGAGAAAATATGCACTTCGATTACTATTCCATTGCCGAGTGGAAAAAAATCATGGCGTTCTCCGCAACCCGGGAGACGCCATTCCTAATCGTGCTGTTGGACATCATTCAGCGAAAATTCGAGCAATTTCGCACGGGTTTTCCCGACGCGAAAATTTATTACGCGGTCAAGGCGAATCCCGGCACGGAAGTACTGCGCTTATTGCATGATCTGGGCTCCCATTTTGACATCGCATCGATTTATGAGCTCGACAGAGTGCTCGACCTTGGGGTGCCGCCCGACCGCGTGAGTTTCGGCAACACCATCAAAAAAGCCAGACACGTCCGCGAAGCCTACGACAAAGGAGTCAGGCTGTTCACGAGCGACTGTGAAGCGGATGTCCGCAATCTCGCCAGGGAAGCTCCCGGTTCGCGCCTGTTCTTTCGCCTCCTGATGGACGCCGTGACGTCCGACTCCGACTGGCCGCTGTCGCGGAAATTCGGTTGCCAGCCCCGCATGGCGTCGGAACTCGTGTCATTGGCCGCCGATTTGGGGTTAACTCCCTATGGCGTTTCATTTCACGTGGGCTCGCAGCAACGCGAAATTCCCGCCTGGGACGCGGCGATTGCCCAGGCGAAGGCTTTGTTCGAGTGGGTGGAAGCAGAAAACATCCATCTGCAAGCGATCAACATGGGGGGCGGTTTTCCGGCGGATTATCTGGTCAGATCCAACCCGCTTTCCGTATACGCGGAAGAAATCAACCGTTATCTCGGCTCGCATTTCGGCAATGAAGTCCCGGAAATTTACCTCGAACCCGGACGTGGGCTTGTCGGCGAGGCGGGCGTTCTGGTCAGCGAAGTCGTCTCGATTGCCAAAAAATCGAAAACCGATTTGAAACGCTGGGTCTATACGGATGTCGGCATCTTCAACGGCCTGATGGAAACGCTGGGAGAATCGATCAAGTATCCGGCCTATACCGAGAAAAACGGCGAAACCGGAGACGTGATCCTGGCCGGACCGACCTGCGACAGCCTGGACATCATGTACGAACATCATAAATATCAACTCCCGCTGTCGCTGGAGATCGGCGACCGGATCTACTGGCTCTCCACCGGAGCCTATACCGCCTCCTACAGTTCCGTCGAGTTCAATGGTTTTCCACCCTTGAAAACCTATTATTTGTGATGCCACACTCACTTCTCGCCAGCTCCACTCGAGGATTCCCCCTTGACAAACGAATCGAGTCATTCCGAACCCCGTCCGCCGGAAAATCCGCGCCATGACTGACCACCTCCCGGCTCCGGCGGCCACGTCGACCCGGCTGGTCGCCTACAGCGTGGCGCTGGCGGCGCTGGCGGTGGCCCTGTCGCCGCTCAGCATCCCGACCGGCATCGCCAAGCTGTCGCCCAGCCAGCATTTCATCAACGTCGTCGCCGGCGCGCTGGTCGGACCGTGGTGGGGGCTGGCGGTGGCCATCGTCACCTCGCTGGTGCGCAACGCCCTGGGTCTGGGCACGCCGCTCGCCTTTCCGGGCAGCGTCTTCGGCGTGGTGCTGGCCGGGTTGGCTTACCGCCATACCCGCAACGTCTATTTCACTGCGCTGGGCGAAGTCATCGGCACCGGTCTGATCGGCGCCACCGTCGGCGCGCTGCTGGTCGCCCCCTATCTGATGGGCAGGGACATCGCTCTGACCGTGCTGATTCTGCCGTTCCTGCTGTCCTCGGCGGTGGGCGCGGCGTTGGGAATCGCCGGCCTCCAGGTCTTGCGGCGGCTGGGCTACCTGCGCTGAGCGACGATGGCGGCGGCCTTGATCGCCTGCCGAGGCGTCGGTTATCGCTATCCGGCGACCGACCGCCTTGCGCTCCGGGATCTGGATTTCAGCGTCGAACCCGGCGAGTTCGTGGCGCTGGCCGGCGCCAGCGGTTCCGGCAAATCCACGCTGTGCCGGCTGCTGAACGGCCTGATTCCCCACCTGCACGGCGGCGAGGTCGGCGGCGCCCTCACGGTCGCCGCCGCCGATCCGCGCGCGACGCCGCCGCACCGCATGAGCCGCGCGGTCGGGCTGCTGCTGCAACGGCCCGACGCCCAATGCCTGGCCACCACCGTCGCCCGCGACATCGCCTTCGGTCCCGCCTGTCAGGGGCAGGATCGCGCCACTATCGCCCGGCGGGTGCGGGAAGTCGTCGAATGGCTGGACATCGGCCATCTGCTGGAGCGCGCGCCGCACACCCTGTCCGGCGGCGAACAGCAACGGGTGGCGCTGGCCGGCGTGCTGGCCCTGCAACCGCGCCTGCTGGTGCTGGACGAGCCCTTCGCCTTTCTGGACGCGGCCAGCGCCAGCCAGTTGCGCGAGTTGTTGCGCCGGTTGCACGCCGCCGGCGTCACCCTGCTCGTCGCCGAACACCGCCTGAGCGAGATCGCCGCCGACGCCGACCGGTTGCTGGTGCTGCATCGAGGCCGGCTGGTCGCCGACGGCCCGCCCACCGAGGTGTTGGCTGGCGATGTCGCCGGCTGGGGATTGGAACCGCCGCAACCCCTGCCGGCGCCGCCGCCCCTCTCGACCGAAGCGACGGAACCGGTGGTGGAATGGGATGGGGTCTGGTGCGAGCGCGACGGCCGGTCCGTGCTGCGCGGCGCCAGCCTGCGGAGCGCGGCGGGCGAAATCGTCGCGCTGCTGGGGGCGAACGGCGCGGGCAAGAGCACGCTGCTGCGGCATGGCAATGGCCTGCTGCGCTGCCAGCGCGGCGTGGTGCGGATCGTGGGACGACCGGTCGGTCGGCGGCCAGTGGCGGAACTGGCCCGCGACGTGGGACTGGTGATGCAGCAGCCGGCGCGGATGTTGTTCGCCCCCACGGTGCGCGCCGAACTGGCCGCCGGGCCGCGCGCCCTGCGGCGGTACGATCCGGACTGGTGCGCGCGGTTGAGCGAGCGTTTCGGCCTCGATCCGCTGCTCGACCGCTCACCGCAACTGCTCAGCGCCGGCGAACAGCGGCGGGTCGCCATCGCGGCGGTGTTGGCCGGTCGCCCGCGGGCGCTGCTGCTGGATGAACCGACCGCCGGCCAGGACGCCCGCGCCCGCGCCACCCTGCGCGCCCTGCTCCGCGATTGCGCCGCCGATGGACTCGCCATCACCCTGGCCACGCACGATCTGGGCTGGGCCTATTCGCTCTGCCAGCGCTGGGCGGTGCTGGCCGAAGGCCGCATCGCCGCCGACGCCGATCCCGCGGCGGTGCTGGCCCAACCCGAGGTGCTGGGCCGCGCCCGGCTGTCCACCCTCGCGGTGGCCGCCTGATGGCTGCGTCCGGTCAGGAGTCACCAGGGCCGCTGCCCGAACCCACCGGGCATTTCGATCCGCGCGCCAAACTGGTCGTCTATCTGCTGGGTTTCGGTTTGATTCTGCTGGCGACCCGACCCCTGGAACTGTTGCCGCTGTTAGCGGTGCTGGTGCTGGGCATCTCGCTCTGGGGGCATTGGAGAGAATGGTGGCGGATCATGCGCCTGCTGTGGGCCACCTTGCTGCTGTTCGCGGTCGTCGTCGGCCTGGGCGACGGTCCCGAAGCCGCCGTTGGCGCGGTGCTGCGACTGCTGGCCCTGATCACCGCCAGCGTGCTGTTTTTCGCCACCACGCCACCGGAGGAGCTGGGCGAATCCCTGCTGACCAGCGGCCTGTCCCCGCGGGCGGTGTTCCTGCTGGAGGGAACCCTGCGCTTCGCGCCGACCATGGCGCTGCTGGTCCGTGAAGTACGGGAGGCGCAGGAAAGCCGGGGTATCCGCCTGGATGGGTTTTACCTGTTGCGCAACGGCTCCGCTCTGCTGGCGCCGCTGCTGGCCGACGTGATGCGCTTCGCCGACGATCTGGCCGAGGCGCTGGAAACGCGCGGCTTCGGCGGGCCGTACCGTACCCCGCTGGCGGAGTACCGGTTCCGGGCGCGAGATTGGGCGCTGGTGCTGGGAATGCTGGCGGCGACGGCGACGGCGACGCTGCTGATCTTGTCGCTCGAATGAGGCGGTCGGTCGAAGAACGGGCGGACGCTCAATCCCGCCGACGAAACTTCACCATAGACTCGCGACCGGCACACGCGCGCTGCGCGTCCCTCATCAATGCGAACGCCCGCAGCAGGGCGGCGACCAGCGGTGGCTTGCGGAGGATGCGTCGGTGATCGCCCTTGCGGACCTGTAACCGGTCGCTGCCCACCGCGATCAGCAGATTCGACAGATCGAAACCCTGATCGAGCCACTTTACCCAATCCATAGGCGCGGCCCGCAAATCCCAGTCCAGTTCCCGGCCATCGTAGCGGCCCGCGTTCTCCACCACGCCGCGCACGACCACCAGCATACTCTTCGGCGCCGGGGCGTCGGGAAACCCATAACCGACCACCGCATTGAACCGTTGCCGGGTCAATTCCCGGACCATCGCCTCCTCGGCATTCCACAACCGGGCGTACTCCAGCATCCACGCCTCGGAGAAGATCTCGAGCGGCGGCGCGGATTCCTGGCGCGAGCCGTTGCCGGCGAACCGACGCCCTTCGATACCGTTCACCCGCCGTTACCCACCCATGGATGATAGTGAAAGTACGCCAGCAGCAAGCCGCCGAACACGATCCGATACCAGGCGAACGGCGCGAAACTGTGTTGACCGACATACGCCAGCAGAAAGCGCACCACCGCCAAGCCGCCCACGAAGGCCGCCACGAAACCGACCGCGAAGATCGGGATGTCCGCCATCGTCAATCGGCTCCATTCCTTGGCGAGACTGTAGACGGTTGCGGCGAACATGGTCGGAATCGCCAGGAAAAACGAGAATTCGGTGGCCGCGAATCGCGACAGGCCACCCAACATTCCGCCCATGATGGTCGCGCCCGAGCGCGACACGCCCGGAAACAACGCCACGCTTTGAGCGATGCCCACCACCAGCGCGTCCCGCCAGGTCATCTCCTCGACCGCCTGGACCCGTCCCGCCCGCGCGTAGCGCTCGATCAGCAGGATGGCGATGCCGCCCACCACCAGCGCCCCGGCCACGCTGACCGGATTGAACAGATAGCGGGTGATCTGCCTGTGCAACAGAAATCCCAGGATCGCCGCCGGCACGAACGAAATCGCCAGATTCGCGACCAGCCGTCGCGCCTTGGGATCCCCGTTCAGATTCAGGATCGTATCGCGCAGCCGTTCCCGGTAAATCCAGACCACGGACAGAATGGCGCCCAACTGGATGAAAATCTCGAAGGTCTCGGCGCGCGGTCCGGTGAAATCCAGGAAATCCCCTACAATGATCAGATGACCCGTGCTGGAAATCGGCAGGAATTCCGAGGCTGCCTCGACCAGGCCCAGAATCAGGGCCTTGAGAATCAGCAGAACGTCCAAGAGCACTCCTTCGGATGGTGGTCGGAACAAGGCCGGCGATTCTAGCAACTCCGGTCGAGGCCCACTACGCGGTCATCGGCGAGAAACCGGGACATTCTATCCCATGTTCAAACAAGACATTGAACTTATTTGTCTTTTCTGTTCTAACCGATTAACCGCCTCAGCCCGAAAGAGCCGACCATGCACCCCAAGCGGCTGATCCTCCTGCTCGCTGCGTCCGTACTGTTCCCGCTACTGCCCGACCTCGCGACAGCCCAGCCGATTTACAAATGGACCGATGCCAGCGGGCAGGTCCATTACGGCGAAAAGCAGCCCGAGAACGCGGAATCGGTGCAAACCCTCGACATCGCCCGACCGCCCCCCGCCAACGCCGACTCCGCCGCCGAGATCGCGCGCATCAAGGCGCTGTCCGAACAAATGGCCCGCGAGCGTCAAGCATCGGAACAGGCGCGCCAGGAGCAGGCTATCCGCAATCTGGAACAGGAAAACCAGCGGTTACAGAACGATCTGCTGAATCAGCAGCTTCGGCAGGAACAACAGCGGGACGACAACGATGGCATCATCATCGGGTATCCGCCACCCTACCCCGATCCCTATCCACCCTATCCGCCCAAACCGTATCCACCGCACCCCTGGCCCTGCCAGCCATGGCCGGACTGTCATAAACCGCCACCGCCGCCCCAGCCGCCGGCGCCTCCCAAGCCACCTCACGTCAAACCTCATCCACCGTTCAAACCGGCGCCAGTGGGCATCGACCCGGCGCCGCAGGCCGTGTTTCGAGGGCGGTGAGCGGCGTCAGTCAGTCGAGACGCCGGCTCGCGGCAGCGGCCGTGATTCCGAAACCATGGCCGGCTCGAACCAGGCCAACCGCGACCGCAATTTCACCACCTCGCCGACGATCAGCAGCGCCGGCGAGCGAACGTCGGCGTGTTGAAGCGCGGCGGTCAACGTGGCGAGCGTGGCGCAATGGACCCGCTGCCGCGGCGTGGTCCCCTGCTCGATCAGCGCCACCGGCGTCTCGCCCGCCATGCCGTGTTCGCGCAGTCTGGCGCAGATGTGGCGGACGCTCTTCAGCCCCATATAGAACACCACCGTCTGGCGCGGCTGCACCAGCATCGGCCAGTTCAAATCCAGGGTACCATCCTTGAGATGGCCGGTTACGAACACGCACGCCTGGGCGTAATCGCGATGGGTCAGCGGAATGCCGGCGTAGGCCGCGCAACCGGCGGCGGCGGTCACCCCCGGCACCACCTGAAAGGGGATGCCGGCCAGCATCAGCGTCTCGATCTCCTCGCCGCCGCGCCCGAAGATGAACGGGTCGCCGCCCTTGAGCCGCAGCACCCGCTTGCCTTGCAGGGCCAGCTCCACCAGCAACCGGTTGATGTCGTCCTGCGGCAGGGTGTGATGCTCCGGCTCCTTGCCGACGAAGATGCGCTCGACCCGCGGCTCCAGCAACTCCAGAATCGCCGGCGCGATCAGCCGGTCGTGAACCGCGACGTCGGCCTGCTTCATCAGCCGCAGCGCCTTCAGGGTCAGCAATTCGGGATCGCCGGGGCCGGCGCCCACCAGATAGACTTCGCCGACACGGGGCCGCGTTTCCAGATTCAGTTGTGCTGTCATCGCCTTGTTCGATACCGGTCCACAGGGAAAAGTCAAGCAGGGCTACCGCAATCGCTCGGCGCGTATCCCGGCCAGCGCCAGTTCCAACCGCCGCCAAGCCGGTTCCGGTCCCGGCAGGCCGAACCGCAATCCCGCCGGATCGGTGAAGCGGCGAACCAGAACGCCGCGCCGCGCCAGGGCATTCTGCCAGAATTCGGCATCCGGTAATGGCGCCCAATGAAACAGAACCGTACCGCCGGCAACCGGCAGTCCTTGCCGCTTCAGCAAATCCGCCAGCCGGTTCCCCGCACGGTCGAGGTGGCTCCGCGCCTCTGCCTGCCAGTCACGGTCGGCCAGTGCCTGCAGCGCCACCCAGCGGCTGGGACCGGTCACCGTCCATGGTCCCAGGTGGTCGTGCAAGCGCTCCAGCAACGCCGGCTCCGCCAGCACGAACCCGACCCGCGCGCCCGCCAGTCCGAAAAACTTGCCCAGCGAGCGCAACACGATCAGCCCCGGCAGGCCGGCCTGAACCGCCAGGCTTTCCGTCTGGGGTGGCGTCCATGAACGCCTCGTCCACCACCAGCCAGCCGCCCCGCTCCGCCAGCCGCGCCCGCCAGTCCAGCAGGGTCGCCGGCGCGAACCGCGCACCCGAGGGATTGTTGGGATTGACCACGACCAGCGCGTCCAAACGATCCAGCGCCATATCCAACGTTTCGGCGGCCAGCAACTCGACCCGGTGTCCGGCCCGTCGCCAGGCATGGGCGTGTTCGGCGTAGCTGGGATGCAAGACGCCCACCCGGCCCGGTTTCCGCAACAGCGGCAACGCCTGGATCGCGGCCTGCGAACCGGCCACCGGCAACACGCGTGGCGTTCCGTAATAAACCGCCGCCGCGGTTTCCAGACCATCGTCCGGTTCTGGCAACCGCTGCCAGACCGTTGCGGGAGGTGGTGGAACCGGCCAGCCGTTGGGATTGATACCGGTGGACAAATCCAGCCAGTCGCTCGGCGGAATCCGGTAACGGGTCGCCGCCGCGCGCAGGGCGCCGCCGTGTTCAAGCAAGGGCCAGTCCTCCCAGCAGGATCACGCCCAACCACAGCCACAGCGCCCGTCGCACCAGCGCCACCGCCCGACCGATGTCCTCGGCGCGGGGCGCCAGTCCCTCGCCCAGCGCCGGGCGCTGCTGCCATTCGCCGCGATAGCGGGCCGGACCGCCCAGCGCCAACCCCAGCGCGCCCGCGCCCGCCGCCATCACGGGGCCGGCGTTGGGGCTTTTCCACATCGGGGCCTGGTCGCGCCAGCAGCGCCAGGCCAGCGTCGGCCGGGTTCCGACCAGCACATAGCTCAGGGCGGTCAAGCGCGCCGGCAGCCAGTTCAATACATCGTCCAGCCGCGCCGCCGCCCAGCCGAAATCCCGATAGCGCGGAGTCCGATAACCCCACATGGCGTCGAGCGTGTTGGCCAGCCGGTACAGCACCACGCCCGGCGCCCACGCCAGCACGAACCAGAACAGCGCGCCGAAAATCGCGTCGCAACCGTTTTCCAACACCGATTCCACCGTGGCCCGGCTGATCCGCTCCTCGTCCAGATCGGCCGTATCGCGGCTGACGATCAGGCCGACCCGCTCGCGCGCCAGCGGTAAATCGCCCACCTGCAATGCCGCCGCCACTGCTTCGGCGTGTTCCGCCAGACTGCGCGCGCCGATGGCCAGATACAGCGACCCCAGCGCCACCGCCAGACCCAGCAATGGAATCGCGGACAATATCCAGGCCAGCAGCGTGAAGGGGGCCAGCAACAGGAGCACCGCAACGATGCCACGGGCGCGACGCGAATTGGCGCCCGATTCCGGCGGCCCGTAGCCGAACGCCTCCAGCCGTTGCGCCAGCCAACCGAACCCCGCCAGCGGATGCCAACGGCGCGGTTCGCCCTGCCAACGATCCAGCAGCACCGCGCCAATGCAGAATAGCGCGGTCAGCATGAAGCTTCTCTCGCCCGCCAGTGAGCGAGAGGTCGGGCGTGAAGGTCGTCTTTCAATCGCATTGCATCATTCAGCATCCCGTGAAGGCGCTAGTGTAGCCAAAAACCGACTGTTTCAGTAAAAATCACGTCATGAACCCCAAAACCCTCATGATTCAGGGCACCACCTCCGACGCCGGCAAAAGCGTCATGGTCGCCGGCTTGTGCCGGCTGCTGGCCCGGCGCGGCGTGCGCGTGGTTCCCTTCAAGCCCCAGAACATGGCCCTCAACAGCGCCGTCACCGTGGACGGCGGCGAAATCGGCCGCGCCCAGGCGGTGCAGGCGCAGGCGGCTTTTCTGGAACCGCACACCGACATGAACCCGGTGCTGCTGAAGCCGAACACCGACATCGGCGCCCAGATCATCATCCACGGCAAGGCGTTGACCAACATGGACGCCCGCCGCTATCACGACTACAAGCCGGTGGCGATGCGCGCGGTGCTGGAATCCTACGAACGGCTGCGCGCCGTCTACGACGTGATCCTGGTGGAAGGCGCCGGCAGTCCGGCGGAAATCAATCTGCGCGACCAGGACATCGCCAACATGGGTTTCGCCGAGGCGGTGGATTGCCCGGTGTGGCTGGTCGGCGACATCGACCGGGGCGGCGTGTTCGCTCATCTGTACGGCACTCTGGCGCTGCTTTCACCCAGCGAACGGGCGCGCATCACCGGCCTCCTCATCAACCGCTTTCGGGGCGATGCGGACCTGCTGACGCCGGGACTGGACTGGCTGACCCGGGAAACCGGCAAGCCGGTGTTGGGTGTGCTGCCCTATCTGCAAGGGCTGCATTTGGAAGCGGAGGATGCTCTGCCGCGCGAACCCGGCGTCGCCAAGGATTCGGAGCGACTGCGGGTTGCGGTGCCGGTGTTGGCGC
>JRYG01002045.1_pt1 | contig 10763 bp, 9 predicted proteins | sample 235341 | NCBI WGS metagenome assembly JRYG01 (sample SAMN03074218, study PRJNA261478) | activated sludge metagenome | biome: Wastewater Treatment Plant; feature: Wastewater; material: Activated sludge; isolation source: activated biomass of a wastewater treatment plant treating hydrocarbon... ... | reverse complement strand
CATGTCCGCCACCCACAGGGGCAACACGTCGCGGCCGGCGTAGCGGCCCCACTTGACGGAGTCGGAGCCCCGGCGATCTGGCGCTGCGTCGAAGCCGCTCAAACTTCGAGGTGCTGGAAAAGCGCCGTGGACAGGTAGCGCTCGCCGAAGGAGGGGATCACCACCACGATGAGCTTGCCGGCGTTCTCCGGCCGCTTGGCAAGCTCCAGGGCGGCCCAGGTGGCGGCACCGGAGGAAATGCCCACCAGCAGGCCTTCTTCGGTGGCCATGCGGCGGGCGGTGGCGAAGGCGTCGTCGTTCTTGACCCGGATCACCTCGTCGTACACGGCCGTGTTGAGCACCGCCGGGACGAAGCCGGCGCCGATGCCCTGGATGGGGTGCGGGCCGGGCTGGCCGCCGGAGAGCACGGGCGAGGCGGCGGGCTCGACGGCGAACACCTTGAGCTTCGGGAATTTCTCCTTCAGCACCTCGGCGCAGCCGGTGATGTGGCCGCCGGTGCCGACGCCGGTGATCAGCTCGTCGAGCCCCTCGGGGAAGTCGGCGAGGATTTCCTGCGCCGTGGTGCGGCGGTGAATCTCGACGTTGGCGGGATTTTCGAACTGCTGTGGCATCCAGGCGTTCGGCGTTTTCCGCACCAGTTCCTGCGCTTTCTCGATCGCACCCGGCATGCCCTTTTCCTTGGGGGTCAGCACCAGCTCGGCGCCCAGCGCTGCCAGATAGCGCCGCCGTCCGGCATGATGAGAATCATGCGGTAGCCGCGCATCGCGGCCACCATCGCGAGGGCGATCCCGGTGTTGCCGCTGGTCGGCTCGACGATCGCCGATTCGCCGCGCACGAGTTCTCCCCTGGCCTCGGCAGCACCGATCATCGCCGCCCCGATCCGGTCCTTGACCGAGCCGCCGGGATTGAAGTACTCGAGCTTTCCGCAGACCTGGGCTTCGAGCCCGTCACCGATCCGGGCCAGCCAGACCAGCGGCGTGCCACCAACCGTCGCCGATGCCTGTGGCGCGATCAAATGAAGTACATCCTCGCCGCCGCATCCTCGGCCTCGCGCTCGTAGAGATCCTGGATCGTGGTCTCGCCGAAGACGCCGCGAAGAGCCCGGACGCCCTCGGCCCAGATGCCCCCCGCTTCGTCCGCCTCCTGGCCAACCTTGCCGTCGAGCGCCTGGACGACCTCGAGCACAGAGATCTCGCTGGCCGGCCGGGCCAGGATGTAGCCGCCCTTGCTGCCCCTCCGGCTGGTCAGGAGACCGGCCCGGCGAAGGGTCGAGAAGAGCTGCTCGAGAAACTGATCCGGGATGTTTCTCCGCTCTGCCAGTTCCTTGACCGGCATCGGCCGGTCCCCGGCCCCGGCCAGCTCGACCAGGGCGACGACGGCGTAGCGGGATTTCGAGGTGACCGAGATCAAGACACCATTTCTACCGCATCAGCCGGGTGAAAGCAGAGTATCCCTGTCAAGAATCAGGGATTTCCGGAAATCAGGCTTGATCCGCCAGTTCTTCCGGGCCCGGGACTTTCAGCCTGGCAGAAGCGATCCTGGCCAGCGACTCCTCCCTGCCCAGCGCCGCCACTGACTCGAATATCCCGGGAGAAATCGTGGTTCCGGTGATCGCTACCCGGATCGGCTGGAAGACCTTGCCGGCGCCCAGCCCGAGCCGATCGGGCAGGGGTTCCAGTGCCGTCTGCACCGACTCGATGGTGAAGCCGTCATGGTTGGGACCGTTGCCACTCTGGTCGATTCCGGCGAGCAGGGCTTCTACCTCTCCCAGCACCCGCGCCGCATCCCCCTTCATCACCTTGCGCCAGGCCTTCTCGTCCTCGACTGGCGGCTCGAAGAGGAAGCGGATCAGCGGCCACACCTCCTGGAGGGTCTGCGCCTTCTCCTGGACGATCTCGCAGCCGAAGGCAAAGCGCTCCTCGTTCAGGGCCCGGCCACCCGTCTCCGCATCGACGAAGCCCCGGACTGTGGCGCTGTACTCGTCGAGGGACATCTCGCGCATGTAGCGCCCGTTCATCCAGCGAAGCTTCTTCTCGTCGAAGACGGCCGATGACCGTCCGACGTCTTCGGGACGGAACCGCGCGACCAGCTCCTCCGTGGAAAGCAGGGTCTCGTCGTCGCCCGGCCCCCAGCCGAGCAGTGCGACGTAGTTGCGGATCGCGGCGGGCAGGTACCCGGCATCACGGAGTTCCTGCACTGATGCAGCGCCGTGACGCTTGGAGAGTTTCTTCCCGTCGGGGCCGTGCAGCAGGGGCACGTGGGCATATCGGGGCGGATCGATGCCGAGCGCCTTGAAGACGAGCAGCTGCTTCGGCGTGTTCGAGAGATGGTCGTCACCCCGGATCACCTCGGTGATCCCCATGTCGGCGTCGTCGACCGCGACCGCGAAGTTGTAGAGCACCGAGCCGTCGCCCCTGGCGATCACGAAGTCGTCGTAGCTTCGGTTGGGGAAGCGAACCTCTCCCCGGATCAGGTCCTCGACCACGGTTTCGCCCTCGTCCGGCACGCGCAGGCGGATCGCGCCCGTCCCGTCAGGCGACGGGGTGCCGCGATAACCCCGGTCTGCCCCGTGCTCCGCCTTCCATGCCTTCACGTCATCCGCGGTGGCGGAATCGCGGTAGGCGGCACCGGTTTCGATCAGCCTTTCAAGTGCCTCGGCATGGGCCTCCGCCCGTCCGACCTGCGAGATCGGCCCCTCGTCCCAGTCGAGACCGAGCCAGCGCAGCGCATCGAGGATCTGGGCAACGTTCTCGGGGGTGGATCGCTCTAGATCGGTGTCCTCGATCCGGAGCACGAACTCTCCCCCTTCGTGGCGCGCGGCCAGCCAGTTGTACAGTGCGGTCCTCGCTCCCCCGATGTGAAGTGCCCCGGTGGGAGAAGGTGCGAATCTGACCCGGAGGCCGTTTTTCTCGATGCTCATTGGCGCCCATGTTTCCACAGCCGGGTCACTGGCGAAGGCCGTGTCGCGGGGCGAGGCGATCGGCTGCCGCTCGATCCAGATCTTCAACCAGAGCCCGAGGGCCTGGCGACCGACGAACTACCGGGAGGAGGACTTCGCCGAGTTCCGGGAGTGTCTGTCGGAAAGTGGCATTCGCAGCGTGATCATCCACGCGATCTACCTGATCAACACGGCCACCCCTGACCGGGAGTTGAGGAAGAAGTCCCGGCAGGCCCTGGTGCATGCGCTGCGGGTCGGGGACGGAATCGGGGCCGACGGCGTGGTCCTCCACCCCGGCTCCCGCAAGCAGGAAGAGTTGATCCCGGCGATCATCCGTTCCGGCGAGATGATCGGGGAGGCTCTCTCGGAAACCGAACGGTGTCCCGTCCTGGTCGAGCACATGGCCGGCCACCAGAACGTCCTCGCCCACACCTTCGAGGAGGTCGCGGGCATCATCGAGGCCGCCGGCGGAGGCAAGAGGCTTGGTCTCTGCCTCGATTCCTGCCACCTGTTCGCGGCCGGCTACGACATCGGCACCTACGGGGGCATCAACTCGATGCTGGCTGACATGGACGGCGCTCTCGGGCCGGGTCGCCTCCGTGCCCTCCATCTCAACGATTCGAAGGAGCCTCTCGGAAGCCGGCGGGACCGTCACGCCGACATCGGCAAGGGCGAAATCGGCGAGAGAGGATTGGCCCGGTTCCTATCCGAACCCCGCTTTGAAGGCCTGCCCGCCACCATGGAGACGCCGGGGCCGGAGCGCAAGGGGCCCGTCGCCTACGACGTCGAACTGGCGAACCGGCTGATGCGGCGCGGCCGCGCTGCACGCCGCCGGCGCAGGAAATGAATGGCGGCCACTTTCCGGACCATGCCCGATGCCGATCATCCCATCCGTATGAATCGAACCGAAGTGGAGTGGATAGTTTGTCCGCAATCGAGCGTCGAAGGAGAGAGATGACCCCGTCGGAACCAACGCCCCAGCAGAAGATGAATCTTGAGAAGGAGGAGATGCTGGTTGAGAGCTTCTTCACCAAGCCGGCACCGAGCAGTGAGATGCCCGCGGTCGGGGTCACTCCGAGGGCCGCCTACAACATGGTCGCCTCGGAGATGGAACTCGACGGGGACCCGAACAAGAATCTCGCGACCTTCGTAACCACCTGGATGGAGCCAGAGGCCCGCCAGCTGATCCAGGACAGCCTTCACAAGAACTACATCGACCACGCCGAGTACCCGCGAACTGCCGAGATCTCGAAGCGCTGCGTGCGGATGATCCACAACCTGTTCAACGGTCCGGAGGGCCAGGACAGCCCGGGGACGGCCTGCGCCGGTTCTTCCGAGGCGGTGATGCTCGGCGCCCTCTCGATGAAGTGGAACTGGAAGAAGCGCCGGGAGACCGAGGGCAAGGACGTTACCCGCCCGAATCTCGTCTACGGCTCTGACGTCCACGTGGTCTGGGACAAGTTCTGCCGCTACTTCGACGTTGAACCGCGGAACATCCCGATCCCCAAGGGAAAGACCGTCATGGGACCGGACGACTTCCGGGAACACATCGACGAGAACACGATCGGTGTGATCGGGGTCGTCGGCACGACCTTCACCGGTCAGTGCGACGACGTCGTCGGCATCGACCAGATGCTGACCGAACTGGGGGGCAAGGGCCTGGAGGTACCGATGCACATCGATGCCGCATCCGGCGGGTTCGTGTTTCCCTTCTCGAACCCCGAGTTCACCTGGGACTTCCGACTCGACTCGGTCGTGTCGATCAACACTTCGGGCCACAAGTTCGGTCTTGTGTACCCGGGGATCGGCTGGCTGATCACCCGCACCGACTCGCAGGTTGCGGAGGATCTGATCTTCTACGAGGACTACCTCGGCGAGAAGGACGCGACGTTCACCCTGAACTTCTCGGGAAGTTCATCGTTCGTTCTCGCCCAGTACTTCCAGTTCATCCGGCTCGGTCATTCCGGGTACAGCTCGATGGTCCGCGCCATGGAAGCCAACCGGGAGGCCCTGGCCGACCGCCTTCGCCAGATGGACGCGCTCACTGTCTACGACGACGAGAACCCGACCCTGCCGCTCCTGATCGCGAAGACGAACGACAACGAGCCGTTCGACAGCAACGACCTCGTCGGGGAACTGGCTCGCCGTCGTGGCTGGCTGGTGCCGGCCTACCAGATGCCTCCGGACAACGAGAACGACCGGATCATGCGAATGCTGGTGAAGTTCAACCAGACCCGGGAGCTGGTCGACGCGCTCTGCGACGACTTCGAGGATTCGATCAGGTACCTGCGGAAGCGCAGTGAAGGCAAGGTCGCGGGCCCGCCGGTCCACACCGGCCACGGCTACTAGCCAGAGCGGAAAGGGCGGCCCCGTTTGGGACCGCCCTCTGGCGGAGACCCGCCCAACCATCCTTTGTCGAATGGGCGGCTCGGGTTCCTGTTGCCGTCTGGCGAAAGCCAGACGGCGTGCGGGTCTCCTACTTGATCTTGATTCCCGAAATGCTGCGGGAGATGACCAGTCGCTGGATCTCCGAGGTGCCCTCGAAGATGTCGTAGATCTTCGCGTCGCGGTGCATCCGCTCGACCGGGAACTCCCGGGTGTAGCCGTTGCCGCCGAGGATCTGGATCGCCCGCTCGGTGACCCAGGTCGCCACCTCGCCTCCCTTGAGCTTCGACATCGAGCCTTCCGCCTTGGTGAACGGAACCTGGTTGCGGCCCATCCACGAGGCGCGCCAGACCAGCAGGCGGGCTGCGTCGATCTCCAGCGCCATGTTGGCGAGGGTGAAGGCGATCGCCTGGTTCTCGATGATCGCGCGACCGAACTGGTCGCGTTCCTTGGCGTACTCGAGTGCGTACTCGTAGGCTGCGCGGGCAATGCCGATGGCCTGGGCGCCGACGATCGGACGTGATGCCTCGAAGGTCGCCATCGCGGCCTGCTGCTTGCCCTTCTTGCCTTCACGGACACGGGCGAGACGCTCGTCGAGCTTCTCCTTGCCGCCGAGCAGGCAGTTGCCCGGAACGCGGCAGTCGTCGAGGTGGACGTCGGCGGTGTGCGAGGCACGGATGCCGAGCTTCTTCACCTTGGCGCCCTGCGAGCAGCCGGGGGTGCCGGGGGGAATGATGAAGGCGGCGTGGCCACGGGAGCCGAGTTCACGGTCGACCGAAGCGATCACCACGTGGACGTTGGCGATGCCGCCGTTGGTGGCCCATGCCTTCTGTCCGTTGATCACCCATTCGTCGGTGGCCTCGTCGTACTTGGCCGTGGTGCGGACCCCTGAGACGTCCGAACCGGCGTCGGGCTCGGAAGCACAGAAGGCCGCGACCTTGACGTCGTCCTCGGTGCCGTAGCACTGGGGCACCCACTCACCCATCTGCTCGGGTGTGCCCTGGCCGAAGATCGAGGCCACGGCGAGGCCGGTGCCCTGGATCGCCATGCCGAGTCCGGCATCGCCCCAGAACAGTTCCTCGTTCACGAGCGGCAGGCTGAGTCCGGTCGGGTCGGCGAAGAACTGTGCGGTTCCCTCGAAGCCGTAGAGACCGATCTTGGCGGCCTCCTGCACGATCTCCCAGGGGAACTCTTCGCGCTCGTCCCACTCGTGGGCGGCCGGGCGCATCACGTTCTCGGCAAAACCATGGACCCACTCCTGAATGTCCTTCTGGTCCTGGTTCAGCTCGAGGCTGAACTTCGGCTCAGAAGCCTCATCCACAGTGGTTTCTTCTGAAGTTTCTGTAGCAGTCATGAACCGAATGTTACACGGATCGATGACAACGTTATGTGAGCTGGGACCGCAGGCCCCGGAGCCGTCAGGCGGCTCTTGCCGAACCGCCCTGGCCGATGATCTGGTCGATCTCGGTGGCCAGCCCCGGTGAATGCCTCACCTTGAAGTCTGGACCGAGTTTCAGGCGGCGTTCTCGCTCGCCCTTGACCACCATCACAACGTCCGAATCGCCCTGATGCTGGTCGAACACGGACTTCATTTCTTCCAGCGTGTCGAGTGACATCTGTTCCGAAGTGACCCGGACGACGAACGGCTCGTTCTTCTTGCGGTAGGTCTCACGCGCCTTCTCGATCTGGGCCTCGGAAGGGTTGTAGAGCTCCGCGTCCCTGACCATGATCTTGATGCCGTCCTCTTTGTGATCGACGATCCCCTTGATCATCACCACCTCGTCCAGCTGGACCAGCTGCTGCTTCTCGGAGCGCTCGAGGTCGAAGAGCAGCAGTTCGACCTTGTCCTCGATGTCACTCAGGGTGGCGAAGGCGATCTGCGAACCCTTGCGGCTCCGGAGCTTCCTGTACTCGGTGATCAGGCCGCCGATCTTCACCTTGGAACCTTCCTTCTGGTTCTTCAGTTCGGCGATGCTGCAGTCGGCTTCGGCGAGGATCGCCTCCTTCAGGCCGTCAAGCGGGTGTGACGAGAGGAAGGTTCCCATTACTTCCTTCTCGAGGGCCAGCATCTCCTTCTGGTCGAACTCGACCTCCGAAATCGGTTCGTGACTGCTGCCGGAATCCCCCGTGTCCTCTCCGCCCAAAGTGAAGATCGACTCCTGCCCGAGCATCGCGTCGGACTGCGCCTTGGCGCCGGCGGCCGCCGCATCGGGCAGCCTTTCCAGCATTCCCTTCCTGGAGCCGGGCAAGAGGTCGAAGGCACCGCACTTGATCAGCGATTCCACGGCCCGCTTGTTCACCGCCCGGTTGTCCACCCGCTCGCAGAAGTCCCAGAGCGAGTCGAATGGCCTGTCTTCCCTTGCCCTGATGATCGCCTCGACCGCCGAGTATCCGACGTGCTTGACCGCATCGAGGCCGAAGCGGATGTCGGTGCCGTCGACCACGAAGCTGTGATCGGAGATGTTGACGTCAGGCGGCAGCACCTGGATGCCCATCGAAGAGCAGTGACTGACGAAGAAGGGCACTTTGTCCTTGGTACTCATCACCGATGAGATCACCGCCGCCATGTACTCGGCCGGGTAGTTCGCCTTGAGGTAGGCGGTGCGGTAGGAGATCAGCGCGTAGCAGGCGGCATGCGACTTGTTGAACGAGTAATCGGCTGCCGCCTCGTTGGTGCTCCAGAGGAACTCGGCCAATGCCCGATCGGTGCCCGAAGCCGCGAGTCCCTCCATGAACTTCGGCTTCATCTCGGCCATCAGGTCACGCTTCTTCTTGCCGATCGCCTTGCGCAGGTCATCTGCCTGCGAAGGCGAGAAGCCCGCCATGTCCTTCGCCACCGCCATCAGCTGCTCCTGGTAGAGGAAGCAGCCGTAGGTGGACTCGGTTATCTCGCGGAGCCGCTCGTCGCTGTACTCGACCGAATCGGGATCGTGCTTGCCCTTCGCGTACTTCGGAATCTCGCTCATCGCACCGGGGCGGTACAGCGAAACCAGGGCGGTGATGTCATCGAACTCGGTCGGCACCACCTTGCGCATCGCCTCCCGCATGCCGTCGGACTCGAGCTGGAAGACGCCGATCGAGTCCCCGCGGGCCAGCATCTCGTAGGTGACCGGGTCGTCGAGCGGGATCTCGCCGATGTCGATCTCGATCCCCCGGGAGCGCCGGATGATGTCAACTGCGTCGTCAATGACGTCCAGGTTCCGCAGGCCCAGGAAGTCCATCTTCAGCAGCCCGATCTCCTCGATCGGCACCATCGAGTACTGGGTCACCGTCTTGTACTGCTTGACCTGCTTGCCGTCCTCACCGATGGTCGCCTGGGCCGACTTGTCCTCGACCAGCTGGAGGGGGACGATCTCCTTCAGCGGCCGGCCCGAGATCACGACAGCGGCAGCGTGGATCGAGGTGTTGCGGATCTTGCCCTCGAGCCCGCGGGCCGTGTCGATGATCTTTTTCGCGTCCTCGTCGGAGTCGTAGGTCTTCTTCAGGTCCTCCCCGTCCTTGAGGCAGTCCTCGAAGGACGGTGACCGCCCCATGATCGGCTCGGGAATCTCCTTCGCCAGCCGGTCGCCGGTCGCGTAGTCGAAGCCGTGGACCCGGGCCGCATCACGGACCGCAGCCCTCGGGGCCATCTTGCCGAAAGTGATGATCTGGGCGACCGAGTCGGCGCCGTACTTCTCGGTCACGTAGGCGATCATGCGGTCGCGTCCGCGCACCGAGAAGTCGATGTCGATATCCGGCATCGACTTGCGCCCCGGGTTGAGGAAGCGCTCGAACAGCAGGTCGTGCTCAACCGGGTCCAGATCCGTTATGCCCAGCGAGTAGGCGACGATCGAACCGGCCGCCGAACCGCGCCCTGGCCCGACCGCGATGCCGTTCTCCTTGGCGTAGTGGACGAAGTCCCAGACGATCAGGAAGTAGGAAGGGAAGCCCATCTCGCCGATGACGCCGAGCTCGAAGTCGAGGCGCTCCATCGCCTCGGCGGGGATCGGGTCGCCGTAGCGCTTGCGCAGGCCCTCGAGGGCGAGGCGGCGGAGCATCTCGCGCGGCTCCTCCCCGTCCGGGGTCGGGAAGCGCGGCAGCAGCAGCTTCCCGAGCTCGATCTCCACCTCGCAGCGCTCGGCGATCTCGCGGGTGGCCGCGACCGCGCCCGGCATGTCGGCGAAGGAGCGCTCCATCTCCGCCGAGTCCTTGAGGTAGAACTCGTTCGTGTCGAAGTTCATCTTCGGGTCGCTCGATCGTCGACTTCGTCTGCACGCAGAGCAGGGCCGCGTGGTTGTCGTAGTCCTCCCGGCGCAGGTAGTGGACGTCGGCCGTCGCCACCAGGGGGCGGCCCGTCTCCTTCGCGTAGCGGACGATCCCCTCGTTCGCCTTCTCCTGCTCGGCGATCCCGTTGCGCTGCACCTCCATGTAGACCTGCTCGGGCCCGAAGGCCTGGATCAGGTCGTCGAGGTGCGCCCGGGCGTCGTCGGGGCGGCCCTCGACCAGGCGGCGGCAGAAGCGTGACTGGAGGCAGCCGGTGAGGACGATCACTCCCGCTGAGTGCCGGGAGAGGAGCTCCATGTCGACGTTGGCCTTGCCGCGCGCGAACCCCTCGGTGAAGCCCGCCGAGCTGAGCCGGACCAGGTTGCGGAACCCCTCGTCCGAGGCGGCCAGCAGGGTCAGGTGGTTGCGCTCGTAGCGCGGCTGCGAGGGGGTGACGCGCCGGTCGTCGACGAGGTAGGCCTCCACGCCGAGGATCGGCTTGATGCCCGCCGAGCGGCAGGCCTTGTAGTGCTCGACCGCGCCGTTCATGACGCCGTGGTCGGTCAGCCCCAGCGCCGGCATCCCGAGCTCGGCGGCGCGCTCGGCCATCTTCGAGATCTTGCAGTGGCCGTCGAGCAGCGAGTACTCGCTGTGGACGTGCAGGTGCACGGCCCCGGATGCGTGCTGGGCGCTCACGTCCTCATCCTGCCAATCGGGCCAGATGCCAAGGGCGGGCATCTGCGCGCCTTCAGCGCGAGTTCGGGCAGTATGCGAAGAGATGATCTGGCTGTTGCGGCACGGGGACGCGGAGGCCGGCGAGGGCAAGCCCGACGCCGAACGGGAGCTGACCGAGAAGGGGCGCCGTCAGGCCCGCGACGCCGGCCGCGCCCTCGCGCGGCTCGGCGTCGAGATCGACGCCTGCCTCTCCAGCGAGAAGGTCCGCGCCTGGGACACGGCGGAGATCGCGTGCGCCGAGCTGAAGGGCGTCGAGGTCGGGGCGGAGGCCCGCCTGCGCGACCGCGAGTTCAACCCGCTCGACATCGCCGGCGAGCACCCCGGCGCCGAGCGCCTCCTGGATCCCCTCGTCGACCGGCTTGATGTACTCCTTCGGGATCTTCCCGCCGACGATGCCGTTGACGAACTCGTAGCCGGCGCCCGGCTCCCGGGGCTCCAGCCGCAGCCAGACGTGACCGTACTG
>JRYG01003692.1_pt1 | contig 10781 bp, 7 predicted proteins | sample 235341 | NCBI WGS metagenome assembly JRYG01 (sample SAMN03074218, study PRJNA261478) | activated sludge metagenome | biome: Wastewater Treatment Plant; feature: Wastewater; material: Activated sludge; isolation source: activated biomass of a wastewater treatment plant treating hydrocarbon... ... | reverse complement strand
GACTTTGGGACTTTGGGACTTTGGGAAGATTGACTTGTAAAGATACGTGAAACTTCTGATTTTCAACAGTCCAATAGTCCAATAGTCCGGTAGTCCGGCCTCAACCTAAATACAGTTCCGAATGTTTTGCCTTAACAAAAAACAACTATTATCATGAGCAAATGGTTTTTTCTCTTATTAATACTATTCACAGCGTCATGGGGTTTTGCGCAGTCAAATGCCTTGCAAGACCTCAAAGTTGACGTAGTGTACTTATCGTCGGATTACCTCGAAGGGCGCGAAACCGGATCAAAAGGGGAGGCGCTGGCTGCGGAATATATTGCACATCGTTTCAAGGCCATAGGGCTCAAGCCAATGGGGGAAAACGACACCTGGTTTCACGATTTTGATTTTGTATTCAAATCCAATCCGCACGCTGCCGATGGTGAACCCCGCACGGGCATGAACGTGGTAGGATACATCGACAACGGCGCTCCGACTACGGTAGTCATCGGCGCGCACTACGACCACCTGGGGCACGGCCATTTCGGCTCCCTTCACGCCGGTGAAAAAGCCATCCACAACGGCGCCGACGACAATGCCAGCGGTATAGCCGCCATGTTGCGCATCGCCGCCGCCCTCAACAAAACAGGTAAGGCAAAGGGCAACAACTACCTGTTTATCGGCTTTTCGGGCGAAGAACTGGGCCTTTACGGCTCCAAAAACTTCGTCAATACCCCCACAATTGACAAAGGAGCCATCAACTACATGATCAACATGGACATGGTGGGGCGCCTCAACGAAGAAAAAGTACTGGCCGTCAACGGCGCAGGTACTTCTCCTGTCTGGAAACCGGCGCTGGAAAAAATCAAAGTGGGCGGCATTCAGGCCAAGACTTCCGATTCTGGCGTGGGCCCCTCGGACCATACCTCCTTTTACCTTGAAAACATCCCCGTGTTGCACTTTTTCACAGGGCAGCACATGGACTACCACAAGCCTTCCGACGACGCCCATCTGGTCAATTACCAGGGCTTGCTCGACGTGTCCGATTATATTTTAGCCCTCATTGAAGCGTTGGACAACCAGGGCAAAATCGCTTTTACCAAAACCAAAGACGAAGATGAAAGCCGCAAGGCTACCAGCTTTAAAGTCACCCTCGGCGTGATGCCCGACTACGTATACAACGGCGAAGGCATGCGCGTTGACGGCGTGCTCGACGGCCGCCCCGCCGCCGCCGCCGGCCTCGAAAAAGGCGATATTATTATCAAGCTGGGCGACATTGAAGTGAAGGACATTTATTCCTATATGGAAGGCCTCGGCAAATTCAAAAAAGGCGAAACGACCAAAGTGGTATTCAAGCGCGGCGAGAAGATGATGGAGAAGGAAGTGACGTTCTGATTTGTCGCTTTAAAACATTGTTCGATAGGCTTTACGCCTTTAGGACTATAACCGCATATCGCAAGCCGGCAAGTCGCAGGTTCGACTCGCCGGCTTGCGGTCTTTAACAAGTAAGCATGATTAGAATACTGTACATACTGCTTGGCTGCCTCCTCGCAGCAACCACCTATGCTCAATACCGCGTGGAAACCGACCCCGAAACAGGCAAAAAGGGCTATGTCGATCAGGTTGACGGCAGTATTGTCATACCCTTTGAATACGACGAAATCGACATCGGCTGGCAAAACAGTGTCATGGGTTATACCGGGGTCGGAAAAAACAAGCTTTGGGGTTTGTACAAGCTGGAGGGCGGACTGGTCCTGCCGATTCAATACGAATATGTGCGCGCCCTCCATGCGGATTTGCTGGCAGCCCGCACGCCGGAAAACGATACCCTGCTGTATTTTTTCAACGGGAAGGGAAAAGCCCTGTTTCAGGCAGCGGGACTGACGGCAGAGCCCGGATTCAACGAAAACACCGTGCAGATCATCCGGCCGGATATGTCCCGGGTTTTTCTCGATCTGAAAGGCGAGGATCCTTTTCAGGGCCGCTTCAAAAACGGCAGGTGGACCGACGGCAAAACCGTCGTGTGCGCTGCCATCGACAACCAGGGCAAACCCAGCCAGGCGGGCTTGTTCGCCTGGGAAGGAGATACCCTGCTGCCGCCGGTTTATTTCAACATCCAGGCTCATCCCGGAGGCAGGTTTCTCGTGCAAACCACCGACTATCAGATGGGAATGACCGATGAGCGAGGTCGTTTTCTCATTCCTTTGGGCTCTGCCCGACTCTCCAAAATGGGCAATCAGCCGCAAGACGTCATTCTCGCGCTCGAAGGAAGCCCGCTGAATGGCAAAGTGTATGACCCAAACGGGCAGTTGCTTCTCGATAGCTGTGTTACGGGCAACGTTGCTTTTAGAGGTGGGATCGGCAGAATTAAAAACCAGCACTTTTACCGCTATTTTACCGCCTCCCGTGCGGCCAAATTATCAACCGGCCTATTCCACCTCGACGGCCGGCCTGTTTTGCCCATGCAATACAAAGAAATCCAATACGCCTCAGCCGACCACCCGCTGATCGTTCACGACGGCGCCGCTTTTATCATCATGGGCTGGGCCGGCAAGCAGGCCTATCCGGGCCGGTTCAAACGACTGGAATATACCGCGAACCCCGGCATTCTTTACGGCCAACCGGAAAACGGCGAACGGGGAGGCTTCATCCACATCGGAGATCCGGCGGGCGACCGGTTTAATTTTCAGAAGATTATTCTTCTTCCCCACTCAGGTTATTTTGCCGTCAAGGAAGAAGGGGCTTACTACCTGCACGACGCTGCCGGCCGCCGGGTCAACAATCAGGGCTTTGCGTTTCTGGAACAACCGGAGCGAAAGCACTACGCAGCCTGGAGGGAACAAATGAAGTCTGGCCGATTGGTAGCGTATGGGGCATCCGCCCAACGCGGCGACGACCAGCCCTGGGTAGGCTTCGATGAGAAAGGCAAAGCCCATCATTTTGCCCCGCTTCAACCCAAAGAAGCAGAAGTAGTAGCGATGGAAGAAGTTGTTCGGATGGAAAGTCCGCCGCCGCCCCCACCACCGCCTGGGGAAGAAAGTCCCCGCCTGGAAGAGGAAATCTACGACATTCCGGACCAGCCTGCGGAATATCCGGGAGGGGACGCCGAGCGGCTGAAGTTTATGGTATCCGAGTTGAAATACCCTGCACTAGCAAAAGAATACGCCATTCAGGGTATGGTAGTCGTCAAATTTGTCGTGGAAAAGGATGGCAGCATCACCAATATTCAAATTGTCAGAGATATCGGCGGGGGCTGCGGAAAGGAGATCGTTCGTATCATTGGACTCATGCCCAAGTGGAAGCCCGGTATGAAGAACGGTCTGCCGGTGAGGTCGTGGCAGACTTTTCCATTTCGGTTTAAGCTGGAGTGATTCGATACCGAGGTTGCTCCTCCACGCCCTCTTGATCCTCCTTAACTGCCCTTCGGTTTCCGCCCAGGTCGACCCGCCATTCCTCTTTATGGAGGAGACATCCTGATTGACTTAACGGGGAAGACATTTGAAATCAAACCAGACTGACAATGACAAACCCAATATTATACCTCCTGGCCGGATGGCTTCTATCGTTCAGCTTTACTGCCTGCGGCCAGGGGCAGCCGGGGAAGACAGCGGCTGAACCAAAAACTGGTAACCCCGAGTATCATTGCAGTATTCTGGATTATTACAAAAAAGACTCGTCCTGGTACATGATCGAACACCTTCCTACCCGCAAGGTGGGGATCGAGCATGTTGAACGAGGTATTGTCATCCCGCCGGTTTATGATATGGCTTTTGAGCTGGGCGGTAACCGGTGGTTTGTGATGGGGCAGGGTATTCAAAAAGCCATTTTCGATACCCTCGGCAATCAGCTGACGCCGTTTGAAAACAACTACGAGGTGATTGCCTCCCTGAAGTACAACCCGGATATGGCTGTTGTCCACCAAAACCGCCAGATATTTCTGCTCAACCCAGCCGACCAGCAGCCGGTGACAGGGGAGAGGTACTCCAGAATTATTGAACTCGGGAATGGTTTCCTGGGCTTTGTCCAGGCAGAGACAGCGCTTTTTGCCCTGGGTTCGCCAGATGGAAAGCGTTTGACCGAATTTGTGTATCAGGTTATTGAACTTCCCCAGGAGTCACACGAAAAAACAGCTCATAAACTGGGGACGCTGCGAGCGGGACGCCGCGTGGCGGCCTTTGCCTGGCTCGAACAGGGCTTTATTTGCCTGGATGATGAAGGGAGGGAGGTGCAGTGTATAGAACATTAATATCAAGCCAAATTATGATTATCAGATCCTTGCTATTCCTTGGCGCCCTTTTCGCAGCCTTCCCGCTCCCCGCCCAAACCCTCATCCCCTGGCTCGCCAAAAACGGACTGTACGGTCTGGCCACGGAAGACGGGCAGTTAGTCCTGGAGCCGACGTATAAGTACCCCGTACTTTTTCCTGAAAACGCCAGTTTCGTTTCCGCAAAAAAAGGCGAACAAAACGGTACTTTGTTTCGCAGCGGGCATTTTATACCCCTTCCAAACCGCACGGCGACAGCAGTAGTATTTACGCCAAATAAAACAGCCGATACCCTTCATCATTTGACGTTGACTCAAACCAATAATAAGTGGATTTTTATTCATTCAAAAACCGGCAAAGTTCTCGAATTTGAACATTGGAAAAACTACCAAACACCCGGCTGGTTCAAGGCAGTCAGCAACTACACCGAAGACCGGTATGAGATACTTATACGGGCCAATTTTCACCTTGGCTTCCACCGCGTGTTCAAACCCGGCAACCGCGTAAATTTTATTGATACAACCTTGACAGAGGTATTTCCCCGCGATTATGCCGCAGGATTGCTGCTCGACCGCAATCGCTTTTTACTGGCCGATGACAACGGGAAGGCAGGCGTTGGCGATAACAACGGCCGGATACTGATACCTTTTGCTTGGGACAACATTCACATAACCGGCAGCGAAGACCTATTTATCGTCAATAATACGACTGAATTTGGGCAAGCGTCGCCGGCGCCCCGCGCCGGGCTTGTACATACTTCGGGTCGCCTGGTGCTGGATACCATCTACCGGCATATCTCATATATGGGCAATAAACTGCTTCGTGTCGACAAAGGAGAAAACCAGGCAGGCATAATAGATTACGAGGGGAATATAGTGCTGCCGATGATTTACGCGGAAATATCAAGAACTTTCGGGCGGTATTTCATGGTGCGTAAAGCCGGAATGGGCAAGTATATACTGGTTGACCGCCAAGGTGAAGAATCCTTTCCCGTTCCCTACAATCAACTCGATCCGGTATTCCATACGGTTAACGGGCAACCGTATTTGCAATTCAGCGACGGCCTCCGTTCTGGTTTGGCAGATACGACGCTCCATATCATGTTTAATGATACCATCGGTATGCTAAAACCGGTGGGGTTCATGAAAAATAAGAAGCATATTCATTTTATTTCCAGTAAGAATCGATATTATTCGCTTGATAATCAAGGTGTAATTGATTTAACAGGGCGCCATATTGTGCCTTTTGTTTACAATAGCATCCGCCGATTGGATAAATTGGAGGAAGACCTTTACCTGGTTCGCAAAGACTCGTTGTGGGGGGCATATAATATGGATGGCCGTGTGGTACTACCGGTCGAGTTTCAGGAAATCTACGCAAGCTCCGACAGTCTGGTATGGGCGCGAAGGCCGGCTGAAAAGCTGTTTTATGCCTATTCGCCCGGTGGAGAAAAGCGGCCATACCCGGGTAATGCATATCCTGCTCCAGGGCCAAACAAGCTGTTGTATCCCAAGAGTCCTGAGTTTTTTAATGGCAACAGGATGTACGGCTTAAGCGATGGGACCATCATCACAGCAGTCGAGGCGGAGCCCTATCAGTATTGGGCGCAATATCCCAGCCCTGAAGGCGGAGGATTCTTGCTCGGCGAGTCCGGTACGAAAGTACAGGCCGTAAATGCCAGTCTGAAGCCTCTGATCCCGGAAGGTTATTTCGTGGCGCCTAAGTTAATAGTGAATAAAGAATCCCTGAAAGTATCGGCGCTGCTCAATGTCTGCCGCGGCGGTACGCCCGCCCAACCTGAAGCCTGTGGGCTGATCAACGCCCGCGGAGAATGGGTGAAGGCGCCAAAAGAGGGCGCCTGGTTTCACCCATTATCGGGCGATATGATCCTGGAAATTCCCCTCAAATACCGCCTGTCGCGCGATTACCTGTATCCCGAACCCTTGAGCTTGCACTTGCCTGGGGGGAAGAAAATGGCCGTTCATTACATCGGCGATTTCCATTTTCATGAAAACAACCAAAATGGTATGCTCATCGGCATCGCCGAAGCCGGTGGGCGGGAGGGGCGATACGCCTATTTCGATCGCAAAGGCAGGCAGTTGATCGGATTTGACATCGCCAAGGGGCCCGCGGGGTTGAAGGAGCGCAGTCTCGTTTTGCTGCGCAAATCCAACGGCAGCGAAACATATGTCATTCTTGACGCCAGGGGGGAGGTCTTGACCGAATTAGAGGGCATATCAGACGCCGAAATACGCAACGACGAACCCTTGCGTTATTTTACGGCAAAAGAGCGAGTCTCCGGACTGATGGGCGTGATAGACTCGCTGGGGCATACCGTGCTCCCGTTTAAATTCCGCGACCTGAAGATATACGCGCCAGGCCGCCTGCTGAGCTGTCTGGATAAAAACGGCGCCACCCAATTACTCGACTGGAAAGGCAATATTCTTTATACAGCTAATGGAAAGAAGGACTTTTGGGTAGTGAGCCCTCCCAATGGTTGCCTCTTGGTTGCATTTAAAAACGAAGACCTGACCGTGGTCATAGACCAGCAGGACCGCTTTCTGCACACACTTCCATACACCTTGACGAACTACGCGCGGCCCGACCGATTAGAGGAGGCGCATCTGGCGCCCTTTAAATCCATCGCTGACGGCGGTAAGACAGTATGGGTGGATTTTGTAAAGGCGAAAGCCTATAAAGCAGAATGACTTGCCGAAGCTCGCGCCCTACAACCCCATCTTTTCCAGTTCCTCCCGGTACCGCACCGCGTTTTCGTTGTGTTGTTCCAGCGTGGCGGCGAAGGCGTGCAGGCCCGAGCCGTCGGGTTTGGCACAGAAAAAGTAGTACTCGTGTTTTTCGGCGTTGAGCACAGCGTCTATACTGGCGATAGAGGCCATCGCTATAGGTCCGGGAGGTAGTCCTTTGTTAAGATAGGTATTATACGGCGAGTTGAACTCCTTGTGGTAATTCGTGATGCGGCGCGCCTCAAAATCGCGGGTAGCGAACACCAGGGTAGGGTCGGCTTGCAGCGGCCAATCTGCTTTGATGCGATTGAGATAAACGCCGGCTATTCGGCTTTTTTCCTCATTGCGCGTTGTTTCTTTTTCCACAATAGAGGCAAAAGCATATACTTGCTCAGGCGTGAGCCCCATGGCCTGTGCTTTGGCCAGACGGTCGTCTTTTGCCCAAAAGGCTTTGTTTTCCTTCACCATGCGTTCCAGGAATCCTTTGGGCGACACATTCCAGTAGAATTCGTAAGTATTGGGAATAAAAAGGCTCATCAACGTCTCGCGGTTATAACCCAGCGTCTGAAGGTAAGTATCATCCTGGAACAGCGACATCAGCGTAGCTGAATCGGGTTCGATAAAGCGGGCTACTTTGGCTGCCACTTCTTCCAGCAGTCTTTCGTTGTTGAGCACCACCTTTACCGGCGCCTGGGAGCCAACTTTGAGGTGTCTGATCAGTTGCGCCGCTCCCCATTTCGGGTCAACTTCATAGCGACCGCTGCGCATGGGGCTGCGCACGTAACCCAGTTTTTCTGCCAGCCACCGGAAAGAGCTTTCATCGCGTACCAATCCTTCTTTTTGTAAAATAAAAACCACCGTGTCGAACGTTGCATCGGTGGGGATTTTAACAAAAATCTGTTTTTCTTGATGCGCATTGGGCGGCGCTGCCAGGAATTTAACGTACAATATGCCGCCGATCGCAACGGCTAATACTGCCAAAACGGCCAGGGTGATCTTAATTTTGCTGTTCATAGGCGTATAACGCAATATGGGTTTTGGTTCATGTACAATGTCGGCGCAAATGTATTAATACTGTTCTTTTTCGTTGGGAAAATCGCTGCTTTTAACATCGGATATATACTGTTGAATGGCGTTTTGTACCATATCAAACATATTCAGGTAGCGACGAAGGAATCGGGGTTGGAAATCTTTGGTAATACCCAGCATATCGTGGGTTACCAGCACCTGCCCATCTACATAGCCGCCTGCGCCAATGCCGATCACTGGTATCCAAAGTGATTCGGCCACTTTTTTGCCCAGTTCTGCCGGTATTTTCTCCACTACAATGGCAAAACAACCGAGTTCTTGCAACAAAAGGGCGTCTTCAATTAGTTTATTGGCTTCAGCTTCTTCTTTTGCCCTTACAGAGTATGTGCCGAATTTATAGATAGATTGCGGCGTAAGCCCCAGGTGCCCCATCACCGGCACGCCTGCTGATAAAATGCGCTTGACGGAACTGGCAATTTCGGCGCCGCCTTCCATTTTTACGGCGTGAGCGCCGGCCTCTTTCATAATGCGGACCGCCGATTCGAGCGCCACCCGGGAGCTGCCCTGGTAGGAGCCGAAGGGCAAATCCACCACTACCAGCGAGCGCTTGACGGCCCTTACCACCGAAGCGGCGTGGTAAATCATCTGGTCGAGCGTAATGGGGAGCGTAGTTTCATGGCCGGCCATCACATTGGAGGCCGAATCGCCTACCAATACAATGTCAATGCCGGCTTCGTCGAGCATTCGCGCCATCGAAAAATCGTAACCCGTCAGCATCGCTATTTTTTCACCGCGCGCTTTCATGCTTTGAATGACGTGGGTCGTGATGCGCTTGATTTCCTTGTTTACCGACATATACAAAGATTTTAATGATTAGCGGGATTCATGGGAGATAGCATGGCTCCCATGATTATTCCATGCAATCGCGCCGAAAGATAGCAATATTTGGCCCATCCTGTCAGATGGATGTCAATCTGGCCCCTTAAGGTGGCAACAATTCAGTAAATCTGTTACCTTTGTCGCTGTTTTTTGAAATGATAAACCGTCTATGAAATACTTCCGCTTAACCGCATTGTTCGTATTGGCCTTCAGCGCCTGGACTTGCTCCACTGATTTTGTACTGGAAGCCGAGTGGAAAGACATCCCGGTGGTATATGCCTTTTTGGACCCTACGGATTCCGTTCACTACGTCAGGGTTGAAAAAGCGTTCCTGGAAGAAGGCGGCGACGCCCTCGAAATCGCCCGGATTCCCGATTCCCTTTATTATGAAAATGCGACTGTGCAACTTCAAAAAATAGGCTCCAGCATTTTGTATACCCTCGAAAGAGTAGACGGCAATCTGGAAGGATTTCCCCGTGAAGACGGCGTATTTGCTACTGCGCCAAATTATTTATATAAAATACGACAATCGAATATCAACCTCGACGGCGGCGATCAGGTACGCTTCTTATTGAAAAGAGGCGATGAATTGCCCGTCGTAACTGCTGAAATAGTAATGCTCGACCCCATAGTGCCGCTGCAAAATCAGCCGCCCAACCCCATTAACTTCAGCACATACGAACGCGCCATCAACGTTTCGTTTAACCCAGGCCCCCATGCCCAGCTCTTCGATATACGCTGGATCATCCACTACATGGAAAATACGCCCGAAAACCCGCAGCAATTTGTGTCCAAAACCCTGACATGGGTATTGCAGAGCAGGTTGGAACGCGAAGAAGGCGGCGCCAATTCTATCTTGCAACGGGTTCAAAGCGAAGACTTCTTCCTGTTCCTCGCCGGCAGCCTCGATGCCGACCCCAATCGCGTGCGCAAATTCGAAAATATCGATATCCAGATTACAGCCGTAGGCCAGGAGTTGGCCGACTACATCCGCGTATCGGGCGCCAACCTGGGCATTACCAGTTCCAACCAGATACCCGTATACACCAATTTGTCGGAGGGCCGCGGTTTGTTTTCCTCGCGCACTGATATTCTGCTGACCGGGTACCAACTCAACGATGCCTCGCTGACACTGCTCAAAACGGGACCGCTTACGCAAAATCTCAACTTCCAGTAAGCCATATCCTGCTGACGATTTGTCATAAATCCTGACAATATCTGACAAATTGTGGCGCCGCCGGGCGCCACCTGCCATTTTTGCGCCTATTTGTCAGGCTCGCCATCCATTTACCCAACTGGCACAATGCTTGATAAACCGTACTTGTACATTTATCAACAAAATTGACCATCATGGGCAAAATTATAGGCATTGACTTAGGTACGACGAACTCTTGTGTGGCAGTGATGGAAGGCAGCGAGCCGGTAGTCATTCCCAATGACGAGGGAAGGCGCACTACGCCCTCCGTAGTAGCATTTATGGACAATGGCGAGCGCAAAATCGGCGACTCTGCCAAACGCCAGGCTATCACCAACCCCAAGCGAACCATCTCCTCGATCAAACGTTTCATGGGCCGCCGTTTCAACGAAGTAACCGAAGAAACCAGCCATATGGCTTACAAGGTTACCCGTGGCGACAACGATACGGTTCGCGTGGATATTGACGGCAGACTCTATACGCCGCAGGAACTCTCGGCTATGGTATTGCAAAAAATGAAAAAGGTTGCCGAAGACTTCCTCGGGCAGCCCGTTACGGAAGCCGTAGTAACCGTTCCCGCGTATTTCAACGACTCGCAGCGCCAGGCTACCAAAGAAGCGGGCGAAATTGCGGGCCTCAATATCAAACGTATCATCAACGAGCCTACGGCGGCGGCCCTGGCCTACGG
>JRYG01006364.1_pt1 | contig 10787 bp, 10 predicted proteins | sample 235341 | NCBI WGS metagenome assembly JRYG01 (sample SAMN03074218, study PRJNA261478) | activated sludge metagenome | biome: Wastewater Treatment Plant; feature: Wastewater; material: Activated sludge; isolation source: activated biomass of a wastewater treatment plant treating hydrocarbon... ... | reverse complement strand
CCGTTGAGTACGGAACGATTGACGCCGATATGAAACAGGTAGCGGAGCCCATACCTGTTATGCTTCCTTCTGCAGTTGCGATGGATGAAGGAGGGCAATACAAACTGACCGTTGACAACACCGGCGACGGATTGTTCTTTGTAAAATCCGGAACAGTTGAAGTCACTTCCGGAAACAAGCAGTCTGTTGCAACAGCAGGAACATACGTTATGACAAAGAAAGACAAAGGTGTCGGCACACCTTTTGCAGTCGGCACTTCGCCGCTGATCAAGAAGGCGCTTTACGATTTTGATTTCGGCAAATGTGATCAGACCTGCATCTCAACAATAGTCAACTCAGCTACAACAAAGGACGCCGTGACTCTTGTGAATCTTCTTCCGCAACTTGAAGGCGAACTGAAGAACAATGTTTACTCAAGGGCAATAGTCATCGCTCCTCCTCCTCCCGGAGTTCCCTCACGAGACAGCATTCCTTTTATTGATGAAAAAGAGATTGAGGCGTGGGTGGAGAAGATACAGATACAGGTGAACGAACAGGTTGAGAAGAATATGAAGGAGCTTGAAAGGAATCTGGAAAAGAATCTTGAGAATCTGAAAGTTCTTGAGACCATCTCAATAGACACCCTGAAATGGGCGGATGACCTCGAAAAGAACTTCAAGATAAAGGTGAAGACGTTTCCCGGGGATTATGATTTTGAGTATGAAAGTTCAACCGACGGCCCGGCTGTCTATTTTGATAAGGAGGAGTTCAAGAAAGAAATGGAAGAGCTCAAGAAGGATCTCAAGGAGGAGAACGCTGAAAGAAAGGAAGAGATAAGAATTGACATGCAGGAGCTCAATGAGAATATGAAGGAACTTCATAAGGAGCTCAAAGAGGCGGAGCTTGACAGAAACGATGAACTGAAGAAGGAACTTGAGAGGGCCAAGACAGAAATTGAGAGGACAATGAAGGAAATGAATAACAACATGAAGTTCAATTACAAGTACGGTGAGGACGGAAGTGTTGAAGTGGAAGTGGACACGGAGAAACCCAAAGCGCCTGAAACTCCGGAGGTTCCGGAGACTCAGGACGGCAAATGATCTTCAGGAAAAAGTGAAACAGCCCGGCGGACACTCTGTTCTCCGGGCTGTTTTGTTTAGTGTCGGATAAATATGGTCAGGGCCTCATTACGCTTATGAACCTGTATGCGTTGTTGTCTGCCAAAGCCGCATCGCTTGCATCCACAAACTGATCACCGTTAAGATCCGTTAACAGATATCCTGAAGAGAATGAACTGATGTCGTTGTCTATCAAAGAAAGGTCACTGCCGTCAATGGTACCGTCCTGATTTACATCCCCGCTGTAAATTGCAAATACTGAAGGACTTGCGTCAACCTGCACCATGTTGCTTCCGAATGCCTTGTTTGCAGCCGATGTGAAGTCGTATGTGATAGTGTCAAGATATGACGGCACCCAAACCGAGCTCCAGGTCTCAATACTGTTTCTGTGCCTAATCACAATGTAGTAGCTGTTGTTTTCCTGCAGGTTGGTCAGTTTCACAGGCGAGACTGTCGGATAAGCAGAAGTTGTGGTCATTGAGTTTGGCTCGATCACAGCGCTGACTGAATCAATCGTCAGATAGGGTGCATTGTTATCTTTTATTACAATTGAAACAACATCACTGGCTGTCATTGAATTGGAAGTCGGATTGTACAGTCCCTGCGGCAAAAGCTTAACACTGATGGACTTGTGCCCTTCCGAATCACAGTATGCATTGTCGCCGTCTTCTCCGGCGTAAGCGATCATGCTTAGGGTCCCTTCGATTGTCTGCCTTGTGACGCACACCGGAGAGATAACGGGGCTGAACGGATAAGAATTGACCTGGTACTGAATGTTAAGTGCTGGGAAGCCAGCGGCGTATTCCCTGACACTCACTTCCTGGCCATCGTTGGTGGCGAAAAGCACTGTGAAGGGCCTGTCTCCGCTCTGCGCAGAAGAGCACCATGTGAACGCCTTGTTTTGGGAAGCGCTGCTTGTGATCCCGAGATTTGTAACCCATGCCGTGTTGGCATCGGTAGTATAGTGATATACAGGTATGTTGTTCCTCGTGCATGTTATCATGGCGGTGTCGCAGGGATTGTTCTGCTTTACCGAGAGGCACGGCTTTTCGTATTTGTATTGGCTTCCGGTTGTGATGTATGATGTTGTGAATGATGAGCTTATTGACCACGGGGTCTTTAGAATTCTTATCTGCTTTTCAGTCTGGCTCACTCTTCTTTCGACTGCGATCCATATTTCATCGGCTGTCCCGTTAAAGAACTGTGCGCTCGGATAGTAATCAACACCTCCGGTAAGGATACTTGAAAATGCAAATGAAGAACCCCAGTTGGTCGTTCTGAAGATCTTTATCCTTGTGGCAGAAATGTCGGTCAGGTCGGATTCACAGGCAACGACGCCAAAGTAGGTTGCACTTGAGAAGAAAGCGCCGTCACTGACTGCACTCAATNNAAGGAAAAGCCGCTTGAAGGTTCGGCAATAAGGGCGCTGTAGTAGCCCGTGCCGTTTCTTCTGAATGTGGCAAAGTAGAGCTTCGCGGCTGTGTTGGAACTGCTGGCACTGCCCGTAAAGAACAGGTTCAGGCGTGTGGAATCAGGATTTGTATTATCTCTTGATTCGACAGTCAGGGCTATGCTGTAAGTATAGTAAGACGAACTCTGTACTGAAGCACAATTGACCCACGTCTTTCCTCCGTTAGACGATCTGAAAACTTCCACTTTTGATTTCCAGACCAGTCCGTTCTGCAGTCTGTTAACGGCAACATAGATGTTTCCGTCTTCGCCTGTTTTCATGTCGATCTGCCTGTGATACTGTGAAATATTGTCATTCACCGCGCCGTTTGTTATCACGGGAGCTCCTTGCGCCCAGTCTCCTGCTTCTTGTCCGGACATGGAGTTGTCGAACTCTATTGCTTTGTCGGGAACAGGGACGGCCACTTCCCGCCGTGGCAGAATACTGGCGAGCTTCCGCTCCAATCCGGAAGCAAGCGACCTGTCGCCCCTCTCGGTTGCATCCTTAATCTGATCTTCGATCTGCGAAACTTCTTCTGCATCAAATTCCGGAGCAATGCCTGAAACAGTTTCTCCGATTGAGGGAATGTTCAGGCTCACTTCTCCTGATTCCTGTGAATGCAGGGGATTGCTTGTTACAATTGCCATCAGTGCAATGATGCACAGAATCTTACTCAGGATTTTCATTCTTGATTTCATTTACTTGTTTTCTTTTTGATGATTTTGAATTTGCCCGGCCTGCAGGGACACTTCCGCCCGGGTTACTGGAAGCGCCCGCCGGCCGCTCCTGAGTGATGGCAGGAAAGAACTTCTGAATCATGGCTTCATCACTCAGGTTGTTGCATTTGCAAAATAGTCTCACTCTATTGCCCTGCCAAAGAAACTTTTGGCGAAAAGTTGACAGAGCTTGAAAGAGCCGCCCGGATTTTCGTCACTTCAGCAGGACCATCTTCATCGTCGAGGTATAGCCGGCAGATTCAAATCTGTAGAAGTACATTCCGCTTGCAAGATCATGTCCGCTGAATGTTACTGAGTATGACCCTGCGGAGTATCTGCCTTCCACAAGTTCTCTGACCATTCTTCCCGAAATATCATACACCCTCAGAGAGATCTCCGATTCCTTAGGCAGGGAGAAGCGTATGACGGTTGCAGGATTAAAGGGATTCGGATAATTCTGCGAGAGAGCGTATTCTGCCGGCAAACTTCCGGCAACGGATTGAGGCGCTAAGCTCACGTCTGTTTCTTCCTCTTCAGGCAGTGAAAAGGGGATAATTGTTGTTGCGTTATTTGAGAAGATCCCGATCTTTGTTGTGAACTTACTATCGCTGTTTGTGAGACGTATCTCAGGCGCAACGTTTGCAAATGCCCCGGCATTTGTCTGCAGTCTCATACGGGCGATGAGAAAGCTCTTCGTGCCTTTGCTAATCACCGGCAATCTGTCCTTATCCGTGCTTATCCTGTTTGCGGCAAGTTTCAGGATCCCGCCTTCGGTCTTCGAGCTTCTCGGGCGAAAGCTGTCGGGGAGTTCGGAACGGATCAGATCATATTTCCCTTCTCCGCCGTTAAGCAGATTCGGATCGTACTGAAGAAAGTACTGACCGACAGAGTAAGTGATGTCTTCATCACCTGTGTTGACAGCAATGATGTCAAACTCAAGGCTGTTGGGCGCCGTTTGTCTCACAGATTCGATCCTGACCTCAAGGGGGTTGCCTGCAAATGCAATGTTCATGAACATCATCAGCATTGCAATGGCTTGTGTGATTGTTTGCTTCATTTTCATTTTTGTTGTTGTTTTGATTTTGTTCTGAAGTTATGGGCGTATCACGCCTGCGTACATTGCGGCATTGTTGTCTGCGATTGCCATGTCGCTTGCATCCACAAAGTTGTTGCCGTCCAGATCGGTGCTGACGTATCCTCCGGAAAAGTTAATGGCATCATTATCAATCATTGCAAGGTCCGTCGCATCTATCGTGCCGTCCTGATTCACATCTCCGCTGAAAAGTGCAAACCGCAGTGGCGAGCTGTTGACCTGTATCATGTTGTTTCCGAAAGCTCTGTTCTGTGCCGCAGTCATGTCCAGGAAAGCGCTGTCCTGAAATGTTCCGGCAAATGAGTAAGACCATGTTTCAAGTGCATTCCTGTGACGGATGACAATGTGGTGCTGAATTCCCGGCGTCATTCCGTTCACAAGCATTGAAACGGTCATGGTTGACGGGTCTATGACGCATCTTGCAGAGTCAATGGTAGTATAAGGAGTAACTCCGCTCTTCAGGAGCACGCTGACGGTGTCGGCAATTGTCAAAGCGTCTCCGGAAGGAGTGTACATTCCCTGAATCGCCAGTTTGATGCCCAGGCTCCGGATCACTTCCTGATTGAAATAGACATTGGTGTTGAGATAACCCACGTAAGCAATTGCAGAGTAGTTTCTGCTGTCCTTTCTGAATGTTGCGCAAACCGGAGCGGAAAAAGCTGTAGCAGTATTCGGATTCGCATCGTTCCTTGGAGTGCCCATTGAGCCCGGAGATCCGCGCCTTACAGTAATTGAGTCACCGTCATTCGACATGTATATCGCAGTGAAGGGTGATTCGCCTGAGCTGACGGATGAGCACCAAGTGTATGTCTTGTTTGTACCTCCGTTTACCGGGCTGAGAGCCGCGTCAATAACCCATGAACTTCCTCCGTTGGTTGAATAGAAGTAAGTTGCCCATCCGAATCTTGTGCATGTCAATATGATTGAATCGGCGGGGCTGTTCTGTTTCACCGCAAGGCATGGTTTGAAATAGTCATGGAAGATCCCGTTTGTAAGCTCCTGCTCCGTGAATGATGAGGAAGGTGTCCATGTAGAGCGGATCAGCGCAATCTTGTTCTTCATTCCTGACGAACGCCTCTCCGTTGCTATTAGAATGTCGCTGACTGTGCCGGGCACAAACTGTGCGCTCGGATTAACATCGTCATTGCCAGTTACATACTCAACTGATGTCCACGATGATCCCCAGTTCGCGGTTCTGAAGAACTTCAGCTTCCTCGTGCCTGTCCAGTCATTCTTCCTTTCGCATGCCACAACTCCAAAGTAAGTTGCGCTTTGCCAGAACTCGCCGTCGCTTACCGAACTCAAAGAACAGAAGTGATATCCCGAAAGCGGATCTGCCAGAACAGCAAAGTGCGGGGCTGTACCGTTTCTTCTGAAACTCGCCATCCTAAGGTCGGCACCGGCTGTACCGCTTTGACTCGAGAAAGTGTAGAACACTATCAGCCTTGTTGAATCGGCAACTGCATTGCTCTTGGATTCCAAAAGCAGAGACAGACTGGAAATCTGGCCGGCTATGTATCCAAACCAGCCGCACAGGATCCAGTTCTTGCCGCCGTCCGGCGACCTGTATGTGTCTATTCTTGCGGTGTATGGATCAGAGATCTGCAATTGCCTGATCACTGCCACATACATGTTTCCGTCTTCGCCTGTCTTCATATCAATGTTCTTGTAATAGCTTTCATAACCCTGCATCACAAGCGCATTGTGTACCGGGGGCATATTCAATCCCCAGTCGCCGTTCTCCTCCATCGGTTTCGATCCAAAGATGACTTCTCCGTCATTTGTCGCGGGAAACTCTGTCGCGTCAATCCTGCTTTCGCCTGTTGAAGAGACTGTGCCGGTTACGGGAGTTCTTCCGGATTCAATGGCCATTTTGAGCTCCGTTTCTTTCTGAAATGCAATTACCGAACCTGCGTCATGATTTCGGTTGTCGAATTCAACTGTCTTTGCATTGGTAAGATCCTGTGCGGTGAGTTCAATGCCTGATACTGCCATCACAATCAAAGCAGTGATCACTGCGAGTACTGCTCTTTCAATTACTTTCATTTCTTTTCTGATTTTGGTTTAAAGTTTTCAATTTCATTGTTCGCAGTTCCGCCCGGGTTTGGTAACTGCAGTGATCTGTCGGCGTCTCAGTATGCAACTGAACTGTTTCCGGTGATCATGCTGCAAAGTTATTCAGACAGGATCTCCGTACAAAAGAAAGTTTTTCGNNAGGGATTGTTCTGTATAACGCTTTGGCAGGATGCGCCGGCCGGATTATATGAAAGTTGGAATCAGAGATTGAAGAGATGAAAGTTGCACAACAATTGATTGTCCGATTCGTTAACTTGCCACACTTAATAATTACCCGGCCGGACTTCCGGGCTATAACCAAATGCGGCGAAATGCTGGAAGGTATTACAGGATACATAAAGGTCTTCATTGCAATATTCATACTTGTCAATCCTCTTGAAGGAATTCCGTTTTACCTTAACAATACCAGAGGAATGACGGATGAAGACAAAGGCAAGATCATCAAGAAGACTTCCACTTCGGTGTTCTTCATACTGATCTTTTCCTTCTTCTTGGGGAAGTATGTCCTGACTCTTTTCGGGATAAGCACAGGCGCATTCACACTTGCCGGCGGCATCATCATCTTTCTGATCTCGCTGTCAATGGTTCTCGGACAAAGTTCCAGGAACAGCGGTCAGGTGGCGGACGACGGCACAAGTCCCCGTGATTCATTTGCCATTGTTCCGCTTGCGATTCCTCTGCTTGCAGGTCCGGGCCCAATAAGCTCCATGATTCTTTACGGCGGAAGTGTTACGAACTTTGAGCAGCTGATCGTTATACCGTTAATAGCGGCGGCAGTCTCTTTTGCGGTGTACCTGTCATTCAAAGCGGCGTCGCCTCTGGAGATGAAGCTCAAGCAGACAGGCGTGGATGTGCTTACTAAAGTTTCAGGGATACTGATAAGCGCGATTGCTATGGAGATGATTCACAAGGGGTTGCTTCAGCTCTTTCCGATTTTGGGAAAGTAAATTTGCCTAGAAATTGGAGTGGGTTCGGATCACTTCGAGAAACTCTTTGTATGCATCGGAAGATAATCCCGTTTCACCGGAAAACGGATGATCGAGGAAGAATATCAGGAGCATTATAAGTGCGTTTGTCATTGCAAAAAGCGCAGTCATGGTTGCCTGTATCTTCAGATCTCTTGTGCCGAAGAACAGTGAAAAGCCAACCGATGTCAATGCTCCGATCATTATCACGGTCCACACAACAAACGGAATGTTCTTTCTGCTTGTGGCAATCCTCATTACCCTTGCTTTAGAAAGTTCATCAAGGTCAACAAGACATTGCTGAAACACCGCATCGGTTTCTATATGCTTAAGCTCGGGTTCCGTGAGAACCAGATTCCACAGTTTAAGGTGTTCGTTTCTTGCCTTTTCAGATACTTTTCCTTCACCCAAAAGCTTCCATTCGTCCTTGATCACGGCTTCCGTGTAGCTCACTATGGCAGTTCGGATCTTTTCTGTTACGTCGGGACGGAAAGACTTGCTGTTGTGGTAAATGCTTCTAAGCGCGGTGATCTCGGCTTCGCTGTAATTCACAGCTTCAGTGTATTCGCTCCAACTTACATAGATTACAAATGCTACAATTACAGCATATATAAGGCCGAGTGCATTGAAAAGAAATCCTCCCACCTCATGGTTTTCCTTGTACTTGTCATAGGGGATGTGTCTGCGGAGGTAGATGAGCACTGCTATCGCAAGAGTTGCGCTGAGCAATGCAACGAAAGCCATCACCAGCCAGGCAGGAAGATCCAGCATCAGGTCTCTCATGCGGTTTCAATCAATTCTTCCGGTCGCATCATGATGTTGCAGTTGCAGTTTTAGGATTTCCGTTATCGTCATCAAGTTCATGTGTTACTTTCAGCTCAAGCGTTCTCTTCTTTTCAGCTGCTGATATAAAATAAACGGAAATAAGTATGAAAACGAGAGAAAGCCAGTCTGATGTACCGGGAAATTTGCCGCCGAAGAAAAACCAGAAGAGCAATGTTGCCGCTGTGCCTGCAACAAGAGAGGTCAGCCTGTTTACAAGTCCCGCAAATGTGGCGGTTCTTCCCTTGAACATGAATATGAATACCGAGAAGAAGGCGACTATGCCGAATGCAGTGCCTGCAAGAATGGCCCAGGCCCACATCGGATGTATGTTGCTGAACGAATCCACAAATGACACAACCTGTGGCAGGTCCCATCCGAGGTACTTGAAACCGAAGATGACAAATATTCCTCCGATGATCATTGTAATGCTTGCGGCTATCTGCTCGATACCGAAAAATCCCTTGTTGTCCTGCTTCACTCCCTTGGCTCTCGTGTTCTTGAAGTAGTTCATGATGTAGATCCTTATGAAATATGCGATGATGTAACTTATAAGGATCGTCATTGCCGCCGCATTGTAAATGAAGTCAAACTCTCCCTGCTTTCCGAAGAAGACGTTGATAGCCACTGCGATGATCGCAAACACAACGGCAATGTTCTCTTCCCGGTAGATTCGCTTCTTCAGAATTCCTTTGCGTATCTGTATTTCGTCAACTATCCTGCTGATCACAATTACACTGCCGCGCATTATCACCATGGCTACCATTACTGAGATGGGAAGCGAGTACATGAGAGTGGTCGTAGGAATAACAACCGCGGTGCAGATCCCTGAAGGAATGATGTAGAGAAGCTCTTCGGGAACGGTGAATCCGAGAAGTTTTGCGGTGCCATTTGACTGTATCCTGTACCAGCCGAGTATTATCACAACGGCCAATGCAAACATGTTGCCGCCGATCGTGCTGTAAACAAGGTACTGCATATCCGTCATTCCCGGAAAACCGAGATCGGCCTTTCCCAGGAAGTACTTCACGCTCAGCCCGGTGATCACATAAAACACAAAGTAACCGATGCAAAGCTGTATCAGTCTTTCGGTACTTCCTTCCTTTGTCTTCCACATATCCTTTGTCTGCTCCCGAGTGTTTGAGTTATGTCAAATGAAAACAAAAATAATGTACAGAATCAGTCCGAGCGAACTTACGATCCTGTGATAATAACCGCCTTTGATGCCAAGGGGAAGAATTAGCATCATGGCAAGTGATGTCAGGATCAATCCAAGCCCGGTGAAGTCTCCCTGACTGAAGTATGCGTTCACGGCAAGCACTGCAATCAGAGCAGAATATATTGCCTGATGGCTTCGCTTTGTAATTGCCAGCTTGCGCGATGAGAGCATCCATCCGATCGCATAATTCACGGAATAAAGAATGAGTCCGGCATACATAAAAAGCTGCTTCAATGAACCTCACTGATCAAAGGCATTGCCAAACGTGTTGCAATAAGCAAGTTCGCCGAAATCCTTTCTTTGTGAAGAACGCCAGTCAATGGCAGGACGCTTCACATCCGGGTCAACATATCCCATTCTGAAGACTGCCGCAAGTTCGTAGTCATCCGGAATGCTGAGTATGTCCGTAAGTTCATTCCATTTTGCGGGGATCTCCCCGGGCGTTGAAATGAACTGCATTCCCATGCCGATCGCCGTAGTTACAAGCCACAAAGTCTGTATCACTGCACCCATTGAGATGACCGAATAGAATCCTGAAAGCTCTTCCTTCCTGTACTCTTCTTTTGTAAGCGCAATAGCAAAAAGCATCGGTGATGTCGAAACAAGTTTCTCTTCATCCTTGCCGAGAATTCTTGAAACTCTGAAGCGCGAAATCACTTTCCNNTTGTTTTCTCGATCTCCTCTTCGCTGAAGCGGAAGTACTTTCTGTACTGCTTCCAGAATCTTCCGTCATCCATAAGCTCAACCATCGAGTCGCCTGCGATCTTTGCGATCCTGTCAATGATGTTCCGGTCCTGAACTATCACAAACCTCCACGGCTGTGAATTGAAATGGCTCGGCGAGTGCGAAGCCATCTTGACAAGCAGTTCCACATCCTCCCGTGAGACCTTCTTATCTGCAAACGCAGTGTTCGTAGTCTTTCGGTTTACAATAGCATCAAACAGTTTCAAAATATCAGTTGTCCTTTACCCTGTAATGTCCGGTTATCTTCCATCTGTATATCTTGTCTTCATCGGCAATGTGTCCCGGATCGGGATGATTATGTATCACCGTATGCCTTCCTGAGACTGTGCCGTCGGAGACAATGCCTATATGATCGCTGGCACCGTCTTCATTCATATCCCACACTACAATGTCTCCCGGCTGAAAGTCATTGTTGCCGGGGGACTGCCAGTATTTCCCGAACCAGACCTCAAGGTTCATCACTCTTCTGTGGTCAATGTTCGGATCAGCTTTCTTCTTGCCCCAGCGCGACATCGGATAATCAGACATGCCGGTCTTAATGTCTTTGTTGACGGCCTCCTGAAGATCAACTATTCCTGAATATCTCAGCGACCTCACTATAACAT
>JRYG01011124.1_pt1 | contig 10813 bp, 6 predicted proteins | sample 235341 | NCBI WGS metagenome assembly JRYG01 (sample SAMN03074218, study PRJNA261478) | activated sludge metagenome | biome: Wastewater Treatment Plant; feature: Wastewater; material: Activated sludge; isolation source: activated biomass of a wastewater treatment plant treating hydrocarbon... ... | reverse complement strand
AAAACGTGGATGGCGTTTATGTCCTGAACGTAGGCTTCCACAAATCCATTGACGGCGGACGCACTTACACGACGCTGCAACCGCCGCACGGCGACAACCACGATCTGTGGATTGCGCCCGACGATCCGAACCGGATGATCAACGCCAACGATGGCGGCGCGAACGTGAGCTTCGACGGCGGACGCCGCTGGAGCGCGCAAGACCAGGCCACCGCGCAGTTTTATCGCGTCTCGACCGACAACGATTTCCCCTATCACGTTTATGGCGCGCAGCAGGATTATTCCACCGTCGCCATCCCTAGCCGCACTTCCAATACCGGCATCAGTAATGGCGATTGGTATGAGGTGGGCGGTTGTGAAAGCGGCTTTATCGCTTTCAACCCCAACGACCCCCGGCAGATCTACAGCAGTTGTTACCAGGGTTATATTACTGCTTACGACGCCGCCCTTCGCCGCGAGCGCGATATTATGGCTTATCCGGCGATCAGTATCGCCACGCCTCCTCGCGAAATGAAATACCGCTTCAATTGGAATGCGCCCGTAGTGGTGTCGCCTCATCACCCTGAAACAATATACCACGGCGCCAATGTTGTGTTGCGTTCCAACGATGGTGGCATGAATTGGCAGGTAATCAGCCCCGACCTCACCCGCAACGAGCCCGCCCGGCAGGAAGCCGGCGGCGGCCCCTTTACCAATGAAGGCGCCGGCGCAGAGAATTATAATACGATTTGCTATATCGCCTGCTCCCCGCTGGAAGACGGCTTGATATGGGTTGGCAGCGACGACGGCCTGGTGCACCTCACCCGCGACGAGGGCAAAACCTGGCAGCATGTATCGCCGCCGGGCCTGGGTGAAGCGCTAATCAATAGTATTGAGGTATCGCCGCACCGCAATGGCGCCGCCTATGTAGTAGCGACCCGCTATCGCTGGAATGACAACAGACCGCTGATTTATTACACACCCGACTATGGGAAAAACTGGCAATTGATGGTCAGCGGTATCGCTGCAGGCGACTTTGTGCGGGTAGTACGCGAAGATCCCACTCAACCGGGGCTGCTCTTCGCAGGCGCCGAAAACGGTCTTTACCTGTCGTTCAATAACGGCGCAATCTGGCAGCGCTTCCAACTCAATTTGCCGGTATGCCCTGTTACAGATTTACTTATTCACGACAACGACCTGATTGCCGCCACAGCAGGCCGCGCTTTTTGGATACTCGATGATATCGGCCCGCTTCAACAAGCAAAAAGTGCGCTTTTCAACGGTCATGCGCAGTTATTCAGGCCCAAACCGGCTTATCGCTTCGACGCGGCAAAAACGGAATTGCCAGTAGACGGACTGGGGAAAAACCCGCCAAACGGCGTTATCATTGATTATTACCTGCCGGCAGTAATGGATACTGCCGTTTTGTTACTGCAAGTGCTCGACAAGCAGGGCAAGCTGGTCAGGCAATACTGTAATCAGCCCAATTCCGCTTATGCGCGCATGGAAGGCGGCCCGCCGCCCGCGCAGCTATTACCTTCCAGAAAATGGCTTAATCGTTTTCACTGGGATTTGCGGCGCGAGCAAATGCCCTTTGCCCCGGGCGTCTTTTTGGCCGACGACTACCGGGGCAGCCGGGTCGGCCCCGGCGATTATACACTGAGGTTGATCACCCCTAAAGACACCATTTCGCAGTTGTGTACAGTACTGCCCGACCCCAATATCGCCGCAACGCCCGCCGAATACGAGGCGCAGCAGCAATTGCTTCAATCGCTCAACCAGCAAGCGCGCGAGATTGTTGCAGGCATAGGAACCATGCGGGAGGTGAAAAAACAACTCGAATTATCGGTAGATATTTTGACCAGAATGGAGGGAGCGCAGGATCTGGTCACTGCCGGACATAATATTCTCGCCCGGATCAACAACTGGGAATCCCAATTGATACAACCCCGTCAGCAAACCTACCTCGATGTTATCAACTACCCCAGCCGGCTTTATGCCGAATTTGTGCACCTCATCAGAATAGCCGACTCGCATGTGCCTACTGTTACCCAAGGCGCCCGCGCTCGCGCCCGCGACCTGACGGCGGCGTGGGAACAACAAAAAAGCGCTATGTCGGAAATACTGGATCACGACCTGCAGTCTTATAATAGCCTTTATAAAAGTAAGGGCCTGCCGGCGATTATTGTATCTGGTGGAATAGGAGTGAGATAAGGCGGTACGAACCGCAGTATATAGCCTGCGAGGTTACCCCCCTTCTGGCGTCGAGAGGTAACCTCGTTGTGGCTGCTTAATTATTTTCACTTATTGGGCAGCACAATTGTGCCCTCACCCGTGGTGGTAATAATCATAGAAGGCTGGGCAACCGTGCCTTCTGTGCGCATCCAACCGTATGCATCGCTGTACTTGCCGGTTCCACCGGTTATGGTCATATAAGCTGTAGATGCATTGGTGAAAAAAGTATAGGCGGTTCCGTCAAAGAATACCTCATCTCCGTCTTTGTCGGTCATTATCATTTTTATCTCCATTTGCAGGGCGGTATATTCCACATTAAAAACGCAGTTCAGAATGGTCATAGTGCTGTTGTCGGCGTCTAAGCCCCCCATAAAGGAAGCTGTCCCAGCGGTAAACCCTTTACTGGGCAACTGCAGGACGGTGCCGTCCGGCATAACACAGCTGACCAAAGGGGAAGCAGCATCCGGGGTAATGGTTATGGCTACGTTGAAGTCATCAGGCGCCACAACTACTTCCTTTTCACAGCTAGCTGTGATCAACAGGAAGATTACGAGCAGGAACGATATGTTTTTCATTGTTTTTCATTTTGGGCGGTTAAATAATCAGCTCAAAAACTTCGTTTGAGTTGTCATTTCAAAGACTTTGTAACATTACCTCATCACTACCATTTTTCGGACTAAACCTGTCCCAATGTCGCTTTTCATTACGCAGTAATAAACGCCGTTTTGCAGCGTGGCCCCGTCAAATGGTACAAGATGCTCACCCGGCGTTTGCAGGCCCCTTACAGGAATAGCAACCAACCGGCCGCAGGCGTCGAAAATGGAAATGTCGATATTTGCAGATATATCTGCTGTGTATGATATCGTCGTGTGTTGGTCAAAAGGATTTGGGAAAATGGATAGTGTAGCATTGGTATTTTCCGCCAAGGCGGGTGAAACCTCATTCACCTCAACCGTATTAACTATGAGTCGCTGGGTACTGGCAATGGCATCAGTACCTGAATTCCCTCCCATGATATAAATATAGGAATAAGCGCCATCAGTAGGCCATGCCACGCAACCGAATGCCCTAAGGTCATAGATCAGGTTATTAAAAACCTCCCAACTGTCACCTCCTGGTATTTCCGGGCCGAAGGCTTCCACGCTCATTTCTGCACTGGTTGTAGATTCAATGCCTCCGAGCGTATAAATAATATCCGAAAGCACCGCGCTTCCGTGGCCCGCCCTTGCGTTTGATAAATGTACCGAGTTACTCACCCATTGGGCGTTATTAAAATCGTATACTTCAACGGAATTGATTGCCATAAACCAGCTCACAGTCCCCCCCATGACGTAAATTTTGTTGCCCACGACCGCAGTAGTCAAGGCTGCCCTTGCAATGGTTAACCCGTCTGGCAAGGTAGTCCAGTTGTTCAAAGCGGGGTCATATACGTATACATCGTTTTGAACCGGACCAAAAAATGCGGTTGCGCCGCCTATGGCATAAATCTTTCCGCCTGCTGCACAGGCCGACAGGTAACCACGCGGTGCGGGTAATGAGGCGATAGTATCGGCGTCAAAAGTGCCGGTTGCCGGCAAGTACCGGTATACCTTGGAGCTTACAGTAGCGCCCGTTGGATCGGTTACTCCACCGATAATATATATCGCTCCATCCAGTTCCACAGCCGCCATTCCAATCATGGGCTGTGGCAGTGTACCGGCCGCAGACCACACATCTGTTTCTGGGTCGTATTTCTCAATCTTGTCGGTATAAATACCCTGACTAACGCCTCCTCCAAAAGCATAAATTCTCCCATTTGCAACAGCTGACGGGAAATAGGAACGAATCTGGCTCATGCTGGCTTTAGTTTCCCAGAATGAGGTGTCTGGCATATACCTTTGCGCTACTACGTAATGCGTCGCTGCCAGGAAGCAAGCAAAGCAAATGGCAAATGAAAGAAAAGTAGCAGGTTTCATTTTGATTCAAATTTGGTTGTGATACAATTATTTTATCACTTCCAAAATTGAGCAATTGAAAATTTCCTTTCTGGTACTTTCGTTTCAAATCATTGGACGGATGTTTCATTTGCGCAGGGCAGAAGGCGCAACCCCGAATTCCCTTGTAAACGCACGGGTAAAATAGGCGGGATCTTTAAACCCAACCTCGAAAGCAATCTCCGAAATATTCAGACCGGTATTGGTGAGCATCGCCTTGGCTTTATTCAAGCGATAAGCACGGACAAACTGAGATGCGGAAGTGCCGGTGAGCGCTTTTAACTTCCGGAACAACTGCACCCTGCTGATACCGAGTTGCTGACAAAGTTGAGCCGCATGAAATTCTTCATCGCTGGAGTGGGCTGCAATGGCATTCATGAGTTTATGGAAAAACTCGTCATCCGGACCCTCGATAGCCGGAGCCTCGGAAACCGGCTCCGGCATAGCTCGGTATTTTTCCCGCAAAGCATCCCGCAACTCGATGAGCTTTCGGACGCGGGTGCGGAGTTCCCTGCTATTGAAAGGCTTGGTCATATATGCATCCGCGCCATACTCCAGGCCAATAAGTTTAGATTCCAAATCTGCCTTGGCCGTAAGCAGGATGATAGGAATATGACTGGTGCGGAAGTCTTTTTTGAGTGTTTGGCATAATTCAAATCCATCTTTTTGCGGCATCATCACGTCGCTGATGATGAGGTCGGGGATAGTTTCCAGGGCCTTGTCGATCCCTTCCTGGCCGTTGACAGCCACGCCAAGCTGGTAGTCACCCGCCAGTATCGAACGCAGGTATTGTACCACGCCGGAATTGTCTTCCACGATCAGGATATGCAAATGCTTTTTATTGAAAGCCTCGGAAATTGCGTGGGTATCCTCATCGCTATCAAATTCCAGCGGGGTTGGAAAAGGAACGCTAATAGCCGCCGGCGTGGGCTTGGCCGCATTGGTAAAAGGCAGGTAAACACGGAATTCGGTTCCCTCACCTACCGTGCTTTTGACAAACAAATTGCCGCCCAGCAGCCGGAGTAGTTCTTTGACAACAGCGAGGCCTATGCCCGTTCCGTGCGTGTGATTTGTGTCCGCTTCATTTTTTTTCGAATCAACCTGATAAAAGCGGTCGAAAATCCGGTTTAATTCGCCTTCAGCGATGCCGTTTCCATTGTCTTTTACGCAAAACTGCCATCTTTTACCCGGCATCTCCCGCCCAAACAGGGAAAACCAGGAAACATCCTCTTCCCAATCGCCTTCTGCCACACCAACCTTTACCGCGATTTCACTGCCATTCGGGGTGTGTTTGATTGCATTCGACAACAGGTTCCCCAGCAGCGATTCTAATTTTTCGGGATCAAAATCCAATTCCAGCTTTTCCGGCCAATCTACGAGTTGGATCCGCCTGTTTTGCCCTTCCGCCAAACGCTGGTAAGGCTCTATAATACTTAAAAGATAGGGAACAATATCGCCCTGGACATAATGTACCGGCATGACGCCGGCTTCGAGTTTCGAGAGGTTTAGCATTTGATTGACCAACTGAAGGAGCCGGTTCCCGTTTTGCCTGATCATATCCAGTCCGGTCCGAAAATGATCAGCCGGTTTTGCCTCTATCTGGTCGGCCATACCCAGAATAACGGTCAGGGGCGTGCGAAACTCATGCGTAATATTGGTGTAAAACCGGGATTTCATCTCTGCCAGTTCCTGGATACGCGCCATTTCTGACTGTTTTATTTTGGCGTTCTGTCCGATGGAGTATTGGAGCATTAAAAATACCGCAAGCGTAATAATCAGAAAAAAACCCGTAAAAAGGGTGACGGCCTCATCGGGCGACATATTTGGATCGGGGCTCAGCATGGGCTGCATGATAACCTCTGCTACAACGGTAACCATAAAAAGCGCCTGAATCGGTGTAGCCCATTTTTTGTTTTTATGCAAAAGCAGTAAATAGACAGGCCCGCCGCCCCAACCTACGAAAACCAGGCCGACAGAGGCAACAATGCCGCCATGCAGGCAAACGCCAACAAAAGAAAAGAAGATGTGAAACAGGGCTGTGGCAAGTATAAACCAATCGATACCCCGACGTATCCACAAAAAAAGCGCGATCATGCCGGCGTAAAACCCCACATAGACCAACTCCATGATGAAAAGGGTCCTTAAACCCATCCCGAAATACCACCAGAACGACGATGTAAATGCACTAAGATTAATGGCGACGCCGGTAGATAACCATATTTTTTTGATGACAAGCGTCTCTTCATCGTCGCCCGGATAAGCCACTATACGGGTAAGCCAGGCATTCCCTTTTTTTAATATGGAGCTGAGCATAAGTGTGAGGGCTTAAATGTACTTTTAAAGATACAAAAAGAAAATCAACCGTAATGCCTACCTTTGTTTAGCACACAATTGACCATAGATAAACCAAACTCTACATGAGAAAAATTATCCTGGCTGCAAGCCTCCTCTTTGCATTTGTTGCTGCTATAAAGGGGCAGACAATCAACCCAAACTACGATACCACGCTGGCCCAGGCGCTGGGGGCAGACGACTACGGCATGAAAATGTACGTTTTCGTAGTACTCAAGTCGGGTGACAACAAAACCACGGACAAGGCCTTTATCAGCAATTGCTTTGCCGGGCACATGGAAAATATCGGCCGGCTCGTCGAGGCCAAACAACTGATTGTAGCAGGCCCCTTTGGAAAAAATGATAATGATTTCAGAGGCTTGTTTATCTTAAATGTCTCATCCATAGAAGAAGCCAAACAATTGCTGGATACTGACCCCGCCATCAAAGCCGACCTACTGAGGCCTGAGCTTTATCCCTGGTACGGCTCGGCGGCTTTGTCGGAATACCTCCAGGCAGCCGACAAAATCTGGAAAGTAAAACCCTGATTGCTTTCCCCTAAAAACCGCATCTTTGCCCAAAATAATGGCGATGCTAAAAAATGCGGTTTTGGGGCTCCTGTTTTTTTTTACAAATACATTATGGTCGCAAACCCTGGTTATCAATGAATTAGACTGCGACACGCCCGGCATTGACGACAAAGAATTCGTCGAAATAAAATCGGAAACGCCCAATTTTAACCTGAACGGTTATGTGCTGGTATGCTTTAACGGTTCGGCATCGGGCGCCAACTCCAGTTATTTAGCATTGGATTTAGATGGCTATTCCACTGACATCAACGGCTTGTTGTTGATCGGCAGCACAACAGTAGTGCCCTCGCCGCAATATCTTATAGAACCTAACCTGATCCAAAACGGCGCGGATGCAGTAGCAATTTATCAGGGTGATGCCGAGGACTTTCCGGAGGGAACCCCCGCTTTTGCGGATGCAACATTGGTTGACGTACTGATATACGGCACCAACGACGCCGACGACGCCGACATGATAGCCATTTTTCAGTTTTTTAACCCCGGCATAGCTCAGATAAACGAAGGGCCGTCAAACAATACCAATTCGATTCAGCGCAACAACGACGGCACTTATTTTACGGGCGTACCCACGCCAAGATTTCTCAACGACGGCAGCGGCGTGGTACTTAACGGGGTCTTGACCGCACTGACGCAAACCAGGTATGACGAAGGTGAAGCGATCGACATCGTTTTTACCACAGAACAACCGGTGACAGCAGATTTTGCCATTAATTTCACGCTGAGCAACGGTACGTTTAATCGCTTCGATTTTTCAGGCGACACGACGCTGACTATTTTAAACGGACAAAATTCCGTTGCTACAACCATCACCCTGATCGATGACGACCTGGATGAGGGCGACGAAGTTATGGTGATTCGATTGCCCGATTTACCCCCTGCCTTCTTAGTGCTAAATAACAATATTCCCATACGAATAGTAGATAACGATTTTGTGGTAGCGCCTTTTGGCACGCCTGTTAATCCAACTTACGGAATCGTATCCAGTACCCAGCCTGCCGGATATTACGACAGCCTGGACGGACTGGCCGGCAGTGACTTGCGCCAGGCGCTGCAGCATATCATAGCCGACCAGTCGGTAGTAAGGGGGCAAACCTACAACGACGTGATAGACATCATAAAAGAAGCCGACCAAAACCCCGAAAACAGCAACCAGGTTTGGCTGGTCTATTTAGAGCAGGGCAGGGCGAAACTCGATTTTCAAACTACAAGTAATATCACAGGCGTTTGGAACCGGGAACACACCTTCCCGCGTTCTCGCGGCGGTTTTGACAGTATTGACGCCGATTCAATCGCCGACGGCAAAGCGATTTTCTGGACTACCAATGCAGACTCCCTGCGCCATGCCAATTCCGACGCCCACGGCATACGAGCGGTCGACGCCCTGGAAAATATCAACAGGGGCAACCAGTTTTATGGTCAATACAACGGCCCTCCGGGCACGCTTGGCAGTTTTAAAGGCGATGTGGCCAGGGGCATATTTTATCTGGTCATCCGGTACAATGGGCTCGAAGTCGTCAATGGTTTTCCGGAGGGGTTGACCGGGCAATTCGGCGACCTGGCTACGCTGCTTGATTGGCACCGCAACGATCCGCCCGACGATTTTGAAATGAATAGAAACAACGTAGTATATACCTGGCAATTCAACCGGAATCCATTTATTGATATGCCTGATTTGGTAGAATATTTCTGGGGCGACTTGGCCGGGCAAACCTGGCAACAGCCCGTAAATACAGCTACAGCTCTTCCACTCTCTGTTCGCATTTTCCCCAATCCGGCAAAAAACAACCTGCAAGTTACAGGCATTACTGAGCCGGCCACCATTGAAATATATAATCTTCAAGGTCTGTTGCACGGCAAACACCAGGCCTCAGCCGATATTACGCTTGATATCGAACTGGCGAGCGGAATGTATTTTATAAAAATACACTCGGGGGGTAAATCGATTATAAAAAAGATCATAGTGGAATAGACGTGAAAAGTCCGAATCCCGAAATCCAAAATAGAATAACCTTCAAGATTCCTATTTTTGCTGCGCAACAATCACGATAGACCGTTGAAGCTGACAACAACCCATACATGGCGCACTGCAATCGCCACACTGGCCGTCGCCCTTGTCCTGACGGCCTGCGCCACTATTATATCGCCGCAGGGCGGCCCCAAAGACGAAACCCCGCCCGCCCTGGTAGCAGATAAATCGACGGCCAACCTGCAAACCAACTTCAAAAAACAGCGTATCGAGCTAACGTTTGACGAATGGGTGCAGGTGCAGGACGTATTCAACCAGGTACTCGTTTCGCCGCCGTTGCGCTATCCCTACAAGGTATCGCTCAAGCAGCGTACAGTGCGCTTCGACTTTGACGAGCGCGAGATATTGCGCGACAGCGCCACCTATACCATCAATTTCGGCGCTGCCGTAAAAGACCTCACCGAGAAAAACCCTGCCGAAAACCTGCGCTTTGTTTTTTCCACCGGACCCTACATCGACTCGCTGAGTATTCGCGGGGTGATGGTTGACGCCGTCACCGCCGAACCCGTAAAAGGTGCCCTGTTTATGCTCTACGACAATCTTGCCGACAGCGTGGCGCGCACCGAAAGGCCGTTTTATTTCGCCAAAGCCGACGACAAGGGCAATTTCAGAATAGACAACGTAAGGGCCGGCGTATTCAAAGGTTTTGCCCTGGTCGATGCCGACCTCAATTACCTTTTTAACCAGCAAACCGAAAAAATCGGCTTTCCAGATTCGCTGATCACCGTATCGGCAGAAAGCTCGCCTGCCCTCCAAATCCGAATGTTCGAGGAAACCAAACCGCTGCAAATACTGGAAGCTGACGCCACCCGTTACGGCCAACTCAAACTGACATTTAACCAAACGCCCCCTCCTGATGTATCGCTCAGCTACCAGGAAGTGGGGCAGCAAATAGTATACGAATTCGAAAAAGACAGTTTGCTCGTGTGGTACGACAACCCGGGCAGTTTGCCCTGGGAATTGTACATTCGCTACGATACCACCCTGAATGACACGGCCCGGGTACGCGTGCTCGACCGCGCGTTGTTTTTGCGGGAAGCCAAACTATCGGAAGCCGGGAGGCGTAATCCCGGCGCCATCCGCGCTGCGCCGGGGCAACCTGCGCGTATTCGCTTCAACCACCCCTTGATGAGCGTAAATGACACCCTAATACAATTGCTGGAAGATACTACCCTTATGCGCGTAGCCCCTCAATTGCGCATCGATAGCACGATGCGGCGGGAACTCGCCATGAGCTACCCCTGGAAATACGTGACACCCTACGAATGGATCATCCTGCCCGGCGCCATCACGGACATGTACGGGCTGACCAACGCCGATACTATCCGAAGGTCAATACAGGGGGCGCCGCTCAAAGAATTCGGCAACATGCTGCTGAGCGCCGATAGCCTCGAAGTCGGCGTCAACTATGTGATACAGGTGCTGAACCCCGACGGCTCAACGCTGCAAACTTTTCAAAGCAAAGGGGAAGTAACGCTGAAAGCAACAATCAATACCCTCCCGCCCGGCCAATATAGCCTGCGGGTGATCGCCGACACCAATGGCAACGGCCGCTGGGATCCGGGCCACTACGACACCCGACGCCAACCCGAACGAATTGAAGTTACCAAACTGGAAGCGCTGCGCGCTAATTGGGACCTGGAAGTGAATGTGGGAAGACTGGAGTAAGAGGGGGGGCGT
>JRYG01002943.1_pt1 | contig 10845 bp, 9 predicted proteins | sample 235341 | NCBI WGS metagenome assembly JRYG01 (sample SAMN03074218, study PRJNA261478) | activated sludge metagenome | biome: Wastewater Treatment Plant; feature: Wastewater; material: Activated sludge; isolation source: activated biomass of a wastewater treatment plant treating hydrocarbon... ... | reverse complement strand
CCTGGGCGCGGGCCAGGAGGTCATCCACGTCCGCCGCCGCGGGGTGGCCGGTGCATTGGGCCACGGCCTCCAGCAGGCGGCGCATGTCGTCTTCCCAGCCCGCCTCGCTCACGGGGTAGGCGTTCCAGTTCAGGAGGGGGCGCAGTTCCGGCGGCAAGCAAGCGGCCGGGGGCACTGTGGCGCCTTCCACCAGGGTGGGGATGAGGGTGAGGCCAGACTCGGCTCGCTTGAGGGCAGTGAGTATTTCGTGGCGGACCATATCCGCTTCGTCTGCCAGGCGGGGGCCGTTGGTGGCATCGCACCAACGGGGGCCGATGACGGGCAGGCACACGGCGGAATCCGCCAGGGCGTCATCGATTTTTCGGCGCCACTGGCCGGGGCCGATGTTCGCCACGTCGCGGAACACCTGCTCCCGGCCGAAGGCAATGCGCAGCCAGTCGTAGATGCGGCCGCTGGCGCTGCAGGCGTCGTCGCGCCGGTAGCTGATGAAGATGCGGGTGCTGGCAGGGGTTGCGCGCATGCGGAGAGAGCCACGAGGTGGATATGCACCGGCAATGGTTATACCGTAAAGATGATCAGGGGCGCAAAAGCGAGGGGTGTAAGCGGCGGATCTGGAATCAGAAAGCCCCCGCCGGAGCCGGCGGGGGGGTGCGGAGCCGCCGGGGCCGCGGGGCGCGGGCCGGCGTGAGGAGGGTGGGCGGGTTAGCGGTAGTGGCCGAGGGCTTCGAGCACTTCGATCTTGTAGCCGTCCGGGTCCTGGATGAAGAAGAAGCGGGCGAGCAGGGTGTCGCCGTCGCGGAATTCCTTCACGTCCAGGGGGGCGTGGCCGAGGGCGCGCAGCCGGGCGTGCTCGGCGGCCGCGTCGGGCACGGCGACGGCCACGTGGCCGTAGCCGTCGCCGTGGGTGTAGGGCTCGGTGCGGCCTTTGTTGAGGGTGAGCTCGATTTCAAAGTCGGCTTCGGCGTTGCGCAGGTAGGCGAGGGTGAAGCTGGGGAAATCCAGGGTGTGGACGGGTTTGAGGCCGAAGGCTTCGTCGTAGAAGCGCAGGGACTTTTCCAGGTCCAGCACGCGGATCATGGTGTGGATGCATTTGGCCATGGGCGGCTTATCTCCGGTTGGCAACAAGGCGGACGCCGGGGGCGGGATCGGCTGCGGCAGGGGCGGGCTGGGCGGCACTTTCGAGCTTGCGCCGAAGGTAGCGCAGGCAGGTGACGCGCAGGAAGGAGGCGAAGTTGCGCACCTCGCCCCGCCGCTCGAGGATCTCGTCGTGAAACTGGGTGATGAGGCCGTTGGTGGTGCGGCCTTCTTCGGCGGCCATTTCGGCCAGGATGTCCCACACGAAGTTTTCCAGCCGGATGCTGGTGAGCACGCCGTGGATGCGCAGGGCGCGGGTGCGGGATTCGTAGAGGATGGGGTCGGCGCTGACAAAGAAATCGCACATGGTGTTCGCTCCTGGGCCGGCTGGCGCGCGGGGGGCGGCAGCCGGCGCTGGCCTCAGATGGCCCGGGCCTTCATCTGCCGGGCGATGTAGTCGGCCTGGCGGATGGCGAGGGTGACGATGGTGAGGGTGGGGTTCTCGGCGCCGCCCGTGGTGAACTGGCTGCCGTCGGAGATGAAGAGGTTGGCGATGTCGTGGGTCTGGCCCCATTTGTTGCAGACGCCGTCCTGGGGGCGGGTGCTCATGCGGCAGGTGCCCAGGTTGTGGGTGGAGGGGTAGGGCGGCGTGCGGAAGGTCCTGACGGCGCCGGCGGCCTGGTAGACCTTTTCGCCCTGGCCGAAGGCGTGGTTGCGCATGGCCACGTCGTTGTCGTGATCGTCGAAATGCACGTTGGGCGCGGGCAGTCCCCACTGGTCCTTGACGGCGGTGTTGAGGGTGATGCGGTTGCCCTCCCGGGGCATGTCTTCGCCCACCAGCCACATGCCGGCCATGTGGGCGTAGTTGTCCATGAACCAGGCGAAGTCCGGCCCCCAGCCGCCGGGGTTGAGGAAGGCGGCCATGAAGGGGACGCCGAGGGCGAGGGTTTCCATCTCGTAGCCGCCGACAAAGCCGCGCTTGGGGTTGTTGGCCGCTTCGTCGCTGATGATGCCGGCCATGGTGGTGCCCCGGTACATGTGCACGGGCTGGTCGAAGACGGCGTAGACGGAGCCGGTCATGTGCCGCATGTAGTTGCGGCCCACCTGGCCGGAGGTGTTGGCCAGGCCGTCCGGGTGCTTGCCGGAGGCGGAGAGCAGGAGCAGGCGCGGGGTTTCGATGGCGTTGCCGGCGACGCAGACGATGCGGGCTTTTTGCCGCTGCTCCTTGCCGTCCTTGTCGAAGTACACCACGGCGCTGACCTTGCCGGCCTCGTTGTGCTCGATGCGGGCCACGTGGCACCGGGTGCGCAGGTCCAGCCGGCCGGTGGCTTCGGCCTTGGGGATTTCGGTGTAGAGGGTGGACCACTTGGCGCCGGATTTGCAGCCCTGGAAGCAGAAGCCGATCTGCAGGCAGGCGCCGCGCCCGTCCCGGGGGCGGCTGTTGATGGCCATGCGCCCGGTGCTGCATTGGGTGTAGCCGAGTTTGCGGGCGCCGGCGTGCATGACCTTGAAGTTGTTGTTGCCGGGCAGGCCGGGGATGCCGTGGGTGCGGGTGACGCCCATCTTGAACTCGGCCTTGTCGTACCAGGGCTCCAGTTCCTTGAGGCTCACCGGCCAGTCGAGCAGGTTGGCGCCGGCCACCTCGCCATAGACGGCGCGGGTCTTGAACTCGTGCTCCTGAAAGCGCAGGGAGGCGCCGGCCCAGTGGGTGGTGGAGCCGCCGACGGTCTTGCAGATCCAGGCGGGCAGGCCGGGAAAATCCTTGGCCACACGCCAGGAGCCGGAGGTGGTGCGCTTGTCGAGCCAGGCGAGCTGGCTGAAGGACTTCCATTCGTCGTTGATGAAGCTGTCGGAGGACTGGCGGGCGCCGGCTTCCAGCACCACGACCTTGATACCTTTCTGGCAGAGCTCGTTGGCCAGGGTGCCGCCGCCGGCGCCGGAGCCGATGATGACGACGACCGCGTCGTCGTTGTGGTCGAAACTGGGCATTGTTTGTCTCCTCGCGGTAGTTGTGTGCGTCCTGGGGCCTGCCCGGGCTTCAGCCCTTGGGCGGGCTGGCGCTGGCGGGCGGGTCCGGCAGCCACTTCAGGTCCTGGAAGCCGCGGTTGATGTAACCGCCCTTGTCCCAGGAGGCGCCGGGGTAGCCCAGGGCCGCGAAGGCCATATCGTTGTCGTAGAGCGAGGTGACGCACTTGCCGCGCACGGTGTTGAAGAAGGGCTGGCCTTCCATGTTTTTCACCACCTGGTGGCGGGCTTCGGCACTGGCGGCGGCGAAGTTGCCGCCGGCGGCCTTGTTGAGCGCCAGCACACCTTCCTTGAGCTGGAGGGCGGTGGCGGCGTCGCCCGCGGCGGCGGTGTCCAGGTCCTTGGCTACCAGGGCGTAGACCGCGTCCGGCAGCTTCTTGTGGGGGTAGAGGGTGCGGGCCATGGCGGCGAGGGCTTCGCCTTCGGCGGTGCCGAGGGTTTTGAGTTCCACCGCCCACGACAGTGAAGGCGCGAGCAGCGCCACCGGGGTGCCGGCCACCAGGGTGCCGGTGAGCACCCCGGCTCCCTGGAGGAAGCGGCGGCGGGTGAGGGGAATCTGCGCCTTGGGAATCTCGCCGGATGCCTCGCCGGCGCACCCCGCATGGGCGGGAAAGTCGGTCAGTCTCATGGTCTGTCTCCTCCGTTGTCGATCTGGCGACCGGAGCACGCACGGGGTGGTGGGTGCCTGGACACTATGTTGCGCCCGGGGGCCTGCGGGGCGGGTTGTAGCGGAGTAACACTTAGGGAAAGTCCTTATGCGCGGGGGCTGGCGGGTGGGCGGCAAAACTTCCTTTGCTGCGTCGCAATAGCGACATAAAATCGCGCCTTTTCCGCATTGACTAGCCGGGCCGGGAGGGTGTGGCCGGGCAGGGTGTCATCGGCCCCGGGTGCCGGGGCGTTGACGCGCAGTAACGAGCCCGCCGCCGGCGCCTGCCGGTTGCGGTGCGACGGCCCACAACAACAAACAAGACGGGGGACGGGGCGATCCGCCACCGGCCACCCGCGCGAGAGAGTGTTCCACCATGACGACTGCCCATCGGCGCCTGGTTTTCATCGACGCCCTCAAGGCCATAGCTTCGCAGCTCATCGTGCTGCATCACCTGGCGCTGTACGGCCCCATGTCCACCATGGCCCATGATCTGGCCCCGGACGTTTTCGAGTGGCTGGAGACTTATGGCCGCATCGCGGTGCAGGTGTTCCTGGTGATGGGGGGGTTCCTGGCGGTGAAAAGCCTGGCGCCCGCCGGGGTGTTCGTGGGCGGGAATCCGCTGACCCTGGTGTGGCGGCGTTATCTGAGCCTGGCGCTGCCTTTCGCGGCGGCGCTGGGGCTGGCCATTCTGGGGGCGGCGGTGGCCCGGGCCTGGATGGCCCACGATTCCATCCCCCTGGCGCCCACCTGGCCGCAGTTCGTGTCACACGTTTTCCTGCTGCACGGGCTGCTGGGGCAGGAATCGCTCTCGGCGGGGGTGTGGTATGTGGCCATCGATTTCCAGTTGTTTGCCTTGCTTTGCCTGACCCTGTGGGGGGCCGAGCGGCTGGGGCTGGCCCAGGGCATCCGCCGGCTGGCGCCGCTGCTGGTGTGGGCGCTGGTGGCGGCTTCCCTGTTCGTCTTCAACCTGGATGCGGGCTGGGACAACTGGGCGCTGTATTTCTTCGGGGCCTACGGCCTGGGCGCGCTGGCCTACTGGGCTGCCGCACCCCACCGGGCTTCCGGCTGGTTGTGGCTGGTGGCGGCGACCGGTCTGGCGGCGCTGCTCTTTGATTTCCGCCTGCGCATTGCGGTGGCGCTGGTGACGGCGGTGGCGCTGGGGGTGTCGCGCCGGTACGGCTGGCTGGGGCGCTGGCCGGATGTGGGGGTGCTGGCTTTCCTGGGCAAGGTGTCCTATTCGGTCTTCCTGGTGCACTTCCCGGTGTGTCTGATGGTCAACGCGGCGTTTGTGTGGATCGCCCCGGGGCAGGCGGAAGGCAATGCCCTGGGGGTGCTGCTGGCCTGGGGGGCGAGCGTGGCGGTGGGCACGGCGTTCTACCATCTGGTGGAGGCGCCGGTGCGCCAGTGGCTGGCCCGCCGCCCGCAGGCCTTGCGCCAGGGCGCTGCGGCGCGGGCCTGACTGAGCGGCGCGGGAGGGACCGGCGCATGGGCGCTCCCGGTGGGAGCGCCCTTTTTGTTTGCGCGGGCGGGCGTCCTACTTGCCGTAGCCGATGGGCGCCGGGGCGAGGCTGAGGATCTTCTGGTAGAGCCGCTCGGCGTCGTCCTTGGGACGCAGGCCGAAGAGGGGGTTGTCGTTCTCGCGGAAGGCGGCGTGGATGCGCGCCCAGCTTTCGGCGCTCAGTACCCGTTCGGCAATGGGCATGAGCAGGTCTTCTTCCTTGCGCATGTGGCCCCACTCCAGGTGGGTGTAACGGTCCACCACCGCGTAGAAGCGCTTGGCGGCTTCGGGCTCGCCCCGCTCGAAGGCCAGCAGCTCCTGCTTCAGCTCCTCGATCATGGGGTAGCCGATCTGGTGTTCCTGCTCCAGCTCCGCGATGAGGTGGTCGGCCTCGTGGGTGGCTTCCTTGACCGAGGCGAAGAGGTAATCGTCCTCCTTGGGATGGTGCCAGCGATCCGGGTAGGACACGATGTAGTCGAGGATGGCGTGCAGCAGCGGGAAGTTGGCTTCCTTGCCCTCGTCGCGCATCTGGCGCACCAGGTAGCGCAGGCAATAGAGCACGGCAGCAATGGCGGCGTGCTCGTCGCGGATGATCTGGATGGCTTCCGGTCTCATGGTGTGTCTCCCTGGGTGTGCCTAGATGCGCTCGAACGCGAGTGCGATGCCCTGCCCGACCCCAATGCACATGGTACACAGGGCCCGCTTGCCGCCGTGGGTTTCGAGCTGGTTGAGGGCGGTGGTGACCAGCCGGGCGCCCGAGGCGCCCAGGGGATGGCCGATGGCGATGGCGCCGCCGTTGGGGTTGACCAGAGGACTGTCGTCGGCGAGGCCAAGCTGGCGGGTCACCGCCAGGGCCTGGGCGGCAAAGGCTTCGTTCAGTTCGATCACGTCCAGGTCGGCGATGCTCAGGCCCAGGCGGGCGAGCAGTTTCTGGCTGGCCGGGGCCGGACCGATACCCATGATGCGCGGCGGCACGCCGGCGGCCGCGCTGCCCAGCACCCGGGCGCGGGGGGTGAGGCCGTGGCGGGCGATGGCGGACTCGGAGGCCAGGAGCACTGCCGCGGCGCCGTCATTGACGCCGGAGGCGTTGCCCGCGGTGACGCTACCTTCGGGGCGCACCACGCCCTTGAGCTTGGCGAGGCTTTCCAGGGTGGTGTCCGGGCGCGGGTGTTCGTCGGCGGTGAGCACCAGTGGATCGCCTTTCTTGCGCGGGAGGGTGACGGGCACGATCTCCCGGGCGAAATAGCCGGCGGCTGCGGCAGCGGCCCAGCGCTGCTGGGAGCGCAGGGCGAAGGCGTCCTGATCGGGGCGGGGGATGGCAAAGTCGGCGGCCACGTTTTCGGCGGTCTCGGGCATGGTATCCACCCCGTAGCGGGCCTTCATCAGCGGATTGACGAAGCGCCAGCCAATGGTGGTGTCCTCGATCCGGGCGGTGCGGGAGAAGGCGGTTTCCGCCTTGCCCATCACAAATGGCGCGCGGCTCATGCTTTCCACGCCGCCGGCGATCAGCAGCTCGGCTTCGCCCGCGGCGATGGCGCGGGCGGCGGTGCCGATGGCGTCCAGGCTGGAGCCGCAGAGGCGGTTGATGGTGGTGCCCGGGACTTCCACCGGCAGGCCCGCCAGCAGGGCGGCCATGCGGGCCACGTTGCGGTTGTCCTCGCCCGCCTGGTTGGCGCAGCCGAGGATCACGTCATCCACCTGGCCCCAGTCTGCCGCGGGGTTGCGCGTGACCAGAGCACGCAGGGGCAGGGCGGCCAGATCGTCGGCGCGCAGGGAGGAGAGCATGCCGCCGTAGCGCCCGAAGGGCGTGCGGATGGCGTCGCAGATGAATACGTTCTGGGTCATGGCTGGAGAAGGGAAAAAATCGGGCGTGCAGGGCACGCCCGCCCAAAGCACCTAGGGAGGGTAAAAGGGTGTGGCGCCTGCGGCCGCACGCCCCAGCCGGGCCGGGGTGGCGTGCGAGGGCGAGGGCGGCGCAGCACGCGGGCGCCGGCTCAGTAGGTTTCCACGTGGAAGCGGGCCTTGCGCAGCAGTTCCGGGCGGAGCGCCTCCCAGTCCGCGCCCCGGGCCCGGCAGATGTCCCGGAAGGCTTCGAGCACGCCGGTTTCCATGCCCTTGAGGCCGCAGATGTAGATGTAGCAGTTGTCGTCCTGCAGCATCTGGAACACCTTGTCGGCCCGGGCGCGGATCAGGTCCTGCACGTATTGCTTGGGTTGGCCGGGCACGCGGGAGAAGGCCAGGTTCATGTCGATGAACTCCTTGGGCAGCTTCTGCAGCGGGCCGAAGTAGGGCAACTCGCCGGGGGAGCGGGCGCCGAAGAAGAGCATCAGCTCGCCCCCTTCCTTCATCTCCATCCGCCGGCGGCGGCGTTCGGTCATCGCCCGCATGGGGGCGGAGCCGGTGCCGGTGCAGATCATCATCAGCGATGAGCCGGGGTGGTTGGGCATGAGGAAGCTGGAGCCGTAGGGGCCGGTGACCAGGACTTTGTCGCCCTTCTTCAGATCGCACACGTAATTGGAGCAGACGCCGAAGGCAGGCTTGCCTTCGTGATCCTCGGTCACCCGCTTCACGGTGAGGGAGACGTTGTTGTAATGGGGGCGTTCCCCTTCCCGCGGGCTGGCGATGGAGTACATGCGCAGCAGGTGGGGTTTGCCGTTGGCGTCCGTGCCCGGGGGGATGATGCCCAGGGACTGCCCTTCGAGTACCGGGAAGGGGGTGCTGCCGAAATCCAGCACCACGTGGTGGATGTCGCTGGAGGCATCGTCGGCGGTGAGGCGGAAGTTGCCGGTGACGGTGGCGACCACCGGATTGGCCGGCGAATAAAGGTTTACATAGGGGTGGGCGGCGGACCAGGGGGCCAGGGCAGGGCCGCCCTGGCCGGCGGTGGCCACCTGGGTGATGCGTTCCACCTCGGCGGGCACGGCCTCGGGCGCGGCGCCCACGTCCAGGCTGTCCAGCTCGGTGGCATCGGGCAGCACGTCCCACCCGAGCTGGTCTTCCAGGCTGTAGGGCGTGCCCCGGGCCACGTTGCGGTAGCTGTCGATGGCGCCGGTGGGGCACGGGCCGATGCAGGCGTTGCAGTTGTTGCAGACCTCGAACTTGATCACGTAGTTGCGGGTGTCGTGCGTGATCGCGTCGATCGGGCACATTTCCTCGCAGGTGTTGCAGCGGATGCAGATCTCGGGGTCGATCAGGTGCTGACGGGCAAGACTGGTGTGCGTCTGGGGCGCATTCATTGTTGTCATCTCCTCCGAAGGGTGCGGGCGCGGGAGTGCCTGGGCTCCCGGGTGCCGGCGGGTGCGCGCCGGCGGTGTTCCGGTGTTGTTGTTCAGGTGCGTGCCCCGGCCCGCCCGGGCCGGGGGTGTCAGGCCATCAGTTGAAGCGCACGTACTCGAAATTCACCGGCTGGTTGTTGATGCCGCGGGAGGGCGGCGCAATCCAGTTGGCGAACTTGCCGGGCTCGATGCAGCGGCCCATGAGCGAATGCACGAACAGGCGGTCTTCTTCGGTGGGCAGCCAGTTCTTGTGCTGGTGGGTCCATTCGGCTTCGGAGACCAGGCGGCCGTCGGGGCTCACGTGCACATCGGCGAACATGCCGATCTTGCGGTGGAAGCCCTTGTGCGGCAGCTTGAACTGGAAGTTGATGCCCAGCTTGGCGGGGATGCGGTTCCAGCGGTCCACGCCGGCCTGCACGTCGGTGATCCAGTCGTCGCGCAGCCGCTCGTTCAGCGCGGAGAGCGCGGCCACGTGGCGGGAGAGGATCTTGTCGCCGGCCACGTCCATCACCTCGTACTCGCTATTGGCGAGCTTGTGGTCGTCGTCGATCTTGGTTTCCTCGAAGCGACCTTTCAGACCGGTGGTGTAGTAGGTGGCGGCGTTGGAAGAGATCTCGGAGCCGTAGAGATCGCTGGTCACGCTGAAGTGGAAGTTGAGGTACTTCTGCAGCGTGGGCAGGTCGATCACGCCGGCGGCGCGCAGCTTGGCCGGGTCGTCGGTCTTGAGCTGGTTCATCACCTCGCAGGTGCGCTGGATGACGCGGCCGACGCCGGATTCGCCCACGAAGAGGTGGTGCGCTTCTTCGGTGAGCATGAACTTGCAGGAGCGGGCCAGCGGGTCGAAGGCGGATTCGGCCAGCGATGCGAGCTGGTACTTGCCGTCCCGGTCGGTGATGAAGGTGAACATGAAGAAGCTGAGCCAGTCGGGCGTCTTCTCATTGAAGGCGGTGAGGATGCGGGGGTTGTCCGCGTCGCCGGAGCGGCGCTCCAGCAGGGCTTCGCCTTCCTCGCGGCCGTCGCGGCCGAAGTGGGCGTGCAGCAGGTAGACCATGGCCCACAGGTGGCGGCCTTCTTCCACGTTGACCTGGAACAGGTTGCGCAGGTCGTAGAGCGAGGGGCAGGTCAGGCCGAGGTGGCGCTGCTGCTCGACGGAGGCCGGCTCGGTGTCGCCCTGGGTGACGATGATGCGGCGCAGGGTGGAGCGGTACTCGCCCGGCACTTCCTGCCAGACGTCGTCGCCCTTGTGGTCGCCGAAGCTGATCTTCTGGCCTTCAACCGGCGGGGTGAGGAAGATGCCCCAGCGGTAGTCGGGCATCTTGACGTGTTCAAAGTGGGCCCAGCCGGTGGGGTCCACGCTGATGGCGGTGCGCAGGTAGACGTCGTAATCCACCGAGCCGTCCGGCCCCATTTCGTTCCACCACTGCAGGTAGGCGGGTTGCCAGTGCTCCAGGGCACGCTGCAGGGTCTTGTTCTCGGAGAGATTGACGTTGTTCGGGATGCGCTCGCTGTAATTGATCATGTGACTCCTCCAATGTTGTATCGGGCGGGGGCTTCGTGATTGAGCCCCCGTCGGTCTTGCCACCAACCTGACCGGGCCGCGTCAAGGCGCGCCGACTGCAACGGCAGCGGGACGGCTTGCCCCGCGGGAGGGGCAGGCATGAAAAGTTGTTGGTGCCTTACACCCGGTTCCAGTCGAACTGGGCCTTCTTGCCGCTGCCGAAGAGCTTGAGCGCGCCGGCGGGGCCGACCGCGTTGGGGCGGTTGAAGATCCAGTTCTGCCAGGCGGAGAGCCGCCCGAAGATGCGGGTGTTCATGGATTCGTAGATGCCGAAGCGCAGGTTGGCCTCGAGGCCGGTGAGCGCGTCGGGGGAGAGGGCGGCCCGTTCTTCCAGGGCAATGCGGATCTCGTCCGCCCAGTCCAGTTCGTCCGGCGCGGCCGTCACCAGCCCCAGGGCCACCGCCTCGGCGGGGGCGAGCAGGGCGCCGGTGCGGGCCCGGGCGGCCTCGATGGGGCCTTCCTCCTGGTAGAAACGGGCGGCGATGCGCGACAGGCCGTTGACCATGGGCAGCGGACCGAAATTCATCGGCGACAGGGCGATGCTGTTCACGCCGGAGCCGTCGGTCGTGTCCAGCATGTAGGCGCGGTCGGCGGCCAGGGCGATCTCCAGCAGGGTGCCGGCGAAGCAGGAGCCGGGCTCGATCAGGGCGTACAGGCTGCGCGAGCTCACATCGATGCGGGCCAGGGTGCGGCGGAGCATGCCCAGGGTCTCGCGGACGAACCAGTTGTCCTTGTTGGCCTCGAGGATGGCGTCCACTTCCAGCAC
>JRYG01008537.1_pt1 | contig 10857 bp, 11 predicted proteins | sample 235341 | NCBI WGS metagenome assembly JRYG01 (sample SAMN03074218, study PRJNA261478) | activated sludge metagenome | biome: Wastewater Treatment Plant; feature: Wastewater; material: Activated sludge; isolation source: activated biomass of a wastewater treatment plant treating hydrocarbon... ... | reverse complement strand
GTGTTCGCGGTGCAGGCCGAGGGACAAACGGTCGTGGTGGAACTGAAAAACAAGATGTGGAACAGCCTGAAGACGGCGGCGGAAACCTATCCGCACTGGGTGGCGGCGATCACCGGCCAGATGGGCGAGGCCGTTGAAGGCGGGTTCCGGCTGGTGAATCCCGCTGTCCAGGTGTTTGAAAAGAAACCCAAGCCCGACGCGGCGGCCCCGCTGAGTTTGGCAAGCTGATTTGGCCCATTTCGGCACTCTGAATTGGCCCACCTGAGGTACTCATCATCAAGTGCTCGGCGAGAGCTGGTGAACCCGCTGCTCGGGTCGTTGTTGACGGCTGGTCAGCGTGCGCTTGAAGCGATAGCTGTCGGTGCCCGTGTCGATGATGTGGGCGCGGTCGGTGATGCGGTCCAGCAACGCCTTGCACAAGCGCGCGTTCGGAAACACCTGGGTCCATTCGGAAAACGGCAAATTAGTGGTGATGATCCAAGCCGTTCGTTCGGCGCGCTCGCTGATGACCTGAAACAACAACTCGGCGCCACCCTGGGCAAAGGGTACGTAGCCCACCTCGTCCAGGACGATCAGGTCGAGCCGGCTCCAGCGTTGCAGGGCACGCCCCAGCAGATGCTGTTGCTGGGCTTCGACCAGTTCGTTGACCAGGCCGGCGGCGGTCATGAAGCGGGCACGCTTCTGCTGGCGGCACGCGGCCACGCACAAGCCGGTGGCCAAATGGGTTTTGCCGGTGCCCGAGTCGCCGATGAAAATAATCGGTTCCGCCCGCGCCAGATAACCGCCTTCGGCTAGCTGGTGCAGGCGGGCGGCAGAGACCTGGGGGGCGGCGCTGAAGTCGAAGTCCTCCAAGAGCTTCAGCCGGGGCAGGTGGGCCTCCTGCACGCGGCGCGCGATCGCCCGCCGCTCGCGGTCGTCGACCTCGGCGGCCAACAGGGTGGCCAGGAAGGCCAGCGGCGACTGCTGCTGTCGCACGGCATCCTGGGCCAAGCGCTCGCACTGCGCGGCGACCGTGGCCAACCGCAGGACGCGGCAGTACTCCCGGATCGTGGCGAGATCCAATGCCGTCGTCGCCGTCATGCCTCGGTCTCCAGCAGGGCCGCGGCGCCGGGGACCAGGAGTTGGTCATAACCGGCGACCGAGGGCAACGGTCGGGTGGCATAGTCGGCGGGCGCGCACTCGGTCGGCGATAAGCCGGGCACGGGCGGCGCCGGCGGCGGCGCAGTCAGGACATAGCGGACGGCGGCGGCATCGTGCGCCCCGCTGGTCAGGGCGTGGTGGAGCGCCTGGGTCAGTCGCTCGTACCCGTGCTGTCGCCCCAACTGGAGCAGTTCGATCATTTGGCGGGTGCCGTCCTGCTCGCCCTGCCGTTCCCGCAGCACGGCCCAGAAGCGATCGTGCGCCGCCGTCCACCGGCCCGCTGCCCGCCACTGCGCCAGCGGGGTGGACCCGGCCAGCGCCCCGGGCTTGTGGACCAGCACGTCCAGGTAGTGCTCCAGGTCGAGCACCTGCTGCCGGCGGCGATAACACCGCGGGTGGCAGGCTCTCTCCCGCCCGGCATGCCAGATCGAAACGGTGGTCGGGGCAACCCGGACCCGGACCTGGGTCCCGGGCGGTAACGGGGTGGAGTACCAATTAGTTCGCACCGGGACACAGCCTTGCCCGTCGACCCGGCCGTCCTGCTCTTCCGTCAGGTCCAGGTCCTCGGCGGGCAGGGGCAAGAGGTGGGGCCGTTCCAGCGCCAGCGCCTGGCCCACCGTCAGCACGCGTTCCTGAAGGACCCGTTGCTCGTCGGCCTGACACGCCTGCCACAACAGCTCATTGAGTTCGTCCCAACTGGCCACTTGGGGAATCGGGACGAGGTGGTTGCGGCGGAAATACCCCACCTCCCCTTCCACGCCGCCTTTCTCATGGCCCTGAGCCGGCGTGCAGAACACGGCCTCGAACTGCCAATGGGAACGAAAGGCGATAAAGCGCGTCGTTTCCTGGCGCTGATGACCCCGCAGAATCTTCTTGACCGCACTGGCTAAATTGTCATAGCGCAACCGTCGAAACACTCCGCCAAAATAATGAAAAGCGTGCTGGTGGGCGTCCAGAAACGCCTGTTGGGTCGCGCGCGGATAGGCGCGGTGAAAGGCCGCCCCACCGGCCATGCTCCGCACCACCCACACCTGCGCCACCTGACGTTCTCCGGCCAGATCAACGGCCGCCTCGTACCAGTCCACCTGCCCCTCGACCCCCCAATCGTAACTCTGCGGGATAAAGACCTCGGCGCCGAGCAGCCCCAGCTCTGCTTTCCGCGCCCGCACGTACTGCCGGACCCGGCGTTCGGAAATGGGCGATTGCGGCTGCTCGGCGCACAGGCGCGTGTAAATCCGATGCGCGGTATGCCGTTGTTTGCGCGGCGCTTGGCGGTCCTGTTCCAACATCGCATCGATGAACGGCTGGACCGGCGCCAAGCGCGGACACGACCGCTCCGACCGCCGGCGCTCCGGTGGCCACGCGCTCTGCAACGCTTGGCGCACCAGGCGCCGGTGGACCCCCAACTGCCGGGCTACCCCGGCAATGGTCCCGACGCCAAACTCGTATTCCCGTCGAATCTGTTCGAATAGTTCCACCTTCTGTCTCCGGTTCATCAGGGCTCCTCGGTCGCCTGGAAATCAGGTCAACAGAGTAGCGTTAGCGACATTCAGGTGGGCCAATTCAGAGTGCCGAAATGGGCCAAATCAGCTTGCCAAACTCAATGGTCGACCAGCTCAAGTCCACAGTCCTTAATGGCCGCCACGACGTCATCAACCCAGCCCATGGCCGGGTAGTCCAGATCGAAGCTGGCCTTGACCTCGTGCGGCGGGCTCTCCTTGCGCCAGACCGCATCCGTGAAGGCAAGATAGCCACCGGGGCGCAGCAAGCCATGACAGATCCGCAGGGCGTTTCCGATCCCGATGTTGTAAAGCGCGCCTTCCGACCAGATGAGGTCGAAACTTCCAAGTGGCTGCTCCAGGTGGGCCATATCTCCAACGATTGCGCTAACGCGTTGCGAAAGCCCATACCCGGCGACAGTCGCCATTAGCCGTTCGATGCTCGGGGCATGGCGGTCGATCGCCACGATGGAACCCGACGTAAGTTTGGCGAGGTGAAGGGTTTGCCCGCCGACTCCGCATCCCAGGTCGAGGATCGCAGGGGACTGAGGAAGTTCACGGCAAAGACCCAGGGCCCTGGCGGCGCAAGTGCGGTTACCGGGACCCTGCCTGGGTAGGCTTTCGTAGACCTCGAAGAAGATCTCCCAGAAGCGCGGAGGGGGTTCGTTCATGCGACCTACGTTTCCTGACGGTGACGCACCATCAGCACACAGCGCCCGCTTGGGACGTCGTCAAATTCCCTGTCGTTGCGGAAGTCCGCCTTGGCGAAGGCCCGCTGCGAGGCCAGGTTGTCCAGCAGGGTTGCAGCGATGACGAACGGCACGGCGGGATCGGACAAGGCAGCCTCCGCGACGAGGCGGATGGCGGTTGACCCCACGCCCCGTCCGACTTCAGTGCGCTCTCCGATCATGATGTCGATATCCATCACACTCTCCGGAAGGTCGATGAGGCCGGCCTCATCCAGTTCCTGGCGGGTGGGGTGCTGCCACAGCACGAGCCCGACCTTGCGGCCATCGACTTCGATGAGCGCCCGCCAGTGCCCATCGGCGGGTGAATCGCGCAGTAGCCGGACGTTCGCATCGGGGTCGCCCCAAGTGCTACGCACATGATCCGCACGCAGCCACTGTTCGATAAGTGGCAGGTCATCATTCGTGACTTCGAGCAGTCGCACTTTCACGATAGTTAGCCGACATTTGAAAGGGAGCTTCCGGGTATTTGGAAAGGTGTGTTTTCATCTTCTGCTCGAACGGGGCGGCGGATCTGCCGCGACGGGCGAGAGAGCCGCGAGCGCGAAGCGTTCGGCACCACCGATGGCGGCCTCGCTCGCCGACGGGGCGGTGCTGCGGCCGCACGGCGCACCGGCGGACCTTGAAAAGCGTAGCACGGTGGGTCCAGTCTGCCCGGGTCCGCTGCGCCTGGCGCTGCAAACCCTCCGCACCTGTGAAACACTCACCACCCCGTTCCAGCGCGAGAGGCGCGGATGCCCCAAGATGTGAACCCCCTCCTCGACCGGCTGATCGAAGCCTTCCCGGCCTGTTTCAACCGGTCGGCTCCCAAGCCGCTCAAAATCGGCCTGGACGAGGAACTGCTGGCGCTGGCCGGGGTGCATCCGGCCCTGGCCGACCTGACCCGCACCCCACTCCGCCAGGCGCTTCAGTTCTACGCCCAGCGTCCCGCCTACCGCCGGGCGCTGGCGAAGGGCGGCCCCCGCTACGATCTGGACGGGCAACTGGCCGGGGAGGTCACGCCCGAACAGCAGCGAGACGCCTCGACGCGCCGGAAGACACCGCCCGCGCCGGCCCCGAAAGCGCCGACGCCAAAAGCGCCCGCGTCGCCCGGGTCCCCGGCGATGGGATACGCCACGCTGAGCCTGAAGAGACGGACATGAAAAAAAGCGGGCGGGCGATCTCTCGCGGGATCGCTCGCCCCTTCAAAGTGCATGGGATGTCCTGGCGTATTCACCGAGACGGTTTAAACGTAGCCCCGCACGGGCATGATTTCCACCCCTTGCCCCCGAGCGATCCCCGATGAACAAAACGGCGTGGGCCATGCGGCTGGTCGATCTGGACCTCTAGGAGCTTGTCGGACTTGTCGTTCAACTATTTGATTTTCAGCAAGTTAATATTTTCGACGATTTTAAAAAAAACAATAAAAATCAGTATGTTGCTGATTAAGTCCGACAGGCTCCTAGCCAAGAGCCACTGCCGCCCGCCCGTCAGCGACGACAACCCGTAGCCGTGGACAACGGGTTGCCCACGGTTTCGATTCGACAGGTGACCGCCCGGGGGCACAGGGTGTTCTTCGTCCTTCCGCCCGGCGTGGGCTACCCCATTTTTGTTGCCCATAGCGGCGCGTACCGATTCGACACGCCGCGCATCCTGCTTTCGCTGGTGGACGGCTCGCGCGTAAAGGATTCCTTGGTCGCGCCGCCGTCTGCGGGATTCCAGTCGATGACGATTTCAGGCGCACTCGGTGAAATGGTGACGGTTCCCTCGTTGAGGGGCGTTTTCACGGGCGGAACCGTTACGTTTTTTGGCTCCACTTTTGTATAGGTCACGACGTGCTGGTCTGAGAAATAGTAATACTCGACTATCAAGTTTTTTTACCTTGACAGGACCGGAACCTGTGGTTCACGCCATACAGGCCGCTGCCCGCCCCCGGCACTTCGACCTTGACCACCCACAGGGTCGCGCTCGGGGTACGTGCGATCTCGGCCGGATCGTGGGAATCCGAGCCGCAGATGAACAGGTGCCGGCGTTCCGGCCCGCCCAGCATCACCGCATAGCCCTCGGTGTCCAGTTCCACCCGCTCGACGATCTCGCCGCCTTCGCGCACCCGCAACACACCGAACTGGCCCTCGGGGTTGGCGAGCCACACGGCGTCCTCGGCGTCGAGCGCGATGCCGTCGGGACTCACGTCCTCGGGCAGCTGCGCATAGACGCGCCGGTTGGCGAGCGATCCGTCGGCCTGGACGTCGAACGCGGTCAGGCGGTGACCCATGGTCTCGGCGACGATCATGGTCTTGCCGTCGGGCGTGACGACGATCCCGTTCGGGAAACTCAAATCTTTGGCGACGACCCGGGCGCGGCCATCGGGATCGAGGCAGGCGATCACGCAGGTGTCCACGGGTTTGTTCGCGGGATCGAAGAAGTTGTAGCCGATGTCGCCCACGTACAGCCGGTCGTGCGCATCGACGATGCCGTCGCTCAGGCAGAAGGTGGTGATGCCGCTGAGGTCGGCCACGGGCTGCAGCGACTTGCCGTCCCAGCGGTGGATCTGCCGCTGCATCGCGTCGCCGACCAGCAGGCTGCCGTCGCGCCGGTGGCCGAAGGCGTTCGGGATGAACGGCAATTCCACCGCGGTCTCGACATGGCCGCCGAGGTCAGCGGTCTTGATCCGCTTGTCGTGGATGTCCAGGAACCACAGCTTGCCGTCGCGCCAGCGTGGGCTCTCGGTGAACTTCAGGCCGCGCGTCTTATCGATCAATATCGTGCTGGTGTGCGTCTTCATAGGTCTTCCTCTGCCGGGTAACAGGTCCGTTCGCGTGCCGCGGCCTCACGCCTTGGCGCGGTTGATGAAAGCGAGGCGAACGTCGGAGATCGACCGGGTCACATGGCCCTTGCCGGTGACGTCGTCGCAGTAGATCAGCTCGCCGGGGTCCAGGCGCAGGGTCGTGCCGTCGCTGGTCGCCACCTCGCCCTCGCCGGAGAGAACGATGCAGATGTACGGCTGCGGGGCGTTGTGCGACGGCACCTCNNCCTCGGTCTCGGTCATCTGCCCCAACGGGTTCGGTGGCGGGCCGACGCGGGCCTCGTGCTCCGGAACGTCACGCACGCCGATGTGCGTCTCGCCCTGTTCGTCGGCGTAGATACGCGGGAACTTCATGATCGGGTTTCCTCCTGATGTGACCAAAAGTCATGCTGCCACGCCTCCGCCGGCAGCGGTGCCTACAGGCCGTGAAACTTCTGCAGCGCCGGCCGCAGTGGCCAGCGGCTGGGCATCAGCTTGCGCGCCGGTTCGGCGAAGCGGCAGCGCAAGCTGCCCAGCCGCTCGATGTCGATCTCGATCTCGGCGCCCGGGTCGATGAAGTCGTCGTGATCGAGGCCGGTGCAATCCGGAATGGTGCCCATGCCCACGACCGTTCCAGGCTGGATGGACGAAATGAAACCGAGCCAGGCGAAGACATCCTCGGCCTTGTGATCGATCTCGGACGTCGAGCCCTGGTACCGGACCTGCCCGCCGACCTTGACCACGACCTGCAGGGCATACGGATCGCCGACCTCGTCGGCGGTGACCAGATAGGGCCCAAGCTGGTTGCCCTTGTCCATATCCTTCGTGAGGCAGAAGCCGCCGATGAATTCCTGCGCCTGGACGTCGCGGGCGGAGACGTCGTTGAAGATGCAGTAGCCCGCCACCGGCTGCCGCGCATTGCCGTAGATGACGGCCAGTTCGGGTTCGATGTCCAGGCGCGACGTATACAGCGGCCAGGGAATGGTCTGGCCGTCGCCGACGATGGAGTTCATGTTGCACTTGTAGTAGGACAAGCGCTCGGGCACGCCTGGCGGGGGCGTGGCAGGCTTGCTCAGCACGGCCTTCGCGAAGGCCTGCAGGATCGGCGCGGTCTGCGGATTGTCCCTCTCGTACTTCATCAGGGTTTCCGCAGAGTTCTGGAGATGCCGCGGCGTCAGCCCGAAGTCGAACAGCGCCATGACCTCGATCGGCTCGTGCAGCCGCACGTCCCGCAGGCGCGGTCGCTCGTCTTCGGGCGATTCGCCCAGATGCGCCTCGCCCCAGGCGGCCAGCTCGCGCGCCGCGCGCTCGGTCTGCGGCAGGCCGGTCAAATAGGCCTGGCTGTCGCCCAGGTCGGGCCGGGTGATCCCGCTGCGCTGCTGCAGGGTCGCGAACGCGATGGCGCGGTCGCCGATAACGACACCGAAGCGGGGCTTCGCGTCGCCTTGGGAAAAACGGATCAGTTTCATCGTGGTATTCCTTGCGGTGGTCGTTCGTGTCAGATCTCGGCCACTTCAGAATTCGATGGGGATGCCCTTGGCCTTGGCCACGGCGAGGACCGCGTCGAAGACTTTCGCGTGGTCCCAGGGTGCGTCTGCGGCCTCGTGGCGGAACTCGCGGTAGGCCCGTTCGACGTTCATGTACAGGCGCGCCGGGGCCTTCCATCCGCCGTAGGGTCCGAAGTCGATCTTCTTCGACGCCTCCAGGGCGCTCAGCCCCTGCCCGAAGCAGCGCTTCGATTCTTCTCGCACATATTCGAGGTAGGCCTTCATCTCCATCGCGCCCTCGATCCCGCACACTGGTCCGTGTCCGGGAACGATGACGTCCGGGGCTAGCGAAATGATGAGATCGAGGATCTTCAGCCACTTCTCGTAGGAGCCGTTCCAGCCCATCGGCGTGCATTCGCGGAAGATCACGTCGCCGGCGAAGACGACCTTTTCCTTGGGCACATGGATGATCGTGTCGCCGATCTGGTGGCACGGCCCGACGTAGATGAGGTGGACTTCCGTGCCGTCGAGATCCAGCATGTGCCGCTCCTCGAACACCGTCGTCGGCAGCACCAGCCGGATGCCATCGAAGTCGTAGTCCTGCTGCAATTGCTGGGCGACGGCCAGCGCGCCCGGGTGCAGGGCCTTGAGCAGCATGCGCGTCAGGAAACGATCGGCCCCCTTGATCAGCTGCTGGGTCTCCTTCGGGTCGGCGACGTGCGGCATCAGCTCCTTGACCTTCCGGTGCGCGATGATCTCGGCACCCTCGAAGATCTGGTTTCCCCAGACGTGGTCGCCGTCCTCGTGCGTATTGATCACGCGCTTGGGCATGCCAGGCCAGACCTTGCCGAACAGTTCGATCATCTTCCGCCCGTGGGGCAGGTCCGACTGCGTGTCGATGACCACGCCGCCACCCAGGTTGATGAGTCCGGAGTTCGCGTCGCACACGAGATTCTGCTCGTTCAGAACCGCAAAACAGTTCTCGCTGACTTGCTGTAGTTTCATAGGTTTCATAAGAACCCTCGAGGCCTGAGAAATCGCATCGGGTTGCGTCCTGTGTTCGGCATAGCCGAGTGAAGCGGTGTTGAGGCTCTCCATAGCGCGCATTGCCATCGCCGGCAGCGCGTACCGCTGATCGGCCCTTGTCGCAACGCGCCGGAGAGCGTAGCCTCTCCCGACTGCAGCGGCTATCAAATGATAGTGTGTCGCCCCGCCTCGAAATCGTCTATCGGAAATCCGCAGAACGCGAATATGGCGAAGTCTCACGTCACCACTGCCGAACCTGCGGTCACGGTCGTCGAGATCAGCGATTCCACGGCCACCGGCGCGGGTATCGAGCTGATCGATCAGGATGTGATGCAGCTTCAGTCGATGCCGCTTCGAGCACGACGAGTGATCGTCCGCCTGGAGTCCGCCGCAGTCGTGTGCCATTCGACCAACCTCCGTGTACGGACCCGTACCAGCGTCCGCAAGGGCCTGCTCGCCTACGTCACGTTCGGCCCGCAAGCGAGAGGGACGGTGAACGGGTTGCCGGTTCGCCCCGATCTGATGCTGGTCGCGGAGCCCGAATCGGAGGGCAGGTTCGTTGCCGACGCGGGCTGGGAGAGCATTACGTTTCTGCTTCCGCTGCAGGACATCAGCGCGCATCTCACTGCCCGCCAACGCGAGAGCGAGTTTCGTTTGCCGCACGGCGTAGAGACGCTGCAGGTGAACGCGGAGAAGGTTCGCAGGTCTTTCTGTCTTTCTGGGGCGTATCTCCTAGTTGGGGGAGGGGATCATTGCCGGGAAGAAACTATCAAAGCGTTGGTTAACCCACGCCAAGCGGAGATGGAGCAGATGATCGAACCCCGGTTCGCTCCAGCGCATGCCCACCCCTTTGAAGCGTTGTTGGATGAGCCACTTGCAGGCGCTTTCCACCAAGCCACTGCCAATCGGCAAACCGGCCGCTTTGAACTGGTCATACTGAATATGCGCTTCGTGCGTTTTCAGATAGTGATACACGTTGGATAAGGTTTCCCGGGCGGACTCGGGGAACGGCTCGGTCTCGACCAGGGCCGCCAATTCTGCCAACACCTGCTGTTCGTGGCCGTGGCGCAGCTGGTGACGTAACCTGGCAAACCACTGCTGGCAGGCCCGAGTCCGCCCATCCAGCCAAGCGGCGGCGCCCTTGTACAGGTTTTGCGCGGCATGGTAGAAGTCGAGAATCGCGGTGGCCCTGACCGCCTGAAAGCAGCGCTGGAACACGGTCCAGAAACCCCGCCCGCCATCCGAGAGCCACACCACCCGCACCGCCGTGCCGACCCCCTGCCGGACGGCTTCCAGCCACAAGCGGGGCGTCAGGTCATCGATCGTGCCCAACACCGCCACTAACCGGCGCTGGCAGAGGCGGGTCACGCGCTGCCCGTGGCGGGTCAGCCGCTCGCCCAAGCGGGCGAGAATCGCCACCTTGATCTCCCGCCAGCGGGTTTTCCCCGTCGGCGTGCCCGGGTGTGGTCGAAACGGCACCATCACCCCATCGGCGCCAATCACCAACGGCAGCGCCGCCAGTTCGGCCGCTAACGACTCGGCCGGCGGTAACGTCCCCGCCGCCAATTCTTGTAACTCCTCCGCGAGCTGCGCCATGACCCGCTGCCCCACCTGCTGGACCCAGGTCCAGACCGTCCCCGTCGCCAGCGACACCCCGGTCAACTGCTGAAGCAATCGACACGCCGTCTCATACGGTACAAACACGGCCAACAGACAGCCCATCCACTGCACTTCTGCCCCCGTGCGTTGGTGCGGTAATAACCCTAAGGCCCGATCCAACGGCGCCACCTGCGACCCCGCACAGCCGTGCGGACACCGCCCCACCCGCCGCCGCCAGCGGATCACCCCAAACAGCGTGTGGAGCACCCGCTCGCGGAAGCCTTTACTCTGCAGCCGTCGCCCACAACTCGAGCAGACGGGCCACGTCTCTGGCTGGTAGGCGCGTCCCGTTAATACCTCTTCCAGCAGCCGTACCGCCAACACCCGCACCACCGTCCACACCGCCATCACTATCAGGGCTAAACTGGCCGCTTCCCGCAGCCGCGCTAACGGTTCTTGAAACTGGGGATCATAGTCCCATAGGATATCGCTTAAGCGTGACAAGGGCGTGTCCTCTGCTTGGTCTGACCTCCAAGAAGTCTACCGCCCCTTGTGACGCTGCTGAACCTTCCCTCCCCCAACTTCTAGATACGCCC
>JRYG01007317.1_pt1 | contig 10884 bp, 13 predicted proteins | sample 235341 | NCBI WGS metagenome assembly JRYG01 (sample SAMN03074218, study PRJNA261478) | activated sludge metagenome | biome: Wastewater Treatment Plant; feature: Wastewater; material: Activated sludge; isolation source: activated biomass of a wastewater treatment plant treating hydrocarbon... ... | reverse complement strand
GCCTTCCTGATCGGCCTGGTGGCCGGCAGCAGTCTCGACGGCCAGGCGCAGGTGATCGTCGCCGGAGGCCTGATCGGATCCTTCACGACGTTCTCGACCTGGATCCTGGACAGTCACCTGCTCGCGCAGGCCGACCTGGCGAAGCTGGCCTGGATCAACATCGTCCTCTCGTCCCTGGGGGGCCTTCTCGCGGTCTGGCTGGGCCAGACTTTTTGAGGCCCTGAAGACCGAAAGGCCCGCCTGCAAGAGAAAGGGCGGCCCGCAGGCCGCCCTTTCCGAACTCTGAACTGTCCCTGAGATCAGGCTTCCGGCGACGGAATCGTCGACGGCTTCTTCGCCTCTTTCTCGGGTGAGCCTCCGGCTCCCGGAGCAATGATGAACTTGTAGACCACGAAGGCCAGGATGGCACCGACGATCTCACCGCCGAGGTAGGGCCACACACCGCCCCACTCACCGGAGACCAGGGCCGGGCCGAACCAGCGGGCCGGGTTGACGGCACCGCCGGTCAGCGGAACCAGGATCAGGCCGACCACGCCCAGCGTGAGGCCGATCGCGAGCGGAGCCCAGTCCTTGACGGCGCGGACGCCGAGGGCGATCGCCAGGACCACCAGAACCAGCAGGAAGGTGCCGAGGCACTCGACAACGGCACCGGCGAAGTTGCCGCCGAGCAGCGGACTGATCGTGGCGGCACCGTAGTTGGCGGCGCGGCCTTCGTCTTCAAGCAGGCCCTTCGTCAGGAGCGCGCCGAGAACACCACCGGAAAGCTGGGCGAGGATGTAGATCACCGCGTCGACCGGGGCGATCTTCTTCATCAGCGCGGCGCCGAGGGTGATGGCCGGGTTGAAATGGCCACCGCTGGCGCCTCCGAAGGCGAAGATCAGTGCCGTCAGGATGAAGGCATAGGTCAGACCGACGACCGCGAAGTCAGAACCGAATGAGGCGTTGTCGCCCACGGCAATGAAAAGCACGCCGACCAGAGTGATTCCGAATACAAGGAAGAACGTTCCGAGCAGTTCGGCGATGTATGCGGCGAGACCGCGATCTTGCATTGAAGTCAAACCTCCCGTGGCTTGTGTCGATTGCGCCCTGCCGTTGTGGCGAGCCGGGTCAGTCTAATCACAGCCCGGTCCCAACCGGCGGCGTCGCAATGCGGGGTCGCTTGGTGTGGGCCTAGAAATATACGCCGCGAACGCACCAAATCCTGCCCTCAGGCCAAAAGCCTCGAAGCCAGGTCGGGCAGCTCGCGAGCCATCCTCGATCGGGGAACGACGAGTTCGAGGCCGGCTTGCCTGCCCCGGTCGCGCGTTTCCACGTCGACATGCGAGTAGAAACCGATCGCCGGAGCGGGAAGGGCTGCGATCTCGGCGGGATCCGTCGCCTCAAGGTCACAGACGATCAGGTCGGCGTCGAACGACTCCGCTGAGGGCGGCTTCGCGGCGACACTCACCTCATGCCCCGCCGCGCCGAGCATGGCGCTCACCTTGCTGGAGAGCATCAGGTCAGGTACCACCGCCAGGATCCGGGCCACGAATGCCTCAGATAGAGCGGCGCTGCCGGAACTCTTCGCGAACGCTCTCCGGGCGACCCCACATCTGGACCACTTCGGACCGGCCCTCGCGCACCTCCCGGAGGACCAGTTCGCCGGTGAAGCCCTCGTCGTCGAGACGGTGCAGTAGGCCCTTGACGGTCTCCGGGGCGGCCGCCTTGCCGAAACTGTGCGCCACCGGCACCCGCCAGTGCCACTCGGAACGCGAATACGGCTGCGCGTTGATCATGCTCAGGTGAACCGAGGCGTCGATGTATCTGTCCTCGTCATCGATGCGGAGGTCGAACTCGAGATCGGTCCAGTCGGCCGGCAGCGAGTCGAGCACTTCCTGAAAATCCTGTGCGAGAGCCATCGGCTCCAAGCCTACCGGTCGATGACAGGCCAACGGCCGCCGAACCGCTACTCGTACAATCGCCGCATGGCAATTGACACCGGACTGGACCTGGACGGCGAGTACCGTCAGATCCGCGAGGAATGCGGCATGGTCCAACGCGGCGACCGCGCTTGGATCTCGGTCACCGGTCAGGACGCAGCCGAGTTCCTCCAGGGCCAGGTCACAAACGAGACCGAGCAGCTTCCCTCGGGTTCGGGGGTCTACGCGGCGCTGCTGGACCGGAAGGGTCACATCCAGGCGGACATGCGGATCCTGAAGACTGGCGACGGAGACTTCCTGATCGATACGGAGGCCGACACCGGACCGGTTCTGTACAAGCACCTGAACACCTACAAAATCGGACGCAAGGTCGAGGTGGCCGAAACGGCCAGGACGCTGTTTTCCCTGATCGGCCCCGGCTCATTCGGGGTCACCCAGCTCGCACCTGGCAACGAGAACGACTTCACCGAAGCGACCATCGCCGGTGCCGGTTGCCTCGTCGTCGCGACGGATGACGGGCTGGACGTGATCTGCGATACGGCCGCGACTAACCCCGTGCGGGACCAGCTGCTGGCTGATGGCGCGATACCGGTCTCCGAGGCTGCGGCGGAGATCCTGCGGGTCGAGAACGGCCGCCCCCGTTACGGAGCCGAGATGACCGAAGCGAACATGCCGGCCGAAGCCGGCATAGTCGAGCGGGCAGTCAGTTTTACCAAGGGCTGCTACATCGGCCAGGAGCCTGTCGCCCGCCTCCACTACAAGGGTCGCCCGAACCGTCACCTCCGCGGCCTGAAGCCCTCGGCCCCTGTATCGAGCGGTGACGTCGTGCGTCTGGAGGACAGGGAGCTCGGCGCGATCGGCACCGCGGTGCTTTCTCCGGCCAGCGGAAGGATCGCCCTTTCGATCCTTCGCAAGGAGGCCGAGCCGGGAACCACGGTGACCGTCGAGACCCCCGATGGCCAGGTCGAGGCGACGGTCGTCGAGCTGCCGTTCATCGAGAGACTGTCCGCGTGAGCGAGGCGCGGCGACAGGGACTCGGCGGAAGCCGCCTCGGGGCGGACAGTCCCCTCTTCGGGGGTCCGATCGAGCGGGACAACGGCAAACCGGGCAGAACTGCGGTCCGTGACCCGGAGGAACAGACGGCCTGGGATCCCCGTCAGGACCAGTTCGCCGAGTCGCGGGAGGCTGCCGAAGCCGAGGCGAACCGGGCCGCCCGCGAGCTGCTCAGCCGGGAGGACCTGCGGGACTTGCTTCCCGCGGCCGAACCCNNACGGTCGTCTCCCTGATGGAACCGATCCTCAACTTCTACTACCGGCACTGGTTCCGGGTCGAAGTCGAAGGGATCGAGAACGTGCCCTCGGAGGACGGCGCCCTGATCGTGTCCAACCATTCGGGGGCCCTTCCTCCCGACGCCCCGATGATCATGCAGGCAATCCGCAACGAGCACCCGGCCCCACGACCGCTTTACATGCTTGGCGAGCACTGGTTCAAGGGCTACCCCGGTGTGTCGATGATCGTGAACAAGATGGGCCTGGTTCCTGCACACCGGGAAAACGCCCAGCGGCTCCTGCATGACGAGGGCCGCCTGGCGATCGTCTTCCCGGAGGGCCAGAAGGGCACGCGCAAGCTGTACTGGCAGCGATACAAGCTGCGGAGGTTCGGAAGAGGTGGGTTCGTGCGCACAGCAATCAGGGCCAGGGTCCCGATCGTCCCGGTTGCCCTGATCGGTGCCGAGGAGGCGATGCCGATCTTCGCCCACCTGAAGCTGCTGCAGAAACTTTCAGGGTTGATCTACTTCCCGCTGACTCCCTCTTTTCCCCACTTCGGCCTGGCCGCACCACTCATGTACCTGCCATCGAAGTTCAAGATCCGGTTCATGGAACCGATCGACATGGCCGAGTATCCGGTCGAAACGATCGACGATCCGGCCGAGATCCAGGTGATCAGCGAGCGGATCAGGGCCCGGATCCAGCATCAGCTCGACGACATGCTGGCGACCCGCGAGTCGGTCTGGACCGGTTGACGCCACACGGTGGGATAGATTTCGTCCCGTGAGGGGAACCTGGGTCACAGCTGCGGTTCTACTGGCTGCGTGCGCCGCCATCGCGGGCTGCGGCAAGTCGTCCCACGAAAACAACCCCCGGCCGCCGGTTCCGACGGTCGTCAGCATCGCCGTCGGACCCGATTCAATAGAGGCCAAGGCTGCCATGGGACGGGGTGTCGGCGAGATCGGTGCGCGCCAGCCGTACGTGAACCAGAACCGTAATGCGCCCCAGAACCAGGCCAACCGAAAGGCCCCGGCCGTGGTCAACTTCGCGATCGCGAACCTGACCGGCCGGGCGACAACCCTGCGGATGCGGGGTCCGGTCGAAAAGGAGCTGATCCTGACCCGCGGTGGCTCGGGCTCCTTCAACATGGCACTTCCGACCGGGATCTACTTCTTCACATCCCCCGCCAGTTCCGGGGTCGGCCGTCTCAGTGTCGGCCTCAGCCGGGTCTCGTCCGGCGGTGACCTGCTCCTTCCCTGAACCCGATGTTCAGACCCTGGCTTCGGCCGGTCTCTTGGCCGCAGCCCGGCGCCTCGCCCTGAGGACCGCACGAGTCAGGAATCCGTACCGGGGCGCAAGCAGCAGGGCCAGGAGGAAACAGCCCGTCGCGACCATGCCCATCGATCCGCCGATCGAGGCGTCCATCGAGACCGCGAACGAGTATCCGCCCATCGCCGATACCCAGCCGATCCCGACGCTGGCCAGAACCATCGGCAGGAGTCTTGAGGTCAACAGGTAGCTGGTGGCCGCCGGGACGATCAGCATCGTGACGACCAGGATCGCCCCGACCGACTCGAAGGCCGTGACCGCCGTAATCGCGACCGCAATGAGGATGCACCTCGAGATGACTACCGGCGAGATTCCGTTGACCCGGGCGAAGGACTGATCGAAGGTGGTGACCTTGATCTCTTTCCAGAAGAGCGCAAGCAGCAACACGTTCAGACCGGTCACTGCTGCGAGCAGGGGCAGGGATCTCACCACCTCGACCCCGAAGAATTCCCAGGTGCGGAAGGGCGCGAAGGCGATCTCCCCGTAAATGGTGGAGTCAAGGTCAAGGTGAACGCCTTCGGCGAACTCGGTTACCCCGAGCACTCCAAGGGCGAACAGGGTCGGGAACACGAGGCCGATCGCCGCGTCGGAGTGGACCAGGCCGGTATTGCGGATCGCCTCGATTCCAAGCACGCAGATGACCGCGAAGACCGCGGCCCCGGCGATGACGGGCAGCGGTGCCCGGCTTCCAACCAGGAGGAACACGATCACGATCCCGGGCAGCACCGCGTGGGAGACGGCATCGGAAAGCAGAACCTGGCGGCGCAGCACGAGGAAGGGCCCCAGCAGTCCGGCCGCCGTTCCGAGCAGTCCCGCCGTGAGGATGATCGCGAGATCGTCGCTCATGTGCCCGAAGCCTCCTGCCCGCTCATGGCCAGTAGCTGATCGGTCAGCTCGTCGCCGAGCGTCTCCCTCAATCTCCGCGGATCGGGTTCTCGTGCGTCGGGGATGTCGAGCTTCCAGCCATGCTCGAGCCAGAGAGTCCAGAGGTCGCGACGGTCGAGCAGGGTGTGCACCGCGGCGGCGCCGGCCTCCGAGAGGTAGACCCGGTCACCGTCCCGGCGTAGCGATCCCGCCCGGTCGAGATCCTTCAGCGCTCGCCTGACTGCCTTCAGGGAACGTCCGCTGGCGATCGCCAGCTCACCGGGCGTGGGCGGTGCACCTGAGTGGAGCGCGGTCTCGAGATCGATCAGCACGCCTTCGGTCGTGGCCCGGCGTCGGTCGCGCATGACCTTGCCGGCCCGCCATGCCACTCCGCGGCCTGGCGCAAAGAGGATCGCAGTCATCGCGAAGACGAAACCGACCAGAACGATCACGGGTCCAGTGGGCAGCCCGCCCGAGTTCGAGATCAGAGCCCCGGTCGAGCCCACCGCTGCCCCGAAAACGCCCGAAAGCACTAGCAGCACCGAAAGCCTCGACGTGAACTGACGGGCGGTAATCGTCGGAACGACCAGCATGGCGACCATCAGGATCGCGCCGACCGTGCGGACGCCGATCACGATCGCTATGACCAGCATCGCGGTCATAGCCAGTTCGAGCAGCCTGGTTGGCAGACCGACCGATCCGGCGAAGGCCATGTCGAAGAGCGCCGTCTTGAGCGGGCGGAACGCGAGCGCAACCCCGGCGAGTGAACCGAGGCAGAGAAGGCCCATGACCACCAGGTCCTGCTCGAGGAGTCCGGCGGCCTGGCCGAAGAGATAGGTGTCGAGTCCGGCCTGGTTTGCGTTGTTGAAGTTCGCCAGGTAGGTCAGCAGCACGATCCCCAGAGAAAAGAAGCCGGATAGGACGACCCCTATCGCGGCGTCAGGCCTGATCCGGCCGGTCCGCTCGATCAGGAGGATCATGGCGGCCGCGATCAGCCCGGCCGCTGCCGCACCGACCGCGAGGGTCGAGGCGTCCTTGGCACCGGTCGCGATGAAGGCGACGCAGACGCCGGGCAGGGTTGCGTGCGAAAGGGCGTCGCCGACCAGGCTGCGTTGTCTCAGGACCGCGAACGCACCCAGCACGCCCGCTGCCACACCGAGGATCACCGCACCGAGGAATACGACCGAGTCGGTGTAGCTCAGCGGAAGGAGGTCGATCAGCCAATCCATGTTGCGTCCTCGGGGTCTCCCTGTCCGCTCACCGCTCCGTAGGCCCTTCGAAGGTTCTCGTCCGACAGCGACTCCGGGACGGGCCCGCAGGCCACGGTACGGACGTTGAGCAACAGTGCCCAGTCAAACCGGGCCCGGACGGTGGCGATGTCATGGTGGACGACGATCACGGTGCGCCCCTCGTCACGGAATCCCGCGAGCAGGTCCAGCAGGGCGGATTCCGTGCGTGCGTCCACCCCGGCAAATGGTTCGTCGAGCAACATCAGCGGTGCCTGCTGGCTGAGGGCACGGGCGATGAAGACCCGCTGACGCTGACCTCCGGAGAGCTCTCCGATCTGTCGTTTGCGGAACGGGGTCATCCCGACCCGGTCGATTGAGTCGCGAACGATCTCGCGATCACGCGGCTTCAAGCGGCGGATCCAGCCGGTCGAGCGATACCGGCCCATCTCGACGACCTCTTCCACCGTGATCGGGAAATCCCAGTCGACCTCGTCCCGCTGGGGGACGTAGGCGATTCGCTCGAGCGCGGCCGCAGCGGGAAAGCCTTCGACCGTGATGCGCCCCGTGTCGACCACCTGCAGGCCTACCACCGCCTTGAGGAGCGTGGACTTGCCGGCGCCGTTCGGTCCCACTACGGCTGCCAGCCGGCCTGCCGGAACTTCCGCGTCGACGTCCCAGAGCACTGGTCGCGAGGAGTACGAGACGGTAAGCCGGTCGACTTCGAGTGCGGTTCCGTGGTCCGCCATTTCCGCTGCGCGGTCTTCATCGCTCATTTCAGCCCCTCGACCAGGTTGTTGACGTTGCTCTCGACCATGCCGACGTAGGTGCCTTCTGGCGTCCCCTGCTCCCCGGCAGCATCAGAAAACAGTTCGCCACCGATGACGGCTTCCTGGCCCTGCTCGGCGGCCGAGGCGAGTACTGCCTCGATTGTCTGCGGCGGCACGCTGGACTCGATGAAGACAGCCTTGACGCCACGGACCGCGATCAGTTCGGCAACCCGCTCGATGTCCTCGGTCGTCGCCTCCCCGGCGGTGGAGATCCCCTGTATTGCCGCGACGTCAATGTCGTAGCGGTCGCCGAGGTACCGAAAGGCATCATGAGAGGTGACCAGCACCCGGCGCCGCTCCGGGATCGAGGCAATCTTCCGTTCGGTCTCGACGTCCAGCCGGGTCAGCTCCTTCAGGTAGGCCGCCGCATTTCTCCGGTAGGTGGCTGCCCCTTCCGGGTCGACTTCGATCAGCCCGTCCCGGACCGCCTTGACGGCGTTTTTCCACAAGGCGACGTTGAACCAGACGTGGGGGTCGTACTCTTCTTCCGGGGCCGCTCCCGCCGGGGGCGAAAGCAACTGCTCCCTCGGCATGCCTTCGGTCACTGCGACGACCGGCTTGTCCTCGCCGATCTCCTCGAATACATCTTCCATCTTGGCCTCCAGGTACAGGCCGTTGTAGAAGACGATGTCGGCTTCGCGCAGTCGGGTGACGTCACCGGCGCTTGCCTTGTAGAGATGCGGGTCCACACCGGGCCCGAGCAGCCCGTCGACGCCGACCCGATCACCTCCCACCACCCCTACCACGTCCGTGATGAAGTTGGTCGTGCTGGTGACCCTGACCTCGGCGTCGCCTTTCGCGTCGGTCCCGATCTCCTCTCCGGCCGCTCCGCAGCCCGCGACCATGAGCGTCGCGAAGAGGGCGGCGAGTGTCGTGACAAGGGCTTTCAAGGGAAGGGTCTGGAAATCAAGGGATTGACAGCAGACTGCAAATCCACCTTACCAACTTGATAACAATTTTTGAGCCTTGCCTAAACCTCCGTCTCTGACTGGCCCTTTGTACGATGCTCCCGAACTTCCCGGTACCCAATTAGAAACCTGAGAGGAGCGATGTGTCCCCTGACCTCGCTGAAGTGAGCAAGCTTGACGTGCAGCCGGGAGAGCTGCCCGAGAAGATGGCCGCCTGGGTCATCCGCCCCGAAACCGAGGGCAACGAGCCGAACAAGGCGTTCCAGCTTGAGGACATCGAGACCCCGGAGCCCGGGGCCTTCGAAGTAATCGTCCGCGTGATGGCTGCCGGCGTCAACTTCAACAACGTCTGGGCCGGCCTCGCTGAGCCCGTCTCCGTCTTCCCGTACGGCGACCATCCCGAGTACGGTCACCACATCGGCGGCTCGGACGCCTCGGGCGTCGTCTGGAAGGTCGGCGAGGGCGTCACGCGCTGGAAGCCCGGCGACGAGGTCGTGGTCCACTGCAACCAGGCCTCCTACGAGGACGTCGAGGTCCACGGCCTCGACCCGATGGCCGCGCCCAGCCAGAAGATCTGGGGTTACGAGACCACCTGGGGATCGTTCGCCCAGTTCACCAAGGTCCAGGCCCAGCAGCTGCTGCCGCGGCCGAAGAACCTTTCGTGGGCGGAAGCCAGCTCCTACGGACTCACCTACTTCACCGCCTACCGCATGCTCATGCATCAGGCCAACCTCCAGGCCGGACACAACGTCCTGATCTGGGGCGCAGCTGGCGGTCTCGGCGTATTCGCGGTCCAGCTCTGCAAGGCTGCCGGCGCCAACGCGATCGGCATCGTCTCCTCGGACGAAAAGGGTGAACTGGTCAAGCAGCTCGGTGCCGTCGACTACATCAACCGCAACGAGTTCAAGGACATGATGCGGACCGGTGACGAGACTCCCGAAGAGGAGAAGGCACGTTTCAAGGCCTCGGTCGGATTCGCCAAGCGGGTCAAGGAGATCTTCGGAGACTCGCCCGACGTCGTCTTCGAGCACGTCGGCAAGGCGACCTTCCCGGTCTCCGTCTTCGTGGTCAAGCCCTTCGGCAAAGTCATCATCTGTGGTGCCACCTCCGGCTACACGCTCGATTTCGACGTGCGGCACCTGTGGATGCGCCAGAAGCAGATCATCGGCTCCCACTTCGCCAATGCCTACGAATGCATGAAGGCGAACCAGCTGATGGCCGAGGGCAAGGTCCAGCCGGTCCTGTGGAAGACCATGGGATTCGATGGCGTTCCCGAGGCGCACCAGATGCTTCACGAGAACCGCCACCTCGGCAAGATCGCAATCCTGGTCGGTGCCGAAAGCGAGGACGAAGGCCGCGAAGTCGAAGGTCCGGGCGCAATCCGGGCCGAGGTCGGGGCCTAGGACTCAGAACCAAGGGAAGAAGGAAGACCGATGAGCTACATCTCCGAGATCAGCTGGCATGTGACGCCGTTCAGGTCGCAGCGCTGGATCGACCGTTGGGAGCCCGCCGCGGCGATGGCAACCGAGTTCGGGGCGACCAGCTGGGAGATCTACCGCTCGGATGAAGATCCGCTTCTGTTCCGGCAGATCACCCGCTGGGACAACAAATCCGACTTCGAAGCCTGGTGGCATTCCCCCCAGGTCTCGGAGATCCGGGAGACCGTCATCGACCTGTACGACAAGCCACTTCTTCCCGTCTGGTGTTCCCAGGTCATAGCCTCAAGCTGATCGAGGAGCGCCACCGAAGACCTGAAAGGGCCCCGTAACCCGGGGCCCTTTTTGTGTCCGCAAGTCGGCGAGCGGACGCGAAAAGTCCGTCGAAACAAGAGTTGTGCGCACATACGACCCACAACTCTGCTCACGGCGTCTCAGACCAGGTGCCCCTGCCGGCCGCGGACCAAGGTCAGCGGACCGGTGGTGGCTCCTGGCGCCGCCCGGGGCTAGTTGGGATCCGGGATCGCGACGCGGATGTCGACGAAGGAGCCGATGGCACCCCGGGCGCTCTGCTTTGCACCGATCGAGAAGCTGGTGTCGCGGCCGACCAGGGAGTTGCCCTGGTCGTCACGGGCCGCCGCAACCTTCTTGCCGTTCACGAAGCCGACGATCTGGGCACCGCCGTTGGGACCGTTGAAGGCCCTCAGGGTCATCCGGTTGGCGAGGCCCGGGCCACGCACGATGTTGCCTGCCTTGCGGCTTCCGAAGTTGTCTATCGCGCCGGAGGGCTGGACCTTGCGAAGTCCATAGCGGCGGGTCCGGGGCCAGACGACCAGCTGGTACCGGCTGCCGTCATTGGCCTGGCGGAGGCTGACGCCGGCGTAAACCCGCTTCAGCACCTTGCGGGGCGTGGACTTGAAGATGCGGGCGACGCCGGTGACCTGCATGTTCTGACCGACCATCGGCACCCGGTAGAAGCATTCCTTCGCCTTGGGACCGAGCCGGAAGCGGAAAGCCTTCGGCGAACCGCCCCGCTCACACTTTGCCCGCGGAGCCATCTGGTGGATCTGCGACCGGGCATCAGTGGTGTCGAGGTTGTTGCTG
>JRYG01000865.1_pt1 | contig 10885 bp, 10 predicted proteins | sample 235341 | NCBI WGS metagenome assembly JRYG01 (sample SAMN03074218, study PRJNA261478) | activated sludge metagenome | biome: Wastewater Treatment Plant; feature: Wastewater; material: Activated sludge; isolation source: activated biomass of a wastewater treatment plant treating hydrocarbon... ... | reverse complement strand
GCCCGGCCCTCGGTCGGCAAGTCGGCCTTCGTGGCCAACATCGCCGAGAACGTGGCCGTCAAGCAGGACCGTTCGGTTGCCTTCTTCTCGCTGGAGATGTCCGAGAGCGAGCTTTCCCAGAGGTTCATCGCGTCGCATTCAGGGGTCAAGGGCGACACGCTGCGAAAGGCGAAGTTCAAGGGCGGCGACCGGGACTGGAAGAAGATCAACAAGTCTCTGAACGCCCTCTCGGGGGTGCCGCTCCACATCGACGTGACCTCCGACCTGGGCCTGCTGGACCTGCGGGCCAAGGCCCGCCGGCTCCACCAGCAGGAACTCAGGAAGCGCGAAGGCACCGATCGCGAAGGGGAGGGCCTCTCGCTGGTAATCGTCGACTACCTGCAGCTGATGCGGATGGACGAGACGATCCCGAACCGGGCCGAGCAGGTGGGCCAGGTCAGCCGCGGCCTCAAGCTGCTGGCGGCGGAACTCCAGGTGCCGGTGGTTGCGCTCTCGCAGCTGCACCGCGCCAACGAGAGCCGGACCGACAAGCGGCCGATGCTCTCCGACCTCCGTGAATCGGGGAACATCGAACAGGACGCTGACCTCGTGCTCTTCCTCTACCGGGAGGACGTCTATCGCAAGGATCCCAACCAGCGCGACGGGATTGCCGAGATCATCGTCGCCAAGAACCGAAGCGGGCCGATCGGGACCAGCAACCTGGTCTTCCTCTCCCACATCCCCAAGTTCGTCGAGCAGACTCACGAGCACGTGGCCGGGGAAGGCTCGCCGGCAGCGGTCCACGCGGAAGCTGAAGCCCACTGATGGAAGCTGGCTTCCGGGCATCGACCAACGGCGAGGTGCAGTGCCCCTTCGGGCGCTGCGACGGCTCCGGCTGGATCCTCACCGAGGACAATGACGCGGTGATCGAGTGCGAATGCCGCGAGCAGCGGCTGGCCCGGGCCCGGGTGTCCGGCATCAACTCGGTCATTCCGAAGAAGTTCCGCGGAGTCTCGTTTGACCGTCCCCCGGTCACCGAGATCAATCCGGTGGCGGTACAGGCGGTCCGGGACTGGATCGGTGAACTGGGGTCGAACCTCGACCGGGGCCGGGGACTCTGGCTGATGGGCGACACCGGAACCGGCAAGACGACCCTGGCGATGCTCGTTTCCAAGGAAGCCCTGAAGCTGAACCGGACTGTCGCGATCTACTCGATGCCGAGCCTGCTCACCCGCATCCGGGCAACCTACGGAGCCGAAGCCGGCGAAGAGTCCTACGCCGGGTTCTTCGAGCGGCTCTGCGAGGTCGACCTGCTCCACATCGACGACCTCGGCGCCGAGAAGCAGACCGAGTGGGTGCTCGAACAGCTCTACTCCCTGGTCAACGAACGCTACGAGCGTGAGAAGTCGATCGTCGTCACCACGAATCTCACCGAGCAGGATCAGCTCGAGCAGCAGCTTGGTCCTCGGACCGTCTCCCGGCTGGTCGAGATGTGCGGCGAAAACATGATCCCCATGTTCGGTGACGACGCCCGGCAGAAGCCGCAGCTCAGGGATGCCTGAGCCGTTGCCGACCGATAACCGCCGGCCCGCGGCTTCCATCTAGACTGACCATTTCATGCCAGGACTCGTGATAGTCGGAACCCAGTGGGGCGACGAAGGCAAGGGCAAGATCACCGATCTCCTCGCCAAGGACGCCTCTGCGATCGTGCGCTTTCAGGGCGGAAACAACGCCGGCCACACGATCGTCCACGACGGCGAGGAATACAAGTTCCACCTGATCCCCTCCGGCATCCTCCACGAGGACAAGTACTGCGTGATCGGGAACGGCGTCGTGGTCGATCCGCGAGTCCTGCTGGAGGAGATCGACGGCCTGCATCGGGCCGGAGTTTCGGCCTCGAACCTGCGGGTTTCCTCAAACGCCCACTTGATCATGCCCTACCACGTGCTGGTAGATGCCGCGGAAGAGCTCAAGCTGGGCAAGCTCTCGATCGGCACGACCCGGCGCGGCATCGGCCCGGCCTACGCCGACAAGGCGTACCGGATCGGTATCCGCGTCCAGGACCTGCTCGACGAGAAGATCCTCCGCAAGAAGATCATGGCCGCCCTCGAGCACAAGAAGAAGTCGCTCCAGGAGTTGGCCGTGCGGCGGCGCAAGCTGCACAAGGAGGCCGAGCCGGACGAAGAGATCCAGATCGATGACCGGCTGGACCTCCACACCATCACCGAGCAGTACCTGAGCTACGGCCACCGGCTCGAACCCTTCATCGCCGACACCGCCCGGCTCTGCTGGAACGAACTGGATTCCGGCAACAAGGTGATCTTCGAGGGCGCCCAGGCGGCTCTGCTCGATCTCGACCACGGCACCTATCCCTTCGTCACCTCATCCAACCCGATCGCCGGCGCCGCCTGCGTCGGAGCGGGCGTGGGCCCTACCGACATCGGCGAGGTCTGGGGCATCGTCAAGGCCTACTCGACCCGGGTCGGATCGGGACCATTCCCGACCGAGCTCTTCGACGAGGTCGGCGAGCACATGGGGGACAAGGGCCACGAGTTCGGTACCACCACGGGCCGCCCGCGCCGTTGTGGGTGGCTCGATCTGGTCGCGCTCAAGTACGCGGTCCGTCTCAACCGGCTCTCCCACCTGGCGATGACCAAGCTTGACGTCCTCGCCGGCCTCGACACGATCAAGGTCGCCGTGCGTTACCGATCCCGTGAAGGTGCCGTGCTGGAGGACTTCCCGTACCACCAGTCGATCCTCCACGGGGCGACTCCCGAGTACGTCGACCTGCCCGGATTCAGCGAGGACATCACCGCCTGCCGCAGCGAGGACGACCTGCCTCCGGCCGCCCGTGACTACGTAGCCTTCATCAGTGAGTTCGTCGACGTGCCGATCAGCCTGGTCGGAGTCGGGCCCGGCCGCGACGAAGTGGTCTGGATCCAGAACTAGCAGCCGGAGATTTTGCTTTAGGAAATCTTTTCTTGGCGGTTACACATAAACGCTGGTGTTTGGTGTACTATGCCGTATCAGCAGTTAGATCACTGGACGTGATGACTGCAAGACATCGTTGACTGGGGTCCCTCCCTACCCTCAGCAGCGCTTAGTCGGTGAAGTCGGGTTGGCCCACTCTCCCTTGGGCCAGCCCGACCACCGACATTTTTTATGCCCGGACATGCCGCATGGGAATGGGGAATGCGGGCCTGGTGATCGGGGTATCCGTACAAACTACGGAAACGTTGCATCTCGGTACGTTGCTGTCTATATAGACGGATGCGGCCAGGGTACCACCGTGTTCATCTGTCCTTCCGCGGCCGGGATCTGACCGGCCTCCTCCTGCCTGGTTTCGCCGCGACCGAGTATCCGCAGGGTGAGAACGGTGATTCCCAGGGTCGCACCGGTGGCCAGAGTGAGCTGAACCGAGAAGAGACCCTCACGGCTCCAGTAGACGTCCTGCATGTCGAGCAGCAGCGCCGCCTCGTCAAAGGTCAGGCCCATTCCGACACCCAGGGCCCGGGCGATCCGCCGGTCCGCGTTCTCCCCGGAGAGCAGCAGGCCGGCGATGCCGGAGCCGAAACCGATCAGGATGCCGGGAACGAAGTGGTGGATGTGCCGGCCGCCGACGCTGACGTTCCGGAACGGTCCCCAGTCCTCCCGGATCGCCCAGGTAGTCAGGCGGACCGCGGCGAAGCTGCCGAGGAAGCCGGCAAGCAGGTTGAAGAGCACGAGTTCCCGGTTGGGCGTCGCGGAGTAGCCCTCGACCGCGACGCCGACGGTGTCGACAGCGGCTGCTGGAGCGGAATCGATCAGCCGGTCGGATCCCTCCTCGTGGGTGCGTCGGCTGAGCAGGCGGGTGTACTGGGCGGCGACCACCAGTCCGGCGATCGCGACCGTGCTGACCGCAAGCGCTGCCGTCGCCCGGTCACTCCTGATCGCCTGCCAGTGGGAGTGGGGCCGCTTCCGGCCGGGGAGCACCTTCGAGGCCAGCTTTGCCAGTCCACCGGCCACGGCGGATCAGAGCCTTGTCACGTTTCCGTTGTCGGGGAACTCCCGTGTCACCCCGCGAAGATCGAAGACCAGGTCGCTCTTGGCGATCACCTCGCCCCAGTCGAACTCGGGGTGGGCGGTAATGATCACGCTGAGTTCAGCCTCCGACAAGGCGTCGTCGAGATTCTCCGAGTTGCGCAGGCCGGCTTCCTTCAGCTCGGGCACATGTGGATCGTGGTAGCGCACATCCGCCCCGAGCTCCCGCAACAGCCGGACGATCTTTATGGCCGGTGACTCGCGCGTGTCACCGACCCCCGCCTTGTAACTCACCCCGAGAATCAGGATCTTCGTCCCGTTCACCGGCTTGGCGTTGTCGTTCAGCACGCGCTCGATCCGGTTTACGCAGAACAGTGGCTGCGACTGGTTGATTTTCCCGGCGAGTTCAATGAATTCGGGGTAGAAGTCATGCTCCCTTGCCTTGAATGCGAGGTAGAAGGGATCGACCGGCAGGCAGTGACCACCCATCCCGGGGCCGGGATCGAAACGCATGAAGCCGAAGGGCTTCGTGGCCGCGGCATCGATCACCTCCCAGACATCGACCCCGAGCCGGTCACAGAGCTGGGCGAGCTCGTTGACGAGCGCGATGTTGACCGAGCGGAAGATGTTCTCAAGCAGCTTGGAAAGCTCCGCGGCCTCGGGATCGGAAAGCGCTATCACCCGGTCGCAGATCGTCTCGTATAGGGCCACCGCCCGTTCGGTGCATTCCGGGGTCAGCCCGCCGACCAGCTTCGGCGTGGTGCGGACCGTGTAGTCGGTCCGTCCCGGATCGATCCGTTCCGGCGAGAAGGCGACGTGGAAGTCGGTGCCGGCCTTGCGCGATTCGTTCTCCAGGGTCGGGGCGAGCAGATCCCGGGTGGTGCCCGGGTAGGTGGTCGATTCGAGAATCACGGTCTGGCCGGGTGTCAGCACACGGGCGAGTTCCCGGGCGGCGGCTTCGAGGTAGCTCAGATCCGGCTCTCTCGATCCGGTTAGCGGGGTCGGCACACAGATGATCACCGCGTCGCAGCCGGCGAGTTCGGAGTAATCGGCGGTCGCGCGAAGGCGGCCGTCAAGCGCGGCGAGGCTGGCCGAGGGAATGTCCTCGATGTAGCTGCTGGCCGCGTTGATCGCCTCGATCTTCGCCGGATCGGTGTCGAGGCCGACCACTTCCCGGCCCGCCTCGGCGAATGCAACGGCGATCGGCAGCCCGACATAACCAAGGCCGATGATGCCCACCGGGCCGTCGGCTGATCGATCCACCATCACGCCGGAGAGTCTAGACGGCCGCTTCCCGGCCCCGGCCCGTCACGGTCTTCCCTGAACAGCCTCTCCCGGGCCCGAATCCGGTCGGAATCGGCACCGGTTTCAGGTACGGTTACCCTTTCGCTGCCTATTTGAGCGGGGTAATATCGGCTAATGCCGCAGGAGCAGGTACAGGAGGAACTAGACCCGTTCGGGAACGGAAAACTCCCGAGCGGCCGACACGGTCTGCCGCGGGACGTGGTGGTTCGCTCCCAGCGCGAACGGATGGTCGAGGCGATGATCGGAGTGGTTGCCGAAAAGGGCTATACAGAGGCAACCGTGGCCGACATCATCTCCACGGCCGGAGTCTCCCGTGCCACCTTCTACGAGCAGTTCGCAGACAAGGAAGACTGTTTCGTCGCCGCCTACGGCACGGTCATGGAGAGGATGCTGACCTACGTGGCCGACGGCTTCGCCCACGACGGTTCGACCGACTGGGTGGTGCAGGTTCGGGGCGGCATCGGCGCACTGCTCACCTACCTGGCGGAGAACCCGGTCGCCGCACGGGTCGGAATAGTCGAAGGCTTCGGCGCGGGCGCCCGCGCCCGCGACCGTTACCAGCAGGCAGTCTCATCCTTCTTTCCCTTCCTCGATTCTGCCCGGACCCAGGTCGACGACCCGGACCGCATCCCGACCCAGGTTGCTCGGGTGATCGTGGGCGGGGTTTCCGCGATGATGTTCAACGAGGCGTCAAACGGCCGGGCCGCGGACCTGCCCAAACTTCTCCCGGAGATGATGTACCTGGCCGTGACTCCGTATTTCGGCCATGAGCGGGGCCTCGAAGCGATGCGTGAAACCAGGGTGGCGGCATGACCAGCGAGATCTCGCCCTCCCGTCTGCCTTCCGGGCGCCACAACCTTCCGCGCGAGTTCGTCGTCACCTCGCAGCGTGACCGCCTGCTCGACTCGATGGCCCAGGCCTGCGCCGAGAAGAGGTACGCCGAGGTCAGTGTGGCCGACATCGTTTCCCGAGCCCGGGTCTCCCGGTCCACCTTCTACGAGATCTTTCCCGACAAGGAAGCCTGTTTCCTGGCCGCCTACGACGCGATCCTCGGACGCTTCGTCACCGAGCTGATCAACGCCTGCAACGACCCGGAACTGACCTGGCCGGAGATGATCGAGCTGGGGATCGAGACCTGTCTGCGCTTCCTGGCTGCCGAGCCGGCCTTCGCTCGCATGTGCATCGTCGACATGTTCTCGGCCGGGCCCGCCGCCCTCGAGCGCTACCTCTCGGCGGTCCGGATGATCGCCTCCTTCGTCAACGCGGGCCGGACCATGATGCCCGGACGCGAAGAAGTCCCCGAGTCGATCGCGGGAATGGTCATCGGGGGTGCCGCGGTGGTCGTCCGGGCGGAGATCGTCGACGAGCGCACCGAGATGCTGCCCGAGGTGGGCCCCGACCTGCTCTACGCCATCCTCGTCCCGTACATGGACCAGGAAGAGGCCCTCGAGAGGTCCGAGCGTTACGCCGAGCGACTCGGCCTAGTCACGTCTTCCTGAACGGTCAGCAAAGGAAGCGCAAAAAAACCCGCCATTTGCGGTCTGAATGCCGTATTTGCGGGGTTCAACGGGGCGCCCGGAGACCGATCGCCGGTAAAGTCATTCGCTGATGGCAAAGGACACCGAGAAGCTGATCCGGCAGCTCTCGCTCATCTCGTTTCTGATGGCTCAGGGCCGACCCGTTTCCGCCCTGGAAATCAAGCGGGAGGTCGAGGGTTACAGCGTCATGAACGAGGATGCCTTCGCCCGCCGCTTCTATGCGGACCGGGCCGAACTCGACAGTCTCGGCATCGAGCTCCAGGTCGACCGGCCCGGTGAGGGGTTCTTCGAGGCGGAGCTCTATTCGCTTCCCCCCGAGAACTTCTACCTGCCGGAGATCAAGTTCACCGACGACGAACTCGCCGCGCTCCGCACCTCGCTGAGCCTGCTGACCGAGGGTGAGTTCGCTTACGCAGAGCCGCTGCGGCTTGCTCTCCAGCAGGTCGCGTGGGGGCACCCGAATCCGCTCGCCGACCCGGACAACATCCCCGTCTCGATGGCCAAGTTTTCGGCCACCTCCTCACGGGACCTGACCCAGCGGCTGGCCCGCATCGAGACCGCGATCTCCCGGCACAAGACGATCACCTTCGAGTACCACACGATCGGCTCCGACCAGGTCTCGGACCGCAAGGTTGATCCGTATCACCTCGTCTTCAGGGGCGGGCAGTTCTACCTGATCGGCCATTCGCACGAACGGGATGCCGTCCGGGTGTTCAGGCTGTCGAGGATCCGGGGCAAGGTCGGGTACGCGACCAAGTCCGAGCATGACTTCAATCCGCCCGAGGACTTCGAGCGTCGTGATTACGCCGACCTGGCTGACTGGCAACTTGGCGAGGAGTCCGGCACCGCGAGGATCTTCTTCAGTGACCGCATCGCGTGGCTCATCGCCCGCGACTTCGGCAGCCACGGCACGGTGACCGATGCCGACCCGGAAGAGACAGGAGGCCGGAAAGGCATCGTCCTTGAGACCTCATACGCCAGCGAACGTGAACTCCTGGCCTGGGTCCTTCGCTGGAGGCAGAACGCGGAAGTTCTCGGTCCCCCCGAATTCAAGGCTGCGGCCGAGGAGCGGATCGCTCTGCTGCGCGACCGGCACATCAACGGCTTCGACGTCGCTGAGGCACAGACAGATTTCCCGACTCCGGTTCGTGAGCGTCGCCAGCGCAGCAAGGACCGCTCCTCGGCGGCGATCCGTCCCGAGCGGTTCGGTCGTCTGGTCACCCTGGCCGGCATGCTGATCGGTGCGGCCAAGGAAGGCATCGCCCTTTCAATGTCAGACCTTTGTCAGCGGCTCGAACTTTCCGAAGAGGAACTTCGCGATGACATCGACGTCCTCAACGTGGTCAACTTCGGCGGTGGAACCTACGTCCTCTACGCCGAGATCAAGGGCGACATCATCGAGGTGGATTCGGACGGAGCCGTACGGGGACTCCTTCGCCCGTCCGGCCAGACTGCTGCCGTTGGAGGCGAAGGCGCTGGTGGCGGCGATCGACCTGGTCGGCGACCACCTGCCGCAGGCCAAGCTGGACAGCGCCCGAGAGAAGATCATCGAAGCACTGGGCCGCGACCCCGCCCGGGAGGGCCTCGCGATCGTCAGCGAGTCGGGCGGCGCCGAGGCAGCAAGGATCGTCAACGAAGCGATCGCCAAGCGCCAGGTTCTCGAGCTCAACTACTACAAGGAGAACGAGGACAAGTTCTCCCAGCGCAAGGTCGAGCCGTACCGCCTCGAGAACGGCCGGGAAGGCTGGTACGCGGAATGCTTCGACCTCGACCGTCAGGCTATGCGCCACTTCAAGCTCGACCGGATCAAGGAGGCCAATCCAACGGGAGAGACCTTCGAACCTCGTCCCGAGGCGGAGGAGCTGGCAGGCGTCGAAGGGTGGATGAGTGACGGCCAGGTGCCGGAAGCCTCGGTTGCGAGGGTCTGGGTCTCACCGGAGCGTTCACGCTGGATGCGCGAGGAACGGAACGTGGTCGAGGAGCTGGCCGACGGTGCCGTAGTGGTCGAGCTTCCCTACGCGGGAACCAGCTGGCTGGTCCGCGAGATCCTCCGCGGCGCGGGTGACCTGGTGGTCCTCGATCCCCCGGAGGCCCGCGAGGCAATCAGCCGCGAACTCGCCGCCTGACCGGTGGATGAGATGGCCGACGGGCCGGCGCCCGCTCATCCGGAGATCTGGCGGGTGATGGCCGACAACCCTGGGCCGATGACCCTGACCGGTACAAACACCTATCTTTACGGGAGCGACCCCTGCTGGGTGATCGACCCCGGACCGGAGGATGAGGCCCACATCGCCGCGTTGAAGGCGGCGATCGAGGAACGGGGCGGAGCAGCCGGAGTGTTGCTCACCCATGCGCATGCCGACCACACGGGCGGGGTCGGTTTGCTCGGCATCGAACCTGAGCAGATCAGCGACGGCGAAAAGTACGGTGGCCTCGAAGCGGTCGCGACGCCCGGTCACTCGACCGACCACTTCTGCCTCTTCACCGCGGATCGTGTCTGCTTCTCCGGTGACCTGATCCTCGGATGGGGTTCGACCTATGTGCCCCCCGACGGAGGGTCCCTGGCCGCCTACATGCTGTCGCTACGACTGCTCCAGTCCCGTGCCCCGGAGCTGATCTGTCCCGGGCATGGGCCGTGGGTCACCGATGCGGCAGGGAAGATCAGGGAGTACATCGCCCACCGTGAAGCTCGCGAGAACGGGCTGCTCGGGGCGCTTGCCAGCGGGGAGCGCTCCCGCATGAATCTGCTCGATCGGGTCTGGTCCGACGTGCCGGAACAACTGCGCCCTGCCGCCAACGTGGTCATGGAAGCCCACCTCCAGAAACTGGAAGCGGAAGGCCGCCTGCCCGAAGACCTCGCGGAGTAGGGTCCAGGCATGGGAAACAGGCGCAAGCAGATCGAGATGAGTGATGACGAGATCCAGGCGTTTCTGGACGAGCAGAAGGTCGCGATCGTGACCAGCTTCGGACCCCGTGGCTGGCCGCACTCGATGCCGCTCTGGTTCCAGGTGGTAGATGGCCGGATCCGTTCCTGGACATTCGCAAAGTCCCAAAAGGTGAAGAACCTCGAACGGGACCAGCGAGCCACAGTTCTCGTTGAGGCGGGTTACGACAACTACTCGGAGCTTCGTGGCGTGATGTACGAAGCTGAGACGGTCATTCACAGGGATCTCGACACCGTCGTCGAGTACGGACTGGGAGCCGCGTCACGGTATGCCCCGGGCGGCGGTGAGCCGACCCCGGAGATGGTCGAGGCTTTCAAGGCCCAGGCCCCGAAGCGGGTTGTCCTGGAGTTCGTGCCCGTCCACACCGTGACCTGGGATCACCGCAAGCTCGGCGGCGGTTACTAGGGCGCCACCCCAAGATCAACCACGTCCGGGGCCCGGAAACGTGACCTCAGTATCTTCGCCTGGCGAGCCTGGCCTTGAAGTGCCTGACGATATGAGCTTGTTCGAGTTGGTCCGCGGGCGCTGTAAACCGTGGGGCGTACCTACCGGCTCGCCAACCCTCTAGCTTGCCGACTATCCCAGCCCCGGTGCGGTCGGCTAGCGCCTGAGCCAGACCGGCGGATCCGTCGCTGACCAGAACTGTCAAGGCCAGTGCCGGGTGGTTCATGATCCCGTACTTCCGCAACAGGTAGCCACGGCTGAAGCCGGTCTGCCGGTACTTGGCAGCCGCCCGGCGGCCGAGAGTGGCGGAGCTTTCGTGGATCGCCCGGGCATCTACTGCCAGCCGGCATGCGTGGCCGGCCAGGCGCATCCTGAGGGCCAGGTCGAGATCCTCGTAATAGAGGAAAATACGCTCGTCAAATCCCCCGACCTCCTCGAAGGCATGACGGTCGAAGAGGGCACCGCCTCCCGTAGGTCCGAGTGGATCGGGGGCATCCTTCAGCCGCTCGACTGGTTCACCGGTGAGGAAGTCCCAAGCGGTCAGGGTCCGGTCGCAGCGGATTCCGGCCGAGTCGATCAGTCGCGGATTCGAGGCTTTCAAGAGCACGCCGGCCACCATGGCGGCGCCACTCTCGTTCCGGGCGTCGAGGAGCT
>JRYG01006408.1_pt1 | contig 10887 bp, 8 predicted proteins | sample 235341 | NCBI WGS metagenome assembly JRYG01 (sample SAMN03074218, study PRJNA261478) | activated sludge metagenome | biome: Wastewater Treatment Plant; feature: Wastewater; material: Activated sludge; isolation source: activated biomass of a wastewater treatment plant treating hydrocarbon... ... | reverse complement strand
GCGGGTCTTGAAGAAGCGGGCCGCCCACAGCCACTTGTCCACCCGCAGGCGCTCGGCGCCGGGGGCGGGGGTGTCCGCCGCTGTGCGGGCCATGTTCAGTGCCACTCCACGGCGGCGGTGAAAAGGTAGCCCGCGCCATAGACGGTCTTGATCAGGCGCGGGTTCTGGGGGTCTTCTTCGAGCTTGCGGCGCAGGCGGGACATGCGCACGTCGATGCTGCGGTCAAAGGGGACGGCGTCCTTGTCCGGCAGGAGCTGCTCCCGGCCGAGGATGCGGTTGGGGTTGCGCAGCAGGGCTTCGAGCAGGGCCGCCTCGGCGGCGGAAAGGGACACGGTGCGGCCCTCCGGGTCGGTGAGGCTGAGGCGGCCGCTGTCGAACAGCCAGCCGGCAAAGCGGGCGCGGGGCGGGGCGCTGGTGGTGTCGGCGGCCTTGGGCGGCGCCCAGCGGCGCAACACGCTGCGCACCCGGGCCACGAGTTCCCGCGGGTCCACGGGCTTGACCAGATAGTCGTCGGCGCCCAGTTCCAGCCCCAGGATGCGCTCGGAAAGCTCGCCCCGGCCGGAGAGGATGATCACCGCGCAGTCGTGGTTTTCCTGCAGGGTGCGCACCAGTTCCATGCCGTCCATGTCCGGGAGGCCCAGGTCCACCAGGCACAGGGCGGGGCTGGCGTTGCGCAGCGCCTGCAGGCAGGCGCCACCGCTGCGGTAGTGGTCGGTGGCGAATCCGTAGCGCTCCAGCGCCTCGGCCAGCAGGCGGGCGATGTCGGCTTCGTCCTCGACGATGAAGATGCGTTTTTTGTCGGTTTCCATGGCTAATCGGGGGCGGGCATGCCGCTCAGGGCCCGGGCCAGCGCTTCCCGGTCGAAGGGCTTGCGCAGCAGCGGGCCGGGGCTGGGGGCGCCCGGCTCGGGTTGGGGGTGTTCGGCAAAGCCGGTCATGAGGAGGATGGGCAGGTCGGGGCGCAACTGCCGGGCGGCTTCGGCCAGCGCCCGCCCGTCCATGGCCCCGGGCATCACCAGATCGGTGAGCAGGACCGCCACGTCCGGCAGGTTTTGCAACAGGGCCAGGGCCTCGGCGCCACTGGCGGCCTCCAGCACCGGGTGGCCGAGGCTGGTGAGCAGTTCCCGCACCACCTGGCGCACGTCCGGGTTGTCGTCCACCAGCAGGGCGAGGCCGGCGGCGGCGGGGGGCGTCACGGTGATTTCGGCGGGGGCGGGGGTGGCCGCCTCCCGGGGCAGGTAGAGCCGCACCACGGTGCCTTTGCCGGGTTCGCTGTCGAGGGCGACGGCGCCGCCGGACTGGCGGACAAAGCCATAGACCATGGAAAGCCCGAGGCCGCTGCCCGCCCCGAAGCCCTTGGTGGTGAAGAAAGGCTCGAACACCCGTTGCAGTACCTCCACCGGGATGCCGGTGCCCGTATCCACCACCCGCAGCAGCGCGTAGTGCCCGGCGTTGAGGGCGAGCGGCAGGGCGTCTTCGGCGCTGAGGGTGACGGCGCCCACGTCGAAGACGATGGTGCCGCCCTCCGGCATGGCGTCCCGGGCGTTGATGGCCAGATTGAGCAGGGCGTTCTCGAGCTGGTGGGGGTCGATGCAGGTCTGCACCGGCCCGTCGGGCAGGGTGGTGAGCAGACGCACGCCGGGGGGCAGGGAGCGCTGGATGAGCGCGGCCATGTTGAGCACCAGTTCGCGGGCGTCCACCTGGCGAGGGAGCAGCGGCTGCTGGCGGGAAAAGCTGAGCAGCCGCCGGATGAGTTCGGCGCCCCGTTCGCCCGCGTGCACGGCCGGGGTGACGTGGGTGGGGCCCCAGGGCGCGCCCGGGTGCTGCTCCAGCAGGGCCTTGAGGTTGCCCAGCACGATGGTGAGCAGGTTGTTGAAGTCGTGGGCGAGCCCGCCGGTGAGCTGGCCCACCGCCTCCATCTTCTGCGCCTGGCGCAGGGCGGCCTCGCTGGCTTTTTGCTCGGTGATGTCGGCGGAGGAGACAAAAAACCCCCGGACCTGGCCGCGCTGGTCCAGATCCGGCACCACGATGCTGCGGGCGTGGGCGGGACGGCCGTTGCGGGTCATCGTGTACTCGTAGGAGACCGTGCGGCCGGTGGCGGCTTGCTCCAGGTAGGGCCGCACGTGGGCGAACACTTCGGTGCCGGCTACCGCCTCCAGGTGCTGGCCGATGATGCTTTCCTTGGTGTGGCCGAACCAGGCGGCGTAACTGCGGTTGGCGAAGCGGTAGATGTAGTCCCGGTCCACCTGGGCGATCAGGGCGGGGATGGCGTCGGTGATCACCCTGAGCCGTTCCTCGCTGCGGCGGTAGGCCTCGGCCACGCCGTCCAGGGCGGACTTGGCGGCCTTGAGGCTGGCGTTGGCGGAGGTGAGCTCCGCCGTGCGTTCCTGCACCCGCCGTTCCAGTTCCTGGTTCTGCTGGCGGATGAGCCGCTCGTAGGCCCGTTGCTCGGTGACGTCGGTGTACAGCGTGACGAAGCCCTGGTTGGGCAGCGGCTCGCCGCGGATGGCGATGATGCGCCCGTTGGGCCGCACCCGTTCCGTGCAGTGGGGTTGAAAGCGGCGGGCCGCCTCGACCCGCACCCGGGTTTGCTCCGCCGGGTCGCCCGGGCCGTACTCGCCCCGATCCGCGTTGTAGCGGATGATTTCCTCGAAGGGCATCCCCGGGTAGAGCCGCTCCAGGGGGATTTCGAGCAGCCGGGTAAGGGTCTCGTTCCAGGCCGCGAGGCGCAGGTCCCGGTCGAACAGGGTGAGGCCCTGGTCGAGCAGGTCCAGGCCGTCCTGCAGCAAGCCCAGGCGGCGCAGCGCTTCAGACAGGTCCGGGGTGTCCGGTGGGCGTGGAAGGATCATGCGTCAAGGTGCGATTCGGTTCGGGCGAGGGGGTGTTGCCGGCCGGCCATGGCGGGCGGCGTCGGCTGCAACAATTCGAAAGATTCTGCACATAGTCGGGCAAAAGTGTTCTGGGATTCTTGCAAGGCGGCTGAAACCCTCCGCTTTCCCGGGCGGGAGGCATCCCCCGGGGGCAAGGATGGGTAAATCAGCGGCGGCACATAGTGGCGTTATCCCTGATTGATTCTCCAGCCCGGCGGGCGATGATCATGGGGTTTGCGCCCGAAGGCTCGCCGCCGGGCCGCCAGCACCAATAATGATCGCACGGGGCACCGACCCTGGCACGGAAGCCGGAAACACCGGCTCGGACACGAGACAACACAGGAGGTTGCCGCAGATGGCAGAACACCATCAACAGGCGTCGCTGGACACCTTTCCCCGTTTGCTGCTGCACCATGCCCAGGTGCGCCCGGGCGAACCGGCGGTGCGGGAGAAGGATCTCGGCATCTGGCAAACCTACAGCTGGTCCCGCGTGGCCGACGAGGTGCGGGCCCTGACCTGCGGCCTGGCGGCCCACGGTTTCAAGCGCGGGATGAATCTGGCCATCGTCGGCGACAATCGTCCGCGCCTGTACTGGGCCTTCGCCGCGGCGCAGATCCTGGGGGGTACGCCGGTGCCGCTCTACCAGGATGCGGTGGCGGCGGAGATGGTGTTCGTGCTTGAGGATGCGGACATCCACTTCGCCATCGTCGAAGACCAGGAACAGGTGGACAAGATGCTCGAGGTGCGGCCCCGGTTGCCCCACCTGGAGCACGTGTATTACGACGATCCGCGCGGCATGCGCACCTACACCGACGAGGCGCTCACCGGCTTCGACCGGTTGCAGGAGATCGGCCGGGAGTACGACAAGGCCAACCCGGGTTTCTTCGACCGCTGCGTGCAGGCGGTCACCCCGGACGATGTGGCGGTGATGCTCTACACCTCCGGCACCACCGGCAAACCCAAGGGCGTGTGCCAGACCCACCGGGCGTTGATCGCGGCGGCCGCGGGCGGTGCCAGCTTCGACAAGCTGTCCGCCGCGGACGAGGTGCTGTCCTATCTGCCCATGGCCTGGGTGGGGGATAACCTCTTTTCCTACGCCCAGGCGATGGTGACGGGCTTCACCATCAACTGCCCCGAGTCCGGCGACACGGTGATGACGGACATGCGGGAGATCGGGCCGACCTACTACTTCGCGCCGCCCCGGGTGTTCGAGAACCTGCTGACCCAGGTGATGGTGCGGATGGAAGACGCGGGTGCCATCAAGCGCCGCCTGTTCGGCTATTTCATGGATGTGGCGCGCCGCTGCGGGGCGGAGATTCTGGACGGCAAGGGGGGCGTTTCCGTGGGCGACCGCCTGCTCTACGCGCTGGGGAATTTCTTCGTTTATGGGCCGCTGCGCAACGTGCTGGGCATGAGTCGCATCCGCGTGGCCTACACCGCCGGCGCCGCCATCGGCCCGGATCTCTTCCGCTTCTACCGTTCCATCGGCATCAATCTCAAACAGCTCTACGGCGCCACCGAAACCTGCGCGTATGTCTGCCTGCAGCCCGACGGGCAGATCAAGCTCGATACGGTGGGCCTGCCGGCGCCGGGGGTGGAGATCAAGATTGCCGACAACGGCGAGGTCCTGGTGAAGAGCGCCGCCATGCTCAAGGAGTACTACAAGCGGCCGGAGGCCACCGCCGAGGTGTTCGACGACAAGGGCTATTTCAAGACCGGCGACGCGGGCTTCATCGACGGCGACGGGCATCTGAAGATCATCGATCGCGCCAAGGACGTGGGCAAGCTGGCCAACGGCGCCATGTTTGCCCCCAACTACATCGAGAACAAGCTCAAGTTCTTCCCCCATGTGAAGGAGGCGGTCTGCTTCGGTCACGACCGGGAGAATGTGTGCGCCTTCATCAACATCGACCTGGTGGCGGTGGGCAACTGGGCCGAGCGCCGGGGGATCGCCTACTCCGGCTACACCGATCTGGCGGCCAAGGAAGAGGTGTACGTGCTGATCCAGGAATGCGTGGAGAAGGTGAACGCAGAACTGGCCCAGGACACCATGGTCGCCGATTCCCAGATCCATCGCTTCCTGGTGTTGCACAAGGAGCTGGACCCGGACGATGACGAACTGACCCGCACCCGCAAGGTGCGCCGGGGCTTCGTGGCGGAGAAGTACGCGGTGCTGATCGATGCGCTCTATGGCGGCCGGACCAGCCAGTACATCGAAACCATGGTGCGCTTCGAGGACGGGCGCACCAACAAGATCGGCGCGGACGTGAAGATCCGCAACGCCAAGACCTTTGCCCCGGCCGCGGGCAAGCAGGCGGCATGACGGGGGGCGCATGAGCGACAAACGTATCGGCGACGTGATCGTGGACCTGAAGGGGATATCGCTCTCCTTCGGCGGGGTGAAGGCTCTGACCAATATCAGCTTCAACGTCTGCGAGCACGAGATCCGGGCCATCATCGGGCCCAACGGCGCGGGCAAGAGCTCGATGCTCAACGTGATCAACGGGGTGTATCACCCGCAGGAGGGCGAGATCACCTTCTACGGGCGGCATCTGAAGGACATGAGCACGCACGTGGCGTCGCGCCACGGCATCGCCCGCACCTTCCAGAACATTGCGCTGTTCAAGGGCATGAGCGTGCTGGACAACCTGATGACCGGCCGCAACCTGAAGATGAACTGCAATTTCCTGCAGCACGCCCTGTGGCTGGGCAAGGCGCAGCGGGAGGAACTGGAGCACCGGCGCAAGGTGGAAGAGGTGATCGAGTTCCTGGAGATCCAGCACATCCGCAAGACGCCGGTGGGACGCCTGCCCTACGGCCTGCAAAAGCGGGTGGAACTGGGCCGGGCCCTGGCGGCGGAGCCCAGCCTGCTGCTGCTGGACGAGCCGATGGCGGGGATGAACGTGGAGGAGAAGCAGGACATGTGCCGCTTCATCATCGACGTGAATGAGCAGTTCGGCACCACGATCGTGCTGATCGAGCACGACATGGGCGTGGTGATGGACATTTCCGACCGGGTGGTGGTGCTGGATTACGGCAAGAAGATCGGTGACGGCACGCCGGATGAAGTACGCAGCAACCCCGAGGTGATCGCAGCCTACCTCGGCACCAAGCACTAAGCGGGAGGGGCAATCGTGCAGTTCTTTTTCGAAGTGCTGATCGGCGGCCTGCTCTCGGGGATCATGTATTCCCTGGTGGCGCTTGGTTTCGTGCTGATCTACAAGGCGTCCGGGGTGTTCAACTTCGCCCAGGGGGCGATGGTGTTCGCCGCGGCGCTGACCTTTGTCGGCTTCCAGGAGAAACTGCCGGGCTGGCTCGGACTGGATGCGGAATCCTCGGCCGTGTTCTGGCTGGCCCTGGTGCTGGCCTTCGGGGCGATGGTGGTGGTGGGGATCCTCACCGAGAAGATCGTGCTGCGGCCGCTGGTCAATCAGCCCCACATCACGTTGTTCATGGCCACCATCGGCCTGACCTTCGTCATCGAGGGGCTGGCCCAGATGGTGTGGGGCGCCAACGTGCGCGGGCTGGAACTGGGCATCCAGGACGAGCCCATCGAGTGGTTGATGGACCAGTGGGGGATCGGTGTCTCCAAGTTCGACCTCTTTGCCGCAGGCGTGGCGGCCTTGCTGGTCACCGGCCTGGCCCTGATGTTCCAGTACACCCGCGTCGGCCGGGCGCTGCGGGCCGTGGCGGATGACCACCAGGCGGCGCTCTCCATCGGGATCCCCTTGCAGCAGATCTGGCGGATCGTCTGGGCGGTGGCGGGGTTCGTGGCGCTGGTGGCGGGTTTGCTCTGGGGCGCGCGCAACGGCGTGCAGTTTGCGCTGACCTTCACCGCATTGAAGGCGCTGCCGGTGCTGATCCTGGGGGGCTTTACCTCGGTGCCCGGGGCCATCATCGGCGGGCTGATCATCGGGGCCACCGAGAAACTGGCGGAAGTCTATGTGGGGCCGTTCGTGGGCGGAGGGATTGATTCCTGGTTCCCCTACATCATGGCCCTGGCCTTCCTGCTGATCCGGCCCGAAGGATTGTTCGGGGAAAAGCACATCGACCGCGTCTGACGGCGGCGGCTCCGCAGCGACGACAACCCATCGACCACGCGCAGTACGAGGGAGAGACAAGCAAATGCTTTACCGTGAAGCCGGCCAGTTCAAGGCCAGTTACGCCGAGGATCAGCAGATCTTTCCGATCCGGCAGGACCGGATCGGGTTCTGGATCATCCTGGCGGTGTTTTTCCTGGTGGTACCCCTGGTGGCGGACCAGTACTGGCTCCAGGCCATTCTGATCCCCACCCTGATCTTTTCGCTGGCAGCGCTGGGGCTGAACATCCTCACCGGTTACGCCGGCCAGCTCTCGCTTGGCTCGGCGGGCTTCATGGCGGTGGGCGCGTTCGCGGCCTACAACTTCATGCTGCGCATCGATGGCATGCCGATCCTGGTTTCCTTTGTGCTCGCCGGCCTTTCGGCGGCGGCAGTGGGCATCGTGTTCGGCCTGCCCAGTCTGCGCATCAAGGGCTTCTATCTGGCGGTGGCCACCCTGGCGGCGCAGTTCTTCATCGTCTGGGCGCTGACCAAGTTCGACTGGTTCTCCAACTACAGCACGTCCGGGGTGATCACCGCGCAGCAGGTGGAAATTCTGGGCTACACCTTCGATACGCCTGTGAGCAAGTATCTGCTCACGCTGGCGATCGTGACCGTGCTGGCGCTGGCGGCCAAGAACATGGTGCGCAGTTCCACCGGCCGGGCCTGGATGGCCGTCCGCGATATGGACGTGGCGGCAGAGGTGATCGGCTTCCGGCTGATGCACACCAAGCTGCTGGCGTTCGCCGTGAGCGCCTTTTACTGCGGCGTCGCCGGTGCGCTCTACGCCTATACCTACCTGGGGACGGTGGAACCGGAGGGCTTCAACCTGGACATGTCCTTCCGCATCCTGTTCATGATCATCATCGGCGGGGTGGGGAGCATCATGGGTTCCTTCCTGGGGGCGGCGTTCATCTCGCTCCTGCCCATCTTCCTCGACAACGTGATCCCGGCGCTGTTTGGCGATTCGGTGTCCGCCAGTTTCAGTTCCAACCTGCAGCTCGTGATTTTTGGCGGGCTGATCATCTTCTTCCTGATTGTCGAGCCCCATGGACTGGCTCGACTGTGGCAGATCGCCAAGGAAAAACTGCGGTTGTGGCCCTTCCCGCACTAATCCGCGTGCCGCAGGTCCATAAGTCGGTAGTCGCAACACCATATAACGATTGGATGAGGAGATAGACAAGTGAGCACACTCGCAACCCGTATCAAGCAAGCCGCCCTGGTGGGTGCCGCGGTCGTCGCCACGCTGGGCGCCCAAAATGCCCTGGCCCAGGCCAAAGAGCAGTTCATCGGTCTGCCAAGCTACCGGGTCGGCCCCTATGCGGCGGGCGGATCGGGGATCTTTGGCGGCTTCATCGACTACATGGCCTACATCAACGACAAGGAAGGCGGCGTCAATGGCGTCAAGCTGGTGTGGGAAGAGTGCGAAACCGAGTACAACAACGCCCGGGGCGTGGAGTGCTACGAGCGCCTGAAGACCAAGGGCGCCACCGGCAATTCCGTGTTCCAGCCCTTGTCCACCGGCATCACCTACTCGGTGCTGGAGAAGGTGACTGCTGACAAGATCCCCATGGTCACCATCGGCTACGGTCGTACCGATGCGGCGGACGGTCGCGTGTTCCCCTGGGTGTTCCCGATGATCTCCACCTACTGGAGCCAGGCGTCGGGGATGGTCAAATTCATTGCCCAGAAGGAAGGCGGCGAAGACAAGCTGAAGGGCAAGAAGATCGCCTACCTCTACCATGACTCGGCCTTCGGCAAGGAAGGCATCCCCCTGATGGAAGAGCAGGCCAAGAATCTCGGCTATCAACTGGTGACCATTCCCGTGGCCCATCCGGGGAACGAGCAGCAGTCCCAGTGGCTGAAGATCCGTCAGGAGAAGCCTGACTGGGTCATCCTGTGGGGATGGGGGGTGATGAACCCGACCGCCATCAAGGCGGCTGCCAAGGTGGGCTTCGCCCGCGACAAGATCGTGGGCGGCTGGTGGTCCGGTTCGGAAGAGGACACCATTCCCGCGGGCTCCGCCGCCACCAACTACATCACCGCCAACTTCACCGGTGCCGGCGGCAACTTCCCGGTGATCAAGGACATCCAGAAGGTGGTGTATGGCAAGGGCAAGGGCAATCTGGAGGACAAGAGCCGGGTGGGCAGCATCTACTACAACCGGGGTGTGATCCACGGCATCGTGACCGTCGAAGCGATCCGCGCTGCCCAGGAGAAGTTTGGCAAAGGCAAGCCGCTCACCGGCGAGCAGGTCCGCTGGGGCCTGGAACACCTCAATCTGGATGCCAAACGCCTCAAGGCGCTCGGGGCTGAAGGCCTGATGCCGGAGGTCAAGCTCTCCTGTGCCGATCACGAGGGGTCGGGCAAGATCCGCTTCCAGCAATGGGACGGCAAGGGCTGGAAGTCGATCACCGACTGGATCGACACCGACCGCACCCTGGTACGCAAGATGATCGAGGACTCCGCCGGCAAGTACGCCAAGGAGAAGAACATCAAGCTGCGTGACTGCGCCAAGGAAGGCTGATCTCCGAGCCGGGCCCGGGGCGCTCCGCCGTCCCCGGGCCCGGGGCTGACTGGCCGCGGAGCCGGTTCGATGACCCGAACCGGCCTCATCTCACCCCTGCACAACGGACTTGCCCATGCAGAACCTAGCCGTCTCTCCACCCCCTTCCGCCGAGTACCTGAGCGTGAACAACGTGGAGGTCATCTACGATCACGTGATCCTGGTGCTCAAAGGCGTCTCGCTCCAGGTGCCCAAAGGCAAGATCGTTGCCCTGCTGGGGGCCAATGGCGCGGGCAAATCCACCACACTCAAGGCCATATCCAATCTGCTCCGGGCGGAGCGGGGCGATGTGACCAAGGGCAACATCGAATTCAAGGGCACGCGCGTCGATCAGCTCACGCCCAACGAGCTTGTTCGCCGTGGCGTGATCCAGGTGATGGAGGGGCGGCACTGTTTCGCCCACCTCACCATCGAGGAGAACCTGCTCACCGGGGCCTACACCCGGAGCATCTCCCGCAGCCAGCTCAACGAGAGTCTGGAGATGGTCTACGCCTACTTCCCCCGTCTCAAGCAACGGCGCAGTTCGCAAGCGGGCTACACCTCGGGCGGAGAGCAGCAGATGTGCGCCATCGGGCGGGCGCTCATGGCCAAGCCCGAGATGATTCTGCTGGACGAGCCTTCCATGGGTCTGGCGCCCCAGATCGTGGAAGAGATCTTCGAGATCGTCCGTGACCTGAACCAGAAGGAGCAGGTGAGCTTCCTCCTTGCAGAACAAAACACCATGGTGGCGCTGCGCTACGCCGACTTTGGATACATCCTGGAAAACGGCCGGGTGATGATGGAGGGTGAAGCCTCCGAACTGGCCAACAACGAGGATGTGAAGGAGTTCTACCTGGGCCTGTCCACCGAAGGCCGCAAGAGCTTCCGGGACGTCAAGCACTACCGACGGCGCAAACGCTGGCTGGCCTGAGCGGGCCGGCGCTCTTCCCCGAACCCATCTGAACAGTGTGGCGGCAGGCGCTCGTGCCGGCTGCCAGGAGGGCCTACGTCCATGAACTTCTACGACACCCAGGAAACGCGCGACCCCGCCCTGCGCGAACAAGAGCTTTTCGGCCGCCTGCCGGGCCTCATCCACTTCGCCCAGCGCAACACCACTGCCTACGCCCGAACGCTTTCCGGCATCGATCCGGCGGCGATCACGGATCGGGCTGCGTTGGCCCGGATTCCGGTCACCCGCAAGTCCGAGTTGCTCGAAAAGCAAAAGCTGGACCGTCCGTTTGGCGGGTTTGCGCCCGACTGGCGAGGGGCCGCGGGCCGCGTGTACGCTTCACCAGGCCCGATCTACGAGCCCGAAGGCCGGGCGGCCGACTACTGGCGCACCGCCCGGGCGCTCTACGCAGCGGGTTTCCGCTCCGGCGATCTGGTGCACAACG
>JRYG01001951.1_pt1 | contig 10900 bp, 12 predicted proteins | sample 235341 | NCBI WGS metagenome assembly JRYG01 (sample SAMN03074218, study PRJNA261478) | activated sludge metagenome | biome: Wastewater Treatment Plant; feature: Wastewater; material: Activated sludge; isolation source: activated biomass of a wastewater treatment plant treating hydrocarbon... ... | reverse complement strand
CGTCGTAGTCCTGGCTGTACAACGGCAGATCCTTGATCGGAATCTCGACGAGCTGCAACTCGGGCGGAGCCAATCGTGCGAGCGCCTTCGCAAGCAGACGGTTGATCGACGTCGAGGACAGGCTGCCGACGAGATATCCGACTTTGTAACTGGCCATAGGGGTCTCCTTCGAAGTGAGTGGTGACATGGTAAACGGAATTAACCGGCCACGGTTTTCAGCGCTTCGGCCACCGCCACCGAAAGTGAAGTCGTGGGCCTGCCGATCAGGCGGGACAGTTGCTTGCCGTCATCGAAGAGCGCGCCCTTCGATGCGCCAATGTCCCAGCTGGCGATTGCCACGGCGANNTCGTGGGTCTTGCCCTCGTGCCCCGTGCCGGTCAGCACGGTCGCCGCCGCCTCGGCGTAGTCGGCGCGCGTGGCGGACGAAATCCTGCCATCGCCGGCGCTGCCGATGAACGCGCCGCCCGCCAGGGCTGCCTTGACCGACCCGGTGTAGTTCTCCGTGTACCAGCCGTTGCGAAGGAGGGTGTGGCCGATCCCGGAAGCCTTCAGCATCCGCTCGGTTTCGACGTGTTCGCCGGCCAGGTTGAGCGGCGAGGTGTCGGCATGCAGCAGGCTCGTGTAGACGATGTGCTTCACGCCGGCCTGCTTCGCCGCGTCGATGACGTTGCGGTGTTGCGCAGCACGCTGCCCGATCTCGCTGGACGAGATCAGCAGCATGGTATCGATGCCCTTCAGCGCGCCAGCAAGAGTGCCGGGATTCGAATAGTCGGCCTCGCGCGCAGCGATGCCGAGGTCAGCCGCCTTGGCCGGCGTACGCGCCAGGGCGACGAGATTTGCCGCAGCCGTCTTGGTCTTGAGTTTGGCGACGACAAGCCGGCCCAATTGACCGGTAGCGCCTGTGATGGCGATGGTCATAGCGGTTCCTCCATTGAAGAAGTCGACACCACTCAATGTAGAATAGAAACTAATTCTTCGTAAGTACGCACAGGAATGTTAGTGCCATGAAAGGCGCCATCCCCGATTCCGAACCTCGATCACCGCTGTCGGTGCAGATTCAGCGCGGTGATCTGCTGGCCGAGGCATGCCCATCGCGTGAGGTGCTCAAGCACATCACCAGCCGGTGGGGCGTGCTTATCCTGATCGTGCTCGAGACCGGGACACACCGGTTCAGCGAACTGCGCCGTGCGATTGGCGGAGTCAGCGAGCGGATGCTGGCCCAAACCCTGCAATGGCTCGAAGGTGACGGACTGGTCCTGCGCACCGCCCACGAAGTGGTGCCACCGCATGTGGAATACAGCCTCACGCCCCTGGGCCGGGAGGCTGCAGAGAAAGTCCGCGGGTTGGCCGACTGGATTGAAATCAATCTGCCGAGGATCCTAGCCGCGGGCAGATCGGCGAAGGGGTGAACCTCATGCGGGCTTATGGCTATAACTTATTTTTTCAAGCGTTTGACCTCGCGAACGCTCGCGAGACCACCAGAGAAAAACGGAGAACAGAGAGGTCCTGGAAGGGGAGAGACGGCCCATCGACTGGGCGGCCGCTCGCGAGACCAAGACGTGGAACCGCGCCAGTGCTGGCGTTCCGCGCAAGAAAAAAGCCAGGCGAGAGACCTGGCTTTCAAATCGGTGGTGGAGCGGAAGGGGATCGAACCCTCGACCTTCGCATTGCGAACGCGACGCTCTCCCAGCTGAGCTACCGCCCCGTATAAACAAGGCTCAAAATAATACAATCTTCGACTCCCGTTCGCTAGACCTCGCGTCCGAAAAATCATGTCACGGATTTCCATCGTACTGCCGGTCCTGAACGAGGGGGCGCATGTCGCCCCCTGTCTGCGCGCCCTGCAACCGTTGCGCGGCCAGAACTGCGAATTGATCCTGGTGGACGGCGGCAGCCGGGACCGGACCGTGACGCTGGCCGAACCGCTGGCGGACCAGGTCATCGTCAGCCCCAGGGGTCGGGCGGTGCAGATGAACGTCGGCGCGCGGCGGGCCGGCGGCGATATTCTGTGGTTCCTGCACGCCGACAGTTTGCCGCCGCCGGACGCGGTCAGCCTGATGAGCGCCGCGCTGGAGCAATCGGAACGAGGCTGGGGCCGCTTCGACGTGCGGCTGTCCGGTCGTCAGCCGCTGTTGCGGGTGGTGGAATCCCTGATGAATCTTCGTTCCCGGCTGACCGGCATCGCCACCGGCGATCAGGGTATTTTCGTGCGGCGGGCGCTGTTCGAGCGGATCGGAGGTTATCCGCCCATCGCCTTGATGGAAGACATCGCTCTCAGCCGGCTGCTGAAGCGACACAGTCGCCCGGTCTGTTTGCGCCAGCGTTTGACGACCTCCAGCCGGCGTTGGGAGCGCGACGGCATCGTGCGCACCATCTTGCTGATGTGGCGGTTGCGACTGGCGTACTTCTTCGGCGCCGATCCTGAATGGCTGGCCCGGATTTATTACCGTTCATGAACTACCGATTCCCCAACGCCCGGTTGCTGATCTTTGCCAAGGCCCCGGTTCCTGGTCGGGTCAAGACCCGGCTGGCCGGACAATTGGGTGCGCGCGGCGCGGCGGCATTGTACAAGACGTTGCTGCGCCGTACCTTGGTGCTGACTCACGCGGCCCGGTTGTGTCCGGTCGAACTGTGGTGTGCCCCGGACACCCGGCATGGCTTTTTCGCCGCCTGCCGGCGGGACTATGCGGTACGGTTGCGCCGGCAGTGCGGCGGCAATCTGGGTCAGCGCATGAGTCACGCTCTGAACCGGACGTTGGTCGCGAATGAATGCGCGGCGCTGATCGGCGGCGATTGTGCCTCGCTGGGCACGACGGAACTGCATGCCGCGTTCGAGCAACTTGCCGCCGGACGAGAGGTGGTGTTGGGACCGGCGACGGATGGCGGTTATGTGTTGGTCGGCTTGCGCCGGCCCTGCCCGACCATGTTCCGGGGTATCGCCTGGGGCACGCCCACCGTGTTGGCGGCAACCCGCCGGCGGCTCCAGCGGGCGGAGGTGAATTGGACTGAACTGCCGGTCGGTTGGGACGTGGACACGCCCACCGATCTGCGGCGGTTGCGACGGTCGGAAAAGCCCTCACCCCCAACCCCTCGCTCAGAGGGCGAGGGGAGCCGTGCGGATTCTCAGCCGGAAACATCGGCCACGTCGGCGTCACCGAAATACTCGGCGGTGTAGCGTTCCACCCGCAACTCGGGCGACCAGAAGTCCAGCGGCAGCCCCGCCTTCCGTTTGAGCTGGCTCAGAAATACAGAGGGATCGGGCAGGCTCTCCCAGACCGCCGGCAGGAAGGTGGCGCGATAGTCGCGGAAGCGGAGAATCAAGCCGTCCACGCCCGGTCGCAACCGCGCCAGCAATTCCTCCTCGGAATCGAAGCGCAGCGGCTCCGGCGGCGACAGCACCGAGATGTGCAGGTCCAGTTGCGGAAATTCGTCCGCTGTCAACTGCGGGAAGCGCGGATCCTCGAACGCGGCGGCCCAGGCGTGCGCGGCGACATCGCACACCAGCGGCTGATAGGCCACCAGCGTACCGATGCAACCGCGCAACTGGCCGCCGATTTCCAGGGTCACGAAGGTCGCCCGCGGCGGTCGCAGGGTTTCCGGATAGTCTCCCGGATTCACGTCCAGGGCGCGGCCATGCCGCAAACCGTGCTGGATCGAGGCGCGGGCGACTTCGAGCAGGGCGGTCCGGTCCCGGTTCGACAACGGCTCAGTGGAAGACATAGGCCCCGTAACCCACCACCTGATCACGCGGCCCGGCGGTGTCGCCGGAATTGCGCAGATCGATGGTCTCGACCTGTAAACCCTTGCGCTGCGCCACCCACAGCAGGCCATTGACCGGGTTGCGCCCGCAGGCTTGCTCGTAGCCGATCTCCTCGAACCGCAACGTTTCGATGGCCCGCGAAGTCTCTTGATCCAGCCGCCGGGCGGTCTGATAATCGTGATAATGGCTGAGATCGGAACTGACCACGATCAGGGTTTCCGGTCCGCCCCACAGCGCCTCCAGAACCGCTCCGACCTCCGCCGGACGGGCATCGCCGACCACCAGCGGAACCAGTTTGAAATCGCGCAGCATTTCCTGCAGGAACGGCAGGTGCACCTCCAGGCTGTGTTCTTGGGCGTGGGCCTGCTCCAGGAACCCCACTCCGGGCAAGCGCCGCACCAGCTCCACCGCCTCGTGGTCCACCGCGATCTGACCGAGCGGTGTGGCGAACGCTTGCATCCCGCTGACCGCGATGCCCCGGAAGCCCACCCGATGACTCGGCCCCAACAGCACGACCCGGCTGATGGTGTCGCGCGCCGCCTTCAGGCGCGCATAGGCCGAAGCGGCAACCGGACCGGAATAGATGTAGCCGGCGTGCGGAGCGATGATCGCCTTGGGCGGCGCTCCCGCCGGTGGTTCGATTTGGTTCAGGAATTCCCGCACCTGGGCGTGCAGTTCCGCGGTATCGGCCGGATAGAACAGCCCCGCCACGGCGGGTGTGCGTACAGTGTGCATAACGCCCTCCCGATAAGTTTGCCAACACCAATAATTTAGAGTATAGGGCGCAAAATCGTTTGGTGAAGGTCGAATAGCAATATAAAAATTATGGCAACCAGCGGTGACGCTGGCCGCATAACGACGAGAGCCTTTAGTGAAGGAGGCCATCATGAACACGCTAACCACCGAGTTTTTCCCCACCAGGTATTGGCATGTCCTCGATGACGGTCGTGTCCAATGCGATGTCTGTCCACGTTTCTGCAAGCTCCACGAGGGTCAGCAGGGCCTGTGCTTCGTGCGCGGTTGCCACGACGGCAAGATCGTGCTGACCAGCTACGGCCGCTCCAGCGGCTTCTGTATCGACCCCATCGAGAAGAAACCGCTCAATCATTTTCTGCCCGGCACCTCGGTGTTGTCGTTCGGCACCGCCGGCTGCAATCTGGCCTGCAAGTTTTGTCAGAACTGGGACATGAGCAAGTCCCGCGAGATGGATACCCTGGCCGATGCCGCCTCGCCGGACAAACTGGCGCGGGTGGCCCACGAACTGGGTTGCCGCAGCATCGCCTACACCTACAACGATCCGGTCATCTTCATGGAGTACGCCATCGATGTGGCCATCGCCTGCCGGGAGTACGGCATCAAGTCGGTGGCGGTCACCGCCGGCTACATGTGCGACGAGCCGCGCCGGGAATTTTACAAATACATGGATGCCGCCAACGTCGACCTCAAAGCCTTCACCGAGGATTTTTACTGGAAGATCTGCGGCGGCCACTTGCAACCGGTGCTGGATACCCTGGTGTACCTGAAGCGGGAAACCCGAGTCTGGTTCGAGATCACCACGCTGTTGATCCCCGGCGAGAACGATTCCGACGCCGAATTGGAGGCGCTGACGCAATGGGTGGTGGAGAATCTGGGGCCGGATGTGCCGATCCATTTCACCGCTTTTCACCCGGACTGGAAGATGCTGAACCATTCGCCGACCCCACCCTCGACCCTGAGCCGGGCGCGGCGGATCGCCATGCAAAACGGCATCCATTACGCCTACACCGGCAACGTGCACGACGACAAGGGCGGCAGCACCTACTGCCATCGGTGCGGCCAGAAACTGATTGGCCGCGACTGGTATACCCTCGGCGCATGGAACCTGACCACGGATGGGCGCTGCAAGTCCTGCGGCACGCCCTGCGCCGGCGTGTTCGAGGCCAAACCGGGAACCTGGGGGGCGCGCCGGCGCCCGGTGCGGCTTCGACAATATGCCGATTGAGCCGCCGTCGTCCGACCTCTTGCAGTGAGTGGCGATGCTGAGCTATCGCCACGCTTTCCACGCCGGCAACTTCGCGGACGTGTTCAAGCACGTCCTGCTGGCGCATCTCATCGGTGCTCTGCGGTGCAAGGACAAGCCGTTCCGCGTACTCGACAGCCATGCCGGCGCTGGCCGCTACGATTTGCATTCGGCGCCGGCCCGCAAGAATCGCGAGTTCATGGACGGCATTGGCCGATTGTGGCGCCGGTCGGGGTTGAGTCCGCAACTCGACGAGTATCTGGACCGGGTTCGGGCGCTGAATCCGGACGGCGTTCTGCGCTGGTATCCCGGTTCGCCGCGCATCGCCCGCGACCTGCTGCGACCGGGCGACCGGCTGGTGCTGACCGAGCTCCATCCCACCGACCATGCCTCGCTCAGGGCCGAATTCGCCGGCGACCGGCAGGTAGCGGTCCACCATGCCGACGGGTACGCCGCGCTCAAGGCGTTTCTGCCACCGCCCGAGCGACGCGGGTTGGTGCTGCTGGACCCGGCTTACGAACTCAGGGATGAATTCGACCGGCTGGCGGAGACGGTTCGACTGATTCACCACCGCTGGGCGGGCGGCATCGTCGCCGTCTGGTATCCGATTCTCGACCGCGCGCCCAGCCTGCGGTTTCAGCGGACTCTGCGGGAGTCGGACATTCCAGGGATCCTTTGCGCGGAACTGGGGCTGTATCCTTACGACGGTCCGCCGGGTTTGCACGGTTGCGGCATGATCATCGTCAACCCGCCATGGCGGCTGGACGAGACGCTGAACCGGTTGTTGCCCGAACTGCTGCGCTGGCTGCGCGTCGGCGACGCGGGACGGACGCGGCTGGAATGGCTGGTTCCCGCTCCCTGAACACGTCAACCAACCCCGGGAAACGCATGAGTTATACCACCCTGATCGACACCGCCACCCTGCACGCCCATCTCGACGACCCCGACTGGGTGGTGATGGATTGCCGTTTCAGCCTGGTCGAGCCCGAAGCCGGGCGCCGGGCTTATCGGGAGAGCCATCTGCCCGGCGCCCGCTACGCGCATCTGGACGAGGATCTGTCCAGTCCCATAACGCCGACGACCGGTCGGCATCCGCTGCCCGATCCGGAGCGGCTGGCGCACAAGCTGGGCGCATGGGGCATCGGCAACCACACCCAGGTGGTCGCTTACGACGACATGGGCGGAATGCTGGCCGCCGCGCGATTGTGGTGGCTGTTGCGCTGGCTGGGGCACGCGGCGTGCGCGGTGCTGGACGGCGGCTTTCTGGCCTGGCAACGGTCCGGATTGTCGCTGACCGCCGCATTGCCCGCCGTGCAACCCGCCACGTTCGAGGCGCGACCGGATGACCGGCTCTGGCTGACAACCGCGCAGGTACAGGCGTTGCCGGCGGAGGCGCTGCTCGTGGACGCGCGGACGGCGGCGCGCTACCGGGGCGAGCTGGAACCGATTGATCCCATCGCGGGCCATATTCCGGGCGCGGTCAATCTGCCGACCGAGGACAATCTGACCGCCGACGGCCGCTTTCTGACCCGCGACCAACTGCGGGCGCGATTCGCGGCGGCGCTGGGCGCGCGGCCGCCGGCGGCGGTGATCCACGGTTGCGGCTCCGGCGTAACCGCCTGTCATAATCTGCTGGCGATGGAAGCCGCGGGCTTGCACGGTTCGCGGCTGTACGCCGGTTCCTGGAGCGAATGGATTCGCGACCCAGGCCGGCCGATTGCCACCGGCACGACTTGAATTGCGGGCAGCGACAAGCTTTGCTAAAAATGAGCGGTGAATGAGCGACGGCAGCGACCGAAACCAGAGGAGGCAGCACGCTGAGCGATAACGAACCGTGAGCGCAACCAAGCGAGGACACGACGGATACCCCGTCGACATCGGCCAAGCCACCCCTCAACACCGGGAAACAATGAATGCCGAAACGAATCCCCGAGACTCTCACCGCGCTATTCCTCGCATCCATGTTGAGCGCCTGCGCCTGGCGACCGACCGGCGGCGCGCCGGATGCCGCCGAATCCATGTTGGCGGCAACGCCCGAAACATCCGAAACATCCACGATATCCGCCACACCTTTGATTGACCAGGGAAAAAAACGCGATCCCGCCGACGCTGGTCGGCGCGCGTCCGACGCCAATACCCGGAAGCCTGTCGAACCCTCCCGGGATGTCGTGTTGTCCGGGAAGGAGAAACCCCCCGCGAAAGCGGAAAGGAACACCGACTCCAGAGTCCGCCTGATCATACCGGTACAGCAGGGCAGGGCTACCCAAGCGACGGGACAAAAAACCCGGGGGAGCGCCGGGGTAATGGCCGCCTCCCAAAGGAATCAGGTCAAAACGCGCCAGATTGGACGAAATTCAGTCGCATCCGCCCGAAAGGGCAAGCGCAAGTCCGTGGCGAACAGCAAGGATCTCTGGGGTCGGATGCGCGGACGGTTGGCGCTGACCGAGGTGGAACATGCCCGAATCGAGGAGCAGATCGATTATCTCAAGCGCCATCCCGGTTATATCCAGTTGTTCTCCCAGCGCGCCAGGCCCTTTCTGCACTACCTCGTGGAGCAGGTCGACCGGCGTGGCCTGCCGATGGATCTGGTGCTGGTGCCGATGGTGGAGAGCGCCTTCGAGCCGACCGCCGTTTCCCCCAAGCAGGCCGCCGGTCTGTGGCAAATCATCCCGACCACCGGCCAGGAACAGGGGTTGCTGCTCGCGGAGGGGTATGACGGCCGGTTCGATATCCACACCTCGACGGATGCGGCACTGGAGTACCTGCGTTACCTGAACAAGCTGTTCAAGGGGGACTGGCTGCTGACATTGGCGGCTTACAACGCGGGCCCCGGGGCGGTGCAGGAGGCGATGAAGGCCAGCGCCAAGGCGCCACCCCCGCCGCCGCCAGTCAGCCTGATCGAAACCCAGCCCGCCATCGCCGCCCTGGCGTTACCGACGCCCCCGGTGGCGGAAGTGGAGCCGCAATCGCCGTATTGGAACCTGAAGCTTCCCAAGGAAACCCAGGATTACGTACCCAGGATCCTGGCCCTGTCGCGCATCGTCGCCGATCCGGCGGTGTATGGCCTGCGACTCCCACCCATCGGCAATCAGCCTTATCTGTTCAGGGTCGATGTCGTGCCCGAAACGAGGATTCCCGACGCGCTTGCCGCCACGGGCATCGCTCCCGAGGAGTTTTTCCGCTTCAATCCCGGTTTCAGGCCCGGCGTCGAACCGCCTCCGCGCGCCTACAAGCTGCTGTTGCCTTTGGAGCAGGCCCGGAATCTGGCGGCGAACATACCGGGCGCCCGGCTGGTGGCCGCCAACAGATACACGGTCAAGAAGGGTGAAACCCTGACCATGATCGCCAAACGGCATGGCGTTCCTTCCCAAAAACTGGCGCAGTGGAATCGCCTCAATGTCGACAGCGTGTTGAAAGCCGGCCAGCAACTGATCGTCTATCCGGCTTCGTGAGCCGGGCGGCGCGCGGCGCGTTCAACCGTTGCCGCCGTGCGCGGCGCCGGAATCCGGCGCGGGCGGCAGGGGCGGGATCGGGAAGGTATGCTTGGCCTTGAATTCCTTGACCTGCCGTTCCGCCTCCTCGATCTGGGTGGGCGTCATCTTCTTGGCGATGTCTTGCTTGGCCCGCGGCGCCTGACCATCGCCCTGGGATTCGGCCAACGCGTACCAGAAGTAGGCCCGCACCGCGTCGGACGGCACGCCTTCGCCCTGCTCGTACATGATGCCCAGATTCACCTGCGCCTGCGGAACACCCTGTTCCGCCGCCTTCCGATACCACTGCATCGCCTGGGCGTCGTCCAGCGGCACACCCTTGCCTTCGTCGTAGAGCACCCCCATGTTGAACTGGGCGAAGGGATAACCCTTTTCCGCCAGTGGCCGGATGATGGCGACTTCCTCAGCGTAGTCGCCGCGCTCGTGAGCGGCCCTGGCTCGATCCCAGTCGCCCTCGGCCCCCCAGGTCGGCGCGGTCATCAGCAGACTGCCCGCCAGCAGCGAAAAAAGCGGTTTGTTCATGGAGTGATACCCGATTCCAGTGGTTTGGTTGGCATGGATGCGCCAAGTGTAGCATCGTGCCGCGTTTCGACCCCCATGCCGCATCGCCAGCCGCGGGGCGCGAACCGGCACGGCTTGGAGCCATGGGCCTGTCGATCCGGATCGTGGGCGGCTTGCGAACGGAAATCCCCTTAAAGCAAGTTTGTCCTGTCCAGGGATGGGGAAACCCGCGGTGGTGCGGTCAGGAGCAGGAGCGGGGCCGGATCGGGGCGGCGGATGCGTCGACATCGCCCCAGCCCCGGCTGAGCATCGCCCAGCCGGCCACCCAGGCGTGGTACAGGTGGCTGTCCGGGACATAAGGATTCTGGTCCTCGCCCCGCGTCGCCGCTTCGAGACCTTGCCGGAAAGCCTGGCGCAACAGCGGCGCCAGTTTTTTGGAAAAATCGGTATTGCCACGCATCGTCGATACTACGAACCCGACTAAAAACCTTGGGCCGCTCAGAGTTACTATTGTTGCTTATTTGACAATAGATTTATGTTATTTGCAACTTTGTTGTGTGGTCGCTTTGGGATTGCATCCGGTACAGACTGGCGTACAGCCCGCCCCGAGCCAGCAGTTCGGCATGATCGCCCATCTCGACGATGCTGCCCTTGTCGAGCACCACGATGCGGTCGGCATTCTCGATAGTGGACAGTCGATGGGCGATGACGAAGGCGGTGCGACCCTGGCGCAGGGTATCGAGCGCCTGCTGGACCTTGCGTTCGGACTGGGTGTCCAGCGCCGAGGTCGCCTCGTCCAGGATCAGGATCGGTGCGTTCTTCAGCAGGGCGCGGGCGATAGCGAGGCGCTGGCGCTGGCCACCCGACAGCCGCGCGCCGTTTTCGCCGATCAGGGTGGCGAAACCCTGGGGCAACTCGCGGATGAAACCCAGGGCGTGGGCGCTTTCGGCGGCGCGGATCAGCTCGGTTTCGCTGGCCTGAAAGCCGGCGCCATAGGCGATGTTGGCGGCGACGGTGTCGTTGAACAACACGATGTCCTGACTGACGTAGGCGATGTTGGCCCGCAGCTCGGCCAGCCGCAACTCCCGGATCGGCACGCCGTCCAGCAGGATATCGCCGGATTCCGGCTCGTAGAACCGCGGCAGCAGA
>JRYG01002394.1_pt1 | contig 10902 bp, 11 predicted proteins | sample 235341 | NCBI WGS metagenome assembly JRYG01 (sample SAMN03074218, study PRJNA261478) | activated sludge metagenome | biome: Wastewater Treatment Plant; feature: Wastewater; material: Activated sludge; isolation source: activated biomass of a wastewater treatment plant treating hydrocarbon... ... | reverse complement strand
GATCAGCCGTTCCGGGTCTTCGCGACAGATCACGCCCAGGCTGTAGGCGCCGGTCAAGCGGGCCACGCTCTGTCGCACCGCCGCCAGCAGATCGCCACCGTTTTCCCGCAGGTGCCGGTCGATCAGATGGGCGACCACCTCGGTATCCGTATCGGACTCGAAACGGTAGCCGGCGGCGATCAGTATCGCCTTGAGTTCCTGGTAGTTTTCGATGATGCCGTTGTGCACCACCGCCACCGAGTCGTTGCTGACATGCGGATGCGCGTTGCGCTCGCACGGCTCGCCGTGGGTGGCCCAGCGGGTGTGGGCGATGCCGAGCGGCCCGCGGACCGGCTCCTGTCGCAGGCGCTCCGTCAGCGCCTGGACCTTGCCGACCGTGCGCACCCGGTGCAACCGGTCGTCGCGGCTGTCCAGGGTGACGATGCCCGCCGAGTCATAGCCGCGGTATTCCAGCCGCCGCAGCCCCTCGAGCAGGATGGGAGTGACGTTACGTTCAGCGATGGCGCCTACGATTCCACACATGACGATATCCAGCCAGTCGGTTCGCTAAGTAAAAGTAGAGGGAACTCAGAGTAGCGGCTTGCCTGCCGGGGGACAAGCCGCCATGCGACCGAGTCAGCGTTCCAGCACCAGCCGCCGGGTATGCCGGGCGATGATCAGTTCCTCGTTGGTGGGCAGCACCCATACCGCCGTCCGGCTGCCGGCGCGGTCGATGCGTCGGCTGTCGCTGGCGTTGGCCGCCGGGTCCAGCTCGATGCCCAGCCACGCCGACAGCGCGCACACCCGCTCGCGCACCGCCGCCGCGTGTTCGCCGATGCCGCCGGTGAACACCAGCGCGTCCAGCCCGCCCAGCGCCGCCGCCAGCGAGCCGAGTTCGCGGGCGATCCGGTAGGTGAAATAGTCCACCGCCAGCTTCGCGTTGGGATCGGCGCTGGCCAGCAACTCGCGCATGTCGTTGCTGACGCCCGACAGCCCCAGCAGGCCGGATTGCTTGTACAGCAGGTTGGTCAGCGACCGCACGCCCATGCCGTGCCGCTCGATCAGATACAGCAACACGCCGGGGTCGAGCGAGCCGCTGCGGGTGCCCATCGGCAGACCCTCCACGGCGGTGAACCCCATGGTGGTGGCCACGCTCCGGCCATCGCGCATGGCGCACATGCTGGCGCCGTTGCCAAGATGGGCGACCACCACCCGGCCCGTGGCCGGCGTTCCCATCGCCTCCGCCAGCGCCCCGGCGATGTATTCGTAGGACAGCCCGTGGAACCCGTAGCGGCGCACGCCCTCGTCGCGGTAGGCGCGCGGCAGGGCGAACAGTTTGGCCAATTCCGGTTGGCCGTAGTGGAACGCGGTGTCGAAGCAGGCCACCTGTGGTAGATCGGGCTGCACCGCGAGCAGGGCGCGGATGCCGGCCAGGTTGTGCGGCTGGTGCAACGGCGCCAACGGCACGAATTGCTCCAGGTGCTCCAGGATTTCCGGGGTCAGCCGTTGCGGATCGCTGTAATCGTCGGCACCATGCACCACCCGGTGCCCGACCGCGATCACCTGGGGCAAATTCGGCGACTCCCGCAACCAGCTCAGCAAATCGCGCAGCGCCGCCTTATGATCATAAATCGCGGCGACCGGCGGCGGCGGCGACGGCTGGGTATCGGTCGCTCTCCGGCGCGGCTCGGACCCCAGCTTCCGGTAATGCCCATCGGGCGGTGTCGGATGGATATCCACCAACACCTTCCCGGCGTGATCGAACGCCTTGAAATGGGGATCGTCCTCGCCGATGTTTTCCTGCAAGCCGCGACAGACCAGCGTCATCTCGCCACCGTCCGCCGGCAGGGCGAACACCGAGAACTTGATGCTGGACGAACCGGCGTTGATGACCAGCAAACCTCGCGACATTATGGTTTCCTCTTGCGGTTGGCGTACAACACGGCCAGGGCGCAGGACGTCATCCGGGCCAGGGCGCCGTCGGCGCGACTGGTCAAGACGATGGGCACTCGCGCGCCCAGCACCAGGCCGGCGGTTTCGGCCTCGGCCAGGTATTGCAACTGTTTGGCGATCATGTTGCCGGCTTCCAGGTCGGGAACCAGCAGGATGTCGGCGTCGCCGGCGACCTCCGACCGGATGCCCTTGGTCCTGGCCGCCTGCCTGGAGATGGCGTTGTCGAACGCCAGCGGCCCGTCCAGCAATCCGCCGGTGATCTGGCCGCGGTCGGCCATCTTGCACAGCGCCGCGGCGTCCATGGTCGCCTGCAATTTCGGGGTTACGGTCTCGACCGCCGACAGAATCGCCACCTTGGGCCGCTCGACGCCCATGGCTTGCGCCAGTTCGATGGCGTTCTGGACGATATCCCGCTTGCTCAGCAAGTCCGGGTAGATGTTGATGGCGGCGTCGGTGATCATCAACAGCTTGGGGTAGGTGGGCACCTCCATCACGAACGCATGGCTGACCCGGCGTTCGGTACGCAGCCCGGTAGCGCCGCGCACCACCTCGCTCATCAGTTCGTCGGTGTGCAGGCTGCCCTTCATCAAAATCCCGGCTTCGCCGCCGCGGACCAGTTCGACGCCCCGAGCGGCGGCGGCGTGGCTGTGCGGCGCGTCCACAATCGGGTAATTCCCCGGATCGAGACCGGCGATCCGGGCGGCTTCGAGGATTTTGGCCCTGGGTCCGACCAGCAGCGGTTCGATCAGACCGGCGGTCGCGGCGCTGATGGCGCCTTCCAGCGACGCCGCATCGACTGGATGCACCACCGCGGTCCGCACCGGGGGATATTGATGGGCCATCTCGATCAGATTCTTGTAGCGGGCACCGTGCTCGTGAAAATGCACCTCCGGCAAATCCACCCGCCGGCGGTGGACCTTGCTGGCCGGCGCCACCACCCGCGCCGTGCCCTCGAACACCCGCTCCTCGTTTTGATTGATACCCACGCACTCGAACGTCACGGTTCGGTCCGCCGGCTGCTTGGACAGCGCCCTGACCGTCACCCGCAGGGTATCGCCCACCCGCACCGGCCGCAGGAAGTCGAGTTGCTGGGAGCGGTGCACGGTGCCGGCGCCCGGCAGATAGGTGCCCAACACCCCCGAGATCAGGGAGGCCCCCCACAGACTGTGCGCCGCCAACTGCCGCCGACCGTCCCGCTCGGCGGCGTAACCCTCGTCCAGGTGAGTCGGATTCAGGTCGCCGGACAACAGGGCGAACAGTTCGATATCCCGCTTGGTCAGCAATCTGGTCACGCTGGCCGTCTGGCCGACGGCGATTTCGTCAAATGTATAATTCTCGACGAAGTCCACGATCATTCCCGAGCCGATTGGCAATCCGTACTCAAGATCCGCGGCGGCTGCCCCACGCCGCCCGAGCCGGCGGCGCGCTCAGTCGCCCGACGACGCGGAGCCGCCGGCCTGGCTGCCCAAGGATTGCAGATAGGCCAGAAACTGTTCGCCCAGTTCCGGGTGGCGCAACCCATATTCGACGGTGGCCACCAGATAACCCAGCTTGTTGCCGCAGTCGTGACGCCGGCCCGAAAATTCGTAGGCCAGCACCTGTTCCTCGTTGAGCAAAGCGGCGATCCCGTCGGTCAATTGAATTTCGTTGCCGGCTCCGCGCGGGGTGTTTTCCAGCAGATCGAAGATGCGCGAAGTCAGGATGTAGCGGCCCACCACGGCCAGATTGGACGGCGCGTTTTCCGGCTTCGGCTTCTCGACGATACTGTCCACGTTACTGAGCCGGGTCGCGAACGGCAACGGATGGACGATGCCGTACTTGTTGGTTTCCTCCTTGGGCACCCGCTCGACGCCCAGGATGGAGCACTGGTATTTGTTGAATTGCCGGGTCATCTGGCTCAGCGCCCCGCCCTCCCGGGCGTCTTCCTCGATCAGATCGTCGGCCAGGATCACCGCGAACGGCTCTTCGCCCACCACCGGCCGGGCGCACAGCACCGCATGGCCCAAACCCAGCGCCTCGGCCTGCCGCACGTAGACGCATTCCACCCGGGGCGGCACGATGTTGCGCACGATCTGGAGCAGGTCGGTCTTGCCGCGCGTTTCCAGTTCCACTTCCAGTTCGTAAGCCTTGTCGAAATGGTCCGCGATGGCGTTCTTGGTGCGCCCGATGATGAACACCAGGGTATCCACGCCGGCCGCCACCGCCTCCTCGACCGCGTACTGGATGAGGGGTTTGTCCACGATGGGAAGCATTTCCTTGGGACTGGCCTTGGTGGCCGGCAGGAACCGCGTTCCAAGACCGGCCACCGGGAAAACCGCCTTGCGCACTTGCCGTTTCACTGGTTCACCTCCGTTATGGGTATCTCATCGGGCTGCGGATGGCGTTGCATTGTCCGGCATCGCGCCGGGTCGGACAAGTAATAAACCCGACCGGCGCGGGGTCTTGTCGGGACGCGAATCCGTTTTGGTGCCCGCGACGGAAGAAAATTGGACGCCCGGCGCCGCTCCTTCTATAAAAGGAAGGAAACGTGAATCGATCATGGGCAGGAGCAAAACGATGTTGGACACGCTGACCGTCGACCATTGGCGCGAATGCCTGGGGCAGGTTTTCCAAACCGGTTTCGGGTCGGCGGGCACGCTCGACCTGCGGCTGACCACCGTCACCCCGCTCGGCGCCGCAAGCGGCTACCGGCGGCAGGCGTATTCGCTGCTGTTCGCCGGCCCGCTGACGCCGCTGCTGCCGCAGGCGATCTATCCCTTGCGGAACGAATCGCTGGGCGAGTTGGGAATTTTCCTGGTCCCGCTCGGCCCCAGCGGTCAGGCGATGCGCTACGAGGCCATTTTCACCTGAGCGGACCGGCTCACTGGTCGGGCCTCGCCGCCAGCAGCAGATAAACGCCGGTTTCGCCGACCGGCTCGAACCCCAGCCGTCGATACAGCCGCAGCGCTGGGTTGTAGCGTTCGACGTGAATGGTCAAACGCTGGTTGGCGGCGGCGGCTTCTTTCAGCAGATCGCGCAACAGTCCGCCCCCGATGCCCCGGCTGCGGTATTCGGGCAGGAGCGCGATGTCCACGACGCGGATCTCGTCCTGCCAGCGCGCCACGTACAGCCGGCCAATTGGTTCGTTATCGAGCAGGACGAGATCGAAGCTCGCTCCCGTGTAGTACCGTTGATAGTGGTGGTGCTGCGCCGCGAACTGCTGGGCGAGAAACGCCTGTTTTTGCGTTTCGTCCCAGTCGGTGAGGGCGAGTTCCTCCGCGCGGGTGCTGGCGTAGAGCCGTTGCAGAAATTCGCGGTCTTCAGGGACGATGGGGCGAAACGAGAGCGGCGGTCGGGGCATCAGCGCAGCAAATTGAAATCGGCCCGGTAATAGTGGCCTTTGCTGTCGGATACCGCGGGGGCGATCAACAGCCGGAATTCGCCGGCGGTGGGATGCTGGAACTGGTACACCCCGGCCGCGAGCGGATCATCGCCGGGTCCCCGAAAGCGCGCCACGAACTGTTCGGTCTCCTTGCCCTGACGCTGACCGTCCACCGCGACCAGTTGCAGATTGACGACGTTGCGCAAACCCTGGCCGCCGTAGACATAGAACGTTTCGCCGATGTAAGTCCTGAAACCCTCGTAGCTGAACCGTTCACCGAGCGGGGCGCGCGGTGGCGGCGACGCCTTGGCCGTCGGGGGCGCGGCCATCCCGACCGGCAGTCGGCCACCAATCGCGACACCGGTGCAACCTGTCATGGCAACCAGAAACGTGCGTCTGTTCATAAGGCGATATGGAAGTGAAAGGTGAGGAACGGTTGCCAGTCGTTGTGGGGCTGATCGCCGCCGGCTGGCGACAGGGCTCCGGGTGCGCGCGTCGCGCTGGAGGCAACCGAAGTCCAGCGTGGTTCGCGGCCGACGGCGCGCGGACACTTTGTTCAGCCGGTGGCAGCCAGTGGATTCACGAGTTTAAGCCTGTTAAAACGGGTGAAATCCTGGTCCGTGCTGCACAGTGTCGCCCCATGCTCGATGGCCAGCGCGGCCAGGTAAGCGTCCATGACCAGCGGTCCGGTTGCCTGACCGTCCCGCAACAACACCGTCAGTATGGGCCAGTGCCTTGCGGTTGGTTGCAGGATGCCCATGCAAGGCTGGGCTAACCAGTCGTTGACGATAGCGGCGGCTTCGGAAACCGAGTAGGGATTCGCGAAGATTTTCCGGTGGGTGGTGATACGCAAAAAAGCGAGTATCGTCATCCATGCCATTCGTATCGGTTCCGCCCCTGACAGGGTCTTCTCAAGCCATGGTTTCGCGGCATGGTGCAGGGGACTGGAACCGTCGTAGGCATAAATCAGAATATTGGCATCGATCAGCATCATTTGTGTAAAGGCCCTTCCGCCAATTCAAGCAAATCGCCGATGTTGTCGTACTCCATGGAGATGCGTGGCTTCAGATCCCGTGCTCGGACCACAAACGGCTTACCTCCCCGTGCCTCTCGCGGTGTGTTGAGGCCAAGCCGCAAGTAAAAGTTGACGATCTCCTTGAAGGGTTTTCCGCTACGCCCCATTTCTTCCTTCAGCTTTGCGGCGATGTCTTCATCCAGGGTCAATGTCGTGCGCATGATCTTGATGCTTTTATTAAGACATCATGATGCTATCAGGGCCTCGAAATCGCCGCAAGCGCGCTGCCCTAAGTTCTGGGTGGAAAAACCCCCTGGAGCGCGATGCAGAAATAGAAGGTCAGGTACGGCTGCAGGTTATTGTGCGGCTGATCGCCGCCGGCTGGCGGGAGGGCTTCGGGAGCCATCGAAACCAGATTGCTCGCCGAGTTTTGCTGATAGGCGTTGGCATACCTCGCCAGGGTGTTCCCGGCTGGCAAGGGCGTATCGCCCAAGGTGTTGCTGCCACTCAGGATATGGTTGTGCGCCGGGATCTCGGACTCCAGCAAGGTGACGGTCTCGCTGCCGCCCGTTTCGCCCAGGTCGTGCAGACTGAGCCCTGGTCCCTGGCCGGGGTGCATGGGCGCGCGCCCTTGCAGATCGGGAAGCGCGAAGTTGCTCTTCCCATTACCCCCGTAGGTGGTGCCGAGCAGCGAAAACAACGCCGTGTTCTGCGACAGCGGTATGAGTTGGCCATCGCACCACGCCCAGCCCTTGGGCGCGAAATTGAAGGGGAAGATTCGGATTTCGGCAACGAATGGATCGGCCATTGCGTTTTTCTCCTAAGTCGGCGACGGAAAAATGCCGAACAGCGAAATGATGAAACTGACGCACAAGTAGGGTTGAAAATTGGTGTGCGGCTGGCTGCCGCCGACCGAGCTTATCGCGTTCGGGGCCATATTGACGGAAGGATTGTCCTCCAGATAAAGGTCCAGGCCCGCGGTGCGGGACTGAGCGATCACGGCATTAGCGGGGGCCGCCAAACTGCCCAGAGCGGAATTGGCCAGGAGCGGATGACCGTGAGCCGGGATTTGATTGATCGTCAAGGTAATTTCTTCGGCTCCACCCGTCTCGGCCAGAATGAAGCCATTACCTTGATGGATCGGGATGCGACCACGCAAATCCGGAAGCGCAAACGTCGATTGGCCGTCACCGCCATAAGTCGTGCCGATCAGCTGGAAGAGCGTCTCGTTTTCCGAAATCGGCAAGAGTTGCCCCTCGCAGAACATCCAGCCAGCCGGGGCGAAGTTGCCGGCGAACATGCGAATTTCACCAACGTAAGGCTGCGCCATGGCGATCTCCTAGTTCGGGCTCGGAAAGATGCCCTGCAGGGCGATGCAGAAATTGAGCGTTAGAAACGGCTGCATATTCAAGTGCGCCTGACTGCCGCCGACGTTGGCGACGGAACCTGGATTCAGGGCGACCAGGTTGGCAGCCGGTCCGTAAATCTGGTTCGGAGTATTGGCCAGGATGTTGCCAGCAGTGGGACCATTCGGCACTGGGGCGTTACCGGCGGATGCCGAGGCGCTGAGCGCATGGGTGTGTGTGGGCAATTCGGCGATGGAGAGCGTGTGGGCTTGCTCTCCGCCGCGCTCGCCCAGCGAGTGACCGCTGCCAACGTGGATCGGCGTCCGCCCGCGCAGGTCGGGAAGCGCGAAGTTCACTCGCCCGTCGCCACCGAAAGTGGTGCCCAGCAGCGAAAAAAGCGCCTGATTCTGATTGATGGGCAGGAGCTGGCCGTTGCACAAGGCCCAGCCCCGGGGTGCGAAATTGAAGCTCATGAGCCTGATTTCCGACAGGAAAGGTTCCGCCATGGTTGCGTCCTCGTCTATGGATCCCGACAAATACCGTTGGCCGCCTCGGTAAAACCCGTGGCCAGGAGGGCATCGGCCGTGCTGCCTCCCACGTTCTGGCCGACAACGAAGGATTCGACCAGGGCCGTATCATTGAGCAGTTCGTTCGGAATGGCGTCGCCGTCGCTCAGTCGCTCCAGTCTGAACGTCGCGGTGTCGCGTTGGCGCACGCGGAAGTGCTCGAAAGCGCCTACGCTCGCCGAGTCGTTGCCGGCGATATTCATGCACGCATTGGTTGTGTTGCGCGACTCAAGCAGTACGCCAAAGACAGCGCCGAATGGAAACGCGGAGTTGTCATCCGGCGTATTGATCACGTTGTTGGTCAGGTTGAGGTCGAAGAGGCCGATTTGGGCATCGGCGTCGTTGTCGAGACGCGACTGCGCGAAGATGCCCTCGATGTCGGTGTTGCTGATCGTATTGTTGCTGATCGTCGTGACCGCATCGCCTTCGCCGCGCACGTCCAGAGCGATGCCGCGCGCATCTCTCGATCCCGAATCGGCAGTGCCGTTGCCGACGACATTCCCCGACGCCGTGAGGGTGTACTGGGCGGCGTTGGTTGCGAGAGCGTCGGTAATCAGGTTAAAGGCATTGCTCGTATGGCGCAGGATTTCGGTGTTGTTTTGCAGCGTCGCGCGCACGTCGGCGTTTGGACCGTTGCCGATGTCAATCGCGATGTTGTTGTCGCGGAACACGCTGCCGCTGATCGCCACCGTGTGCGCGCCATTGTCGCCGATTGTCGTCAGGTAGCCGCTGGCGAAATTATTCGCGAAGGTGGTGCCCGTGATCGTGACGGTGGTGGCCGCCGCGCCGCTGCTCACCACGGCGAAGCCGTTGCCATTGGCGGCAGGCCCGATGGTGCTGCCGGAGACCGTCAGGCTGGTGAGCGCGCCGCTGGCCGGCGTCAGCCGGATGTTGTCTGCGATAGAGTTGCGGATCGTGGAATTGGTGATCGCGCAGTTACCGAGCAACTCGTTGAAGCGCACGCCAGCCTCGGTGCCGCCCGGCGTATCGCCGTTGCCCTCGACGAGACTGCCGATCAAGGAGAAATTGGTCACGTCATCGCCAAAGATGCCGCTGCCGAGGTTGTTCCGCACGTTCATGAAGCTCAGCGAGACATTTTGAGCGCTGGTCAAGGAAATCCCATCGCCACTCATTCCCTGAACGGTTCCACCCGTGCCCGCCGTGCCCGTGCCGGTCACCGTGAAACTGCCGGTGGTGTTGGCGAGCACGATGCCGTTGGCGGCGTTGCTGGAGGACACGCTGGTGAAAGTCGCCGTGGGATTGCCGTTATCGAGGTTGACAGCCGTGCCGCCGACATTGGCGACGCTCATGTCGAGTACGCTCAGATTGCCGAATGCGTTACCGATCAGGGCCGTGCCGCCGGTATTGCTCAGGTCGAAACCGCGCAGCGTGTTGCCCTGTCCCAGCGTCAGGTTGTTGGCGTTGTGCGCGATGAGCGGCCGCACGCCGCCGGTCGCCGGCAAATTATCACTGCCGGGCGGCGGCGTCAGACCGGTAATGGCGCTCAGACTCGCCGTCGCGCCCTGACCGATCAGCTTTTGATTGTTGAGCAGCGTCAACGGGCCGGTGTAGTTCGCCGCTGTCTGCCGGTAGAGGAAGATGTTGTCGCCCGGATCGTCGGCGGCGCCGCTGTTGAAATTGGCGATGGTGTTGAACGGCGAACCGAGCCGGCCATCGCCGTTGGTCGCCTGCGAATTGTCGATGAACCAGATCATGCCGCTCACGGCGACCGTGACGGTCACATTGGCGCTACACTGACCGGGCGGTGGAATGCCATCATCGCAGACCTGGTACTGGAAGCTGGCATTGCCTTCGAAACCGGGACCGGGGTTGTAGCTGAAACCACCGTCCGCGTTCACCGTGACGTCGGCGTTATCGCTGGGCGTGCCGACCCGTTGCGTGGTCAGGGCCGTGGCGCCGTCGGGGTCGCTCGCTCCGGCGAGCAGCGCGCCCGCGCTCAGGGTGCGACGGACATTACCGGTCACGGCGAAGGGACCGGGAGGAACGGCGACGGTCGGCGGATCGTTCACCGGCGTCACCGTGACCGTCAGATTGAAGGTGTTGGAATCCGCCGCGCCGTCGTTGACCCTGACCGGGACCGTCAGCGTACCGTTGAAATTGGGGGCGGGCGTGATGGTGGCACCGGCGCGGGTGTAATTCGCGCCGTCGCCGACCGTGAGCGTGAATCCCGTGGGATAGGCGTTGTCCGGGTCAGTCACCAGGAGATCGGCGAACGCGATGGTCCGCGAGGTATCCTCCAGTGTGCTGATCGCGTTCTGGCCGGTAATGGTCGGCGGATCGTTCACGGCGGTGATGGTGATACCGACGGTGGCCGGGGCGGAGGTATTGGTCCCGTCGCTGACGGTGAAGGTAAAGCTGTCGGAGCCGCTGACATTGGCGCTCGGGGTATAGGTCAGATTGGGCGCGGTTCCATTCAGGACACCGTTGCCCGGCCCTGTCCCGATAGCGAAGTTTAGCGTTTGAGTATCCGGGTCGGAACCGGTCAGGGTGATGACGAGCGGGGTGTCCTCGGGGGTGGTCACGCTCTGGGCATTGGCCACCGGCGGCTCGTTGACGTTGGTGAGATTGACCGTGATCGCGCCGCTGCCCGTTTGCGGCGGCGCGCCGTCGTCGGTGACCTGCACGGTGAGGCTGAACGTTGGCGTGGTCTCGAAGTCCAGC
>JRYG01001773.1_pt1 | contig 10923 bp, 9 predicted proteins | sample 235341 | NCBI WGS metagenome assembly JRYG01 (sample SAMN03074218, study PRJNA261478) | activated sludge metagenome | biome: Wastewater Treatment Plant; feature: Wastewater; material: Activated sludge; isolation source: activated biomass of a wastewater treatment plant treating hydrocarbon... ... | reverse complement strand
TTGAGCTGCATGGTGCGCTCGTAGTCGTGGAAGCGGTCGAGCGAATTTTCGATGGCGCGGCGGATGGAGCGACCGGCGTTGTTGACCAGGATATCCACCCCGCCATGCTCGTCCAGGACTCGCTTGATCAGCGCATCGCAGGACGCCATGTCGGCCACGTCGGCGGTATAAGGGAAGGCGGCGCCGCCCAGCGCCTGGATTTCCCGCTGCGTTTCCAGCAGTTTCTCCTCGGTGCGGGCCACGATGAGGGTCTTGGCGCCGGCTTCGGCGATCTTGAGCGCGGCGGATTTGCCGATGCCGGAGGAGGCGCCGGTGATCAACACCACCTTGTTTTTCACCGCGCCGCTCAAGCTGCGGTCGATGAACAGATCCGGGTCGAGATGGCGCTCCCAGTAGTCCCACAGTCGCCAGGCGTAGGTGTCCAGCGGCGGCACGGCGATATCGGTTCCCCGCAGTGCCTTGAGCGTTTCGCGGCAGTCGAAGCGGGTCGGGTAGTTGACGAAACGCATCACGTCCGCCGGCATCCCGAGATCCTTGAGGATCTGATCCTTGATGCGCCGCACCGGCTTCATCTGCGCCAGCCCGGTCTTGATGATCTGCGGCACGAAGGCGAACATCAGCGCGTTGATCCGCAGGCTCATTTCCGGGGCGTGGGCGGCGCGGGCGAACAGATTGAGGATGTCGCCGACTCGGTGCGGGTTGGGGTCCACCAGGTGGAAGCACTGGCCGTCCAGACCGTCGAGATGGGCGATGTGATCCATCGCGGCGACGATGAAGTCAACCGGCACCAGATTCAGCCGGCCACCTTCGAGACCGATCATCGGCATCCAGGGCGGCAGCAGCTTGCGCAGCTTCTGGATCAGCTTGAAGAAGTAGTAGGGTCCGTCGATCTTGTCCATCTCGCCGGTGCGCGAATCGCCGACCACGATGCCAGGCCGGTAAACCCGCCACGGACGCGAGCATTCGCGACGGACGACGCCTTCGGCTTCGTGCTTGGTCCGGTAGTAGGGATGGTCGAGTTCCTCGGCTTCCTCGAACATGTCCTCGCGGAACACGCCTTCGTACAGACCGGCGGCGGCGATGGAACTGGTCAGATGGAAACAGCCGGCCTCGACGGCCTCGGCGAAGGCCACCACGTGGCGCGTGCCTTCGATGTTGACTTTTTCCTGAATCTCGGCGCTGGCCTTGAGGTCGTAGATCGCCGCCAGATGAAACAGATGGTGGATGCTGCCCTTGAGCCGGGCGATGTCGGCGTCCGACACGCCCAGCCGCGGCTGGGTCAGGTCGCCGACGATGGGTATCGCGCGGTCGGCGGCGTTGCCCCAGCGCTGGCGTAGCTGCTCCACCATCGGCAATTCGCGTTCCAGGATCAGGTAATAGACCGTGCTGTTTTCACGCCGCAGCAGCGTTTCGACGAGACGCCGGCCAATAAAACCGGATGCGCCGGTAACGAAGTAATTCATGATTTTTCCGACTCCTTTACTTCAGTGGCATAAAGACCAGTATAGATTGAACGCCCCGAAAATCCTTGCGGGCGCGGGCTACCCGCCGGGACCATCGGGCCTGATCGTTCCGAATCGTTGGGCAGCGGGGGAGGGTGATCGATGAGTGGTGCGCAATTGCTGATCCTGGTCGTTGCCACGGCCTTGGTATCCAGCCTGGCGACGCTGGCGCTGGGATGGATCGTGTTCCGGCGCTGGATTCGGCCCCGGCTGGAGACCCGGCTGGAGGCGTTCGCCGAGTCGCTGGAAGCGCGGGTGAGAGCCGGGGCGAGCGCGGCCGGCCACGCTATGCTGGAGCCGCTGCGTAACCAGGTTCGCGGCGGCGTGGAGGACGCGGCGGCCGGGCTGTTGCCGCGGGTCCAGACCGAGTTGACGGCGGGATTGCGAGCCGCGGCGGCGGAAAGCCTGCCGGCGTTTCGGGACGAAGTGAGGAAGGGCTTTACCGACGCCATCGGCGCGCTCAACGCGGGCGAACTGCTCGACCGGACCGCCAGGAAAGTCGTCCGCACGGGATCCTCGCTGGTGGAGAGCGGGCTGAACCTGCTGCGGGCGACGCGCCCGAACGACGACCGCGACGAACCGCCGCGCTAATCCGGCGATTCCCGCAAGCGCGCGACGGTTCGAGCGGGAACAGGTAACGAACTGGCGCTACCGAAAAACTGATCTATGCTCTTTCATGCGCTCTTGAGCGATTCGATCAGGTCGATGTACTGCCGCATGGCGTCTTCCTTGGACGTACCCTTCAGCTTGGCCCAGGCGTCGTACTTGGCGCGACCGACCAGATCGGTGAAACCCGGTCGCTTGCCTGCGACGTCGCCGCTCGATCCTTGCTTGAAGCAGGCATACAGCTTCAGCAGGGTGTCGTTGTCGGGCCGCTTGTCGAGCTTTTTGCTGTCCTCGACGGCGGTCTGGAAGCGGGAGACTAGATCGGACATGTTGAATGCTCTTTGGAATTGGCGGTTTTCGTAGAGGCGAATAATTTACAAAAGTATAGCCCTGCCGGATGAAAGGTCGATTGCATTTAGTGGCTGGCCCGAGACAGTTGAACCGGAAACCAATGGCTCGGTTGATAACGAACGCGGCGGCCAATTCGTCAAAGTGCCTCGCCAGCCCGCCTGCTTAGAATGCGGAGCGTCAAGGTGGTTGTTCGATGAACGATTGCGGGGATGCGCGGTTGCTTTCAGGTGGCGGGAACCGAACGCTGGATGACCGGATTCAAGAATCAGGGTCGATTCCCAATCGTGGCGCCCAATCATGATCCTGGATTTTTTCATGCCGAAGAAGAAAGAAAGCGAGCGCATATCGGGGATCGATACTGCCTGGTTGCGGATGGAGCGCCCCACCAACCTGATGATGATCACGGGGGTCATGATCTGCGCCGGTCGGCTGGACTACGAACGGCTGCGGGAGGTGATCGAGACCCGCTTTCTCAAATACCGGCGTTTCACGCAGCGGGCCGTCCAGAAAGCCGCGGGCGCGTTCTGGGAAAACGATCCCCACTTCGATATCAGCCGTCACCTGCTTCGCACCGCGCTACCCGGTCGGGCCGACAAAACGGAATTGCAGAATCTGGCCAGCGATCTGATGAGCGCGCCGCTGGATTTCTCCAAGCCGTTGTGGCAATTCCACCTGGTCGAGGATTATCAGGGCGGCAGCGCGCTGATCCTGCGGATTCACCACTGCTACGCCGACGGCATCGCCCTGATCCACGTGCTGCTGTCGCTGACCGATCCCGCTCCCGCCGCGACGCCGACCCCGGACGAGGAGACGGAACAGGCCGAGGACGCCGGTATTTTCCGGCGGTTTTTCGAGCCGGTGGACAAGGTGGTGAACACCACCCTCAAATTGGGCCGGGAACTGGTGGGGGAGGGAGCCGACATCGTGCTGCACCCCAGCCACGCCCTCGACTATGCCCGCAACGGCGCGCGGCTGGCCACGGAAATCGCCCGGCTGGCCCTGATGAGCGACGATTCCAGGACCCGCTTCAAGGGGGAGTTGGGTGTGTCCAAGCGGGTCGCCTGGGCCGAGCCGCTGGACCTGCGCGAGGTCAAGACGGTCGGCAAGGCGTTGGGGTGCTCGGTCAACGATGTGTTGCTATCGGCGGTGGCAGGCGCGCTGCGCGACTATCTGGTCGAACAGGGCGATCCCATTCCCGGGGACCTGCAAGTCCGGGCCGTCATCCCGGTCAATCTGCGACCACCGGAACAGGCTGCCCGGCTGGGCAACTTCTTTGGGCTGGTGTTTCTGGCGCTGCCGGTGGGCATTGCCCATCCGCTGGAGCGGCTGTACGAGGTGCGGCGGCGGATGAACGAGCTGAAGGAATCCTACCAGCCGATCCTGGCCCTGGGTTTGCTCGGCACGGTGGGTATGGGTCCCAATCTGTTGCAGCAGCCGCTGCTGGAGATGCTGAGCCGCAAAGCCTCGGCGGTGATGACCAACGTGCCCGGCCCGCGCGAGCCGCTTTATCTGAGCGGGGCGCGAATCGCCGAGATGATGTTCTGGGTGCCGCAAGCCGGCTCCATCGGCATGGGCGTGAGCATCCTCAGCTACAACGACCGCGTCCACTTTGGCCTGGTGGCCGACAAGAAGCTCGTCGCCGACCCGGAAGCGGTGATCGACCGCTTTGCCGGCGAGTTCGAGAAACTGCTGCTGGTCACCCTGATGTGCCCTTGGGACGAGTCGGTCGACTCGCGACAGCTCGAACGGTCGCTGCAAGCGTTGACCGGGCCGAAAACCTGAAACGATATTGCCGGCATGCCGTCGTGGTTTGGCCGGCTGGGGGTCCGGGCGAAACCCAGGGGCGACCGCCCGTCGGGCCGCCGGCGTTAGGGTGTTTATTCTATTTTCCGCCACTAGGCTGAACATAGCGTTACATAACGAATGCCGGATGAGGAACCGGTCCGGCGCGTCGTCCGTACAGGAGCACCGTGATGGTCAGGAAAATCAAAGGCAACGCCGACAGCCAGTGGTCGCGATCCGTGCGGGAATCCGCGCATCTGGTGTGGCTGGCCGGACTGGGAGCCTTCGCCAGGGCGGGCCAGGAGGGTGGCAAGCTGTTCGAAACGCTGGTCAGGGAAGGCCGGAAGGTCGAAGCGCGAACCCGCGAGGCTGCCGACGACACGCTGGACGCGGTCCGGCGGAAGACCGACGAGACGCACGGCAAGATGGTCGAAACCTGGGACAAGGTCGAACAACTGTTCGAGGATCGCCTGGCGCGGGTGTTGGGGCGGCTCGGAGTACCCGGTCGCGACGATCTGCTGGAGCTGAGCCAGCGGGTGGACGCCTTGCGGGAACGCATCGACGAATTGCGCAAGGCGCGGGCAAACCAACCCTAGCAATCCTCTCGCGCCGGACCGTCGCGCCGGTCGCCCTGCCCGCCGGGGCAGCGTTCGACCGGCGGTTTGCCGGCCAAGGTTGACGGAGGCCACATGCTTGTTACCCAGCCCGAAAGCAGCGAACGCCAGGCCAGCGGTCCCCGGATCGGTTTGGCGATGGCGGGCGGCGGACCCGTGGGGCTGGTTTACGAGATTGGCGCGTTGCGCGCGCTCGACGAAGCGCTGGACGGCATCGACTTCAATCGTCTCGATGTGTACGTGGGCGTCAGCGCCGGCGCGGTGACGGCGGCGCTGTTGGCCAATCAACTCAAGACCGAACAGATTTGCCACATTTTCATCAGCAGCGAGTCCGAGGAACACGCGCTCGATCCCCAGATTTTCCTGATGCCGGCCTTCGGCGAGTATTGGCGGCGGTTGGCGTCGGTCCCGAAGCTGTTTTGGGAGGCGTGCTGGCGCTATTGGCGCAATCCGCTCGATCTGGGTTTCCTGCAATCGCTGACCCGGCTGGGGCGGGCGTTACCCACCGGTTTTTTCGACAACGAGCCGATCCATGAATACCTGGCTCGCATGTGGAACGCCCCGGGCCGGACCAACGATTTTCGCCAGTTGGCGAACAAGCTGTTCGTGGTGGCGGTGGATCTGGATACCGGCGAGTCGGTGCAATTCGGCGCGCCCGGTTACGATCAGGTGCCGATTTCCCGGGCGGTGCAGGCCAGCAGCGCGCTGCCGGGTCTGTATCCGCCGGTGGAGATCGACGGCCGTTATTTCGTGGATGGCGCCCTGCGCAAGACCATGCACGCCTCGGTGGCCCTGCGGGAGGGGCTGGATCTGCTGCTCTGCCTCAATCCGCTGGTGCCGTTCGACGCCCGCCTGGCCGTCAGGGCCGGCAAGCCAACCCAGGTTGGCCGCCTGGTTGAAGGAGGGTTGCCGGTGGTGCTGTCCCAGACCTTCCGGGCGTTGATCCATTCGCGCTTGCAGGTGGGCATGAAGCAGTACGATACCGAATTCGAGCGTACCGACGTCATCCTGTTCGAGCCCGACCGCGAGGACGCCAAGATGTTTTTCACCAACGTGTTCAGCTTCTCGGGTCGGCATTGGGTTTGCGAACACGCCTATCAGACCACCCGGCAGGATTTGCTGAGCCGGCGCGCGGAGCTGGAGCCGATCCTGGCCCGGCACGGCATCCGTATGCGGGTGGATCTGCTGGAAGACCGCGACCGGCATTATTACACCGGCCTGCGCGACCAGCGGGGTTTGGCTGCGCCGGCCAGGTATCGCGGTCGTCTGGTTCGGGATTTGCATGCGACGCTGGACCAGTTGCAGGATTGCCTGGGAGCGACGGCTGGCGGGCCTTCCGGCCAGGAGGGCGGTTGCCAGGCGGTCAAGCCAAATAGTCGCGGCTGAGTTTCTGCAGGAGTTGCCGGGCCTCGCCCCGCAGAAAGGGCGCAACCAGCGACAGCACCTGATAAACCCCCAGCGCCAGGTTGTCGCTGTCGCCGCCTTGTGGCGCGCCGCTGGCCCGGATGCTCTGAAAGTTCAGCCAATACGTCGCGACCACCGCGATGTTCCGGGCGAGCGCCGCGATTTCCTCGGCAGTGGCGTCCATGATGCCCGCGTCCTTCAATCCCGTGCAGATGGTGGCGGCGGTGCTGACCTTGCGTTCCAGGATGCGGCGGAAATGAGTCCGCAGTTTTTTATTGCGGCCCAGGATGTTGTCGAGATCGCGGTAGAGGAAGCGGTATTCCCAGACGTTCTCGAACACCAGATGCAGATAGAGCCACATGTCCTCCATGTCGGGGACGCGGCGCTCTGGCGCCCGCAAAGCCGCGTCCATCCGCCGTTCGAACTGCTGGAACAACAGCGAGATGATTTCGTCCTTGTTGCGGAAGTGGTAGTACAGATTGCCGGGACTGATGTCCATCTCGTCGGCGATGTGGTTGGTGGTGATGCGGGGTTCGCCGCACTCGTTGAAGAGCCGCAGGCTGGTTTGCAAGATACGGTCACGGGTTTTCATGGGGCCGGCGCGGATTCGGACGAAAAGGGTGAGAAACGCAACATTCGCGGCGATACTGTCTTGAGTGTGATCGAGCCGGATCGATTTTCCAATGGATCGGCGCGGTCGGCGAAGCAAAAATAACGAACATCAGAGGAGTGTGGCGTGGAGAAAATCTGGCTGAAAGAATATCCACCCGGCGTGCCGGCGGAAATCGATCTGAACGAGTTCGCCTCGCTGAAGGACATTCTGGAAAAGAGTTGCCGGCGGTTCGCCGACTTGCCGGCCTATTCCAACATGGGCGTGACCTTGCGCTATCGTGACATCGACCGGCTCAGCCGCGATTTCGGTGCCTTTCTGCAAGGGCTTGGCTTGGGCAAGGGCGAGCGGGTCGCCCTCATGATGCCCAACGTCCTGCAATATCCGGTCGCGCTGTTCGGGGCGCTGCGGGCCGGATTGACGGTGGTCAACGTCAATCCGCTTTACACGGCGCGCGAGCTGGAGCATCAACTCATCGACTCCGGCGCGAGCGCCATCGTCATCGTCGAGAATTTCGCCCACACCTTGCAGGAGGTGCTGGGCAAGACCCCGGTCAAGACCGTGGTGATGACCCAGTTGGGCGATCTGTTCCCGTTTCCCAAGCGTCCCCTGGTCAATTTCGTGGTCAAGCACGTCAAGAAACTGGTGCCGGCCTGGACCATTCCCGGCGCCATTCCGTTCCGCCAGGCGCTGCGCGCCGGGGCGGGACGCGCGCTGGCGGACGTGCCGCTGAACCACGACGATCTGGCGTTTCTGCAATACACCGGCGGAACGACCGGCGTCGCCAAGGGCGCGATGCTGACCCACGGCAACATGGTGGCGAATTTACAGCAGGCGTCGGCCTGGCTGAGCCCGTTTTCCAGGCCCGCCGAGGAAACCGTCATCACCGCCCTGCCGCTTTACCATATTTTCTCCCTGACCGCCAATTGCCTGACGTTCATGAAAGTGGGCGGCCACAATATCCTGATCACCAATCCCCGCGATTTGCCGGGTTTCGTCAAGGAACTGGGCAAGGTTCGGTTCACCATCATGACCGGCGTGAACACCCTGTTCAACGCCCTGTTGCACACGCCGGGCTTCGACCGACTGGATTTCGGCGCCCTCAAGATCAGCCTGGGCGGTGGGATGGCCGTGCAACGGGCGGTGGCGGAAAACTGGCGGCGGGTGACCGGAACGCCGCTGATCGAAGCCTACGGCCTGACCGAAACCGCGCCGGCGGCCTGTATCAATCCGCTGACCCTGATCGACTACAACGGCAGCATCGGCCTGCCGATCCCGTCCACCGAACTCTCCATCCGCGACGACGAGGACCGGGAACTGGGCATTGGCGAGGCCGGCGAAATCTGCATCCGTGGCCCGCAGGTGATGCGCGGTTACTGGAACCGACCCGAGGAAACCGCCAAGGTCATGACCCCGGACGGCTTTCTGCGCACCGGCGACATCGGCGTCGTGGACGAGAAGGGCTACACCCGGATCGTGGACCGCAAGAAGGACATGATCCTGGTGTCCGGTTTCAACGTCTATCCCAACGAGATCGAGGACGTGGTGGCCCTGCATCCGGGCGTGCTGGAGGTCGCCGCGGTCGGGGTGTCCGACGAGAAATCGGGTGAAGCGGTCAAGATCGTGGTGGTGCGCAAGGACCCGGGGCTGACCGCCGAGGCGCTGATCGAACATTGTCGCCAGCGACTGACCGCGTACAAGGTGCCCCGCCGCGTCGAATTCCGGACCGAGCTGCCCAAGACCAACGTCGGCAAGATTCTGCGCCGTGCCTTGCGCGAGTCGTGATGTCCAGCCGAATCCCTCGGTATCGACAGGATTCCCCCTTTGGGAGAAGGGGGATTTGGCTCAGGCCGCGGCTGCGGTGGCGGGCCGGACGTCGACCGCGCGCGCCAACCAGTCCAACAGATATTCCGCCACCGCCCGCCAGTTCGATTCCAGCATCATGGCGTGCGCCATGTTTGGAAAGATTTCCAGCTCGGCACGGTAGAAACGGGCGATTTCCCGCACCAGCGCGGGCGAGATGAACACATCGCGCTGCGCGCCCAGGACCAGGACCGGCATCCGCAACTGGTCCGGTTTCAGCCGCAGCGGGTTCAGCCCCATCATGTCCAGCGCCACCCACTGCGATTCCGCCTGCGTGTAGTCGAAATATTCGCGCAGCTTCGCGTCCGGCATGTCCGGGGAGAACAGCAGTCGCCGCATCATGTCGAGCGAACCGTAACTCGGGCCAAGCAACGAGAACAGTACCATTTGCTGGAACAGGAACGGGTGGCGCATCGCCATGTGCAGGTTGGACGGCAGCAGGCCCTGGGGCGGCACCGAAGCCATCAGCACCACGCCCGCGACTTCGGGATGGGTTTCCAGATATTTCTGGACCACCATGCCGCCCATCGAATGGCCGACCAGCACCGGTGGTTGCGGCAGGGTCGCTGCCGCTTTCGCCAGATCGGCGACATAGTCGCTCAGTCGCCAGGTGTGCAAGTGCTCGTGACCCTCACTGCGACCGTGACCGCGCAGACTGAGCGCGTGCGCTTCGTAGCCGCGCCGGGCGAAGAAAGGCAGAAAATATTCGTCCCAGCAGCGGGCATCCGTGAACGAGCCGTGCACGAACAGCAACGGCGTCGCTTTGGGCGTGGTTTCGGGATAGCGGCTGATCATGTCCAGCTGCATGGCGGCGGCTCCTGTCGGGTGATGAGGCGAGAGGAAGTAATACTGCGATGGCTTGAGGCGGACGAAGTCGGTGGGGCGGCTTCGGCGGAAGTCATGACCACATCGGATAGCGTTTGTGCAGGTAACGCTGTTCCGCGAGCAGGACGGAGAAAGGAATTTCGCGACGCAGATGCAAGGCGATTCCCGTTTCATGGACGCGCACCACTTCGCCCTCGATGACGACCTGGGCTCCGCGGCGGAAGCGGAGGATGCCCTTGATCGGGTCGCGCGGTTGGGGGAAGGGGCCGCCGGGAGCGATGTAGAACAATCCTCGCACCGAGACGTCGATGACTGTAAAGGACCGGTTTTCAAGCAGCAAAGTGGGCCGTTCCGCCAGTGGATAGCGGATGCGGTGATACTCGCGCAGTTCTTGGTCTGGGGGAGGAGGCATCGCTGCGAATGACTTCAGAATAGCCGGGCGAATGATTTGGTCCATAGGTCGTGATCGGACGCGTCACGTCTTTCCTGTTCCGTTGGCGGCGCGCTCATGGGAATCGTGGTCTGGTGACCGACCATGAGAGGGCGAGCCAGGTACAGAGTCTAGCGTAGAAACGGCCTTGATTTCACAGTACAGGCGGCCTTCGCTCAACAGGGCTTCCACGGTTTCCCCGACGGCGGTTTCGCCCGCCCGGCGCAGAATCGCGCCGCCGGACGACCGGCGCACGATGGCGTAACCGCGATTCAGCGTGGCGAGCGGACTCAAGGCGTGCAGGTGGTCGCTCAGGGTTCCCACCCGTCGCGATGCCGCTTGCAGGCGTTGCCGCGCCGCCGCGCGCAGGCGCCATTCCAAGGCATGGAGTTGCTGTCGCGCCGCGCGCAGGCGGGTTGTCGGCGTCTGGGAACGCAAACGTCCCGTCAATCCGGTCAGCAGGAGCCGTTCGTGAATCAACCGGTGGATCAGCGCCTGCCGCAGCCGCTGATCCAGCTCGTCGAGCCGCTGGGCGTGGTCTTGCAGGCGACGACGCGGTTGTTGCTGGGCCAGTCGCCGCGCCAGTTGGCCCAGCCGCTCGTGCTGGCGGGCCAGTCGCTGTCGCAGCGCCCGTTCCAGTCGCTCTTGCAGCGCCCGGACCTGGCGCTGCCAGTCCAGCCGGTCGGGGCTGGCCAGTTCCGCCGCCGCCGTGGGCGTGGCGGCGCGCAGGTCGGCGGCGAAATCGGCGATGGTGACGTCGGTTTCATGGCCGATGCCGGTCACCAGCGGAATCGCGCAATCGGCTATCGCCCGCGCCACGCTTTCCTCGTTGAAGGCCTGCAAATCCTCCAGCGAACCGCCGCCGCGCACCAGCAGCAACACGTCGCAGTCCCGGCGCTCGGAGGCCAGCCGGATGGCGCGGGCGATGTGTTCCGC
>JRYG01005275.1_pt1 | contig 10925 bp, 6 predicted proteins | sample 235341 | NCBI WGS metagenome assembly JRYG01 (sample SAMN03074218, study PRJNA261478) | activated sludge metagenome | biome: Wastewater Treatment Plant; feature: Wastewater; material: Activated sludge; isolation source: activated biomass of a wastewater treatment plant treating hydrocarbon... ... | reverse complement strand
TCCCTTCGGTCGCATCAGCATATCAGCATATCAGCATATTATTTTTTCAAATACTTCACCGGCGCATTGGTATTATAGAACAAAAACGACCAGATATCAGCTTGTTCCTCGATGACCTTGCTAATTGGTTTACCGGCGCCGTGGCCTGCCTGCGTTTCGATGCGAATAATCACCGGATTATTGCCGGCGTGGGATTTCTGCAATTGGGCGGCAAACTTAAAAGAGTGGGCGGGCACCACGCGATCGTCATGGTCGGCGGTTGTGATCATGGTGGAGGGGTACTTCACGCCGTCCTTGAGTTGGTGCAATGGCGAATAGCTCAATAAATTTTTGAAGTGTTCGGGGTCGTCGCTGGAGCCGTATTCGGGAATCCAGCCTTTGCCGACCGTGAATTGGTGGTAGCGCAGCATATCCATCACGCCCACGGCGGGCAGGGCGACGGCGAAGAGGTCGGGGCGTTGGGTCATACAGGCGCCAACCAGGAGGCCGCCGTTAGAGCCGCCGGCGATGCCCAGTTTTTCTTTTGAAGTATAACCTTCCTTGATGAGGTATTCGGCAGCGGCGATAAAGTCGTCGAATACGTTTTGCTTGTTGAGCAACATGCCTGCCTTGTGCCATTCTTCGCCGTATTCGCCGCCGCCGCGCAGGTTGGGCATGGCAAATACGCCGTTGTTTTCTAACAAGACCAGGCGGTTGGCGCTGAAGCCGGGCGTCAGGCTGATATTAAAACCGCCGTAAGCGTATAGGTAAGTCGGGTTTTGTCCGTTGAGTTTGAGGTCTTTGCGGTGCACGATAAACATGGGCACTTTGGTACCGTCTTTGCTGGTGTAGAACACCTGCTTTTCGACGTATTCTTTCGGGTCGAATTTGAGTTCAGTGGCAAAAAACTCGCTGGACTGGCCGGTGGCGATATCGTATTTGAAAACAGTTGAAGGATAAATGAAAGAGGTAAACAAATAAAACAGCACCTTTTCATCTTCTTCGCCGCTAAAGCCGCTTGCGGTGCCGAGTCCGGGCAATTTAATCTCCTTTTTATTGCTGCCGTCGTAGTCGAGTTGATAAAAGCGGTAGGTAGCGTCTTTGAGGTAATTGGCAAAGAGTTTTCCGCCGCCGGTAGTGACGCTTTCGAGTAGTTCGCCGGCCTGGGGGATGACGTCTTTCCAGTTGGCCTTGCCGGGTTTGGCGGGGTCGACTGCGATCAGGCGGTATTTGGGCGCGTCGATATCGGTGAGTACCAGGAATTTGCCATTGGTGTGGTGCACCACGCTGCTTTTGTTGGCATACCCTTCAAACAGCGGCTTGATGGGGCCGTCGGCGCCCAGGTCTTTGAAATAAGTGGCAAAGCCGTCGGTGCCGGGCGCGGCGTAAATAATGAGGTATTTGTTGTCTTCAGTTACGCTGGCATTGTGGTAATAGTTGGGATTTTTTTTGTCTTCATAGATGATTTTATCTGCCGATTGGGGAGTACCCAATTTGTGATAGTATACCGAGTGGTTTTGGTTGTTGCCCGAGAGTTCCGAACCTTTGGCGGGTTCGGGGTAGCGGCTGTAGAAAAAGCCGTCTTTGTGCCAGGCTGCGCCGGAGAACTTCACCCATTTGAGTACGTCGGGCAGTTCTTTTTTGGTAGCGATTTCCATAACGCGGATTTCGGCCCAGTCGGAGCCGGCTTCCTGGCGGGCGTAGGCGAAGTACTTGTAATCGTCGGAATAGCCGATGAGGCTAATAGACACCGTGCCGTCTTTCGACAAGGTATTGGGGTCGATAAATACTTCGGGTTGGCCATCCAGTCCTTTTTGATAATAATACACCGACTGGTTTTGGAGGCCGTCGTTTTTCGTAAAGAAATAATATTCCCCGACGCGGAAAGGCGCCGATTGGCGGGGGTAGTTGAAGAGTTCGGTCAGGCGATCCTTGATTTGATTGCGGTAGGGAATTTTTTCCAGATAATCAAAAGTGACGGCGTTTTGGGCTTTCACCCATTCGCCGACTTCGGCGGCGGTGTCGACTTCGAGCCAGCGATAGGGGTCGGCAATGTCGGTTCCGTGGTAGTTGTCGGTTTGTTCAACTCGTTTTGTGTCCGGGTACTTTAAAGCCATTGTATTATCGTTTTGGGGGCCTTTCTGTTTGCAGGCGGCAAAAGATGTAACAGCGAGGGTGATAATTAATAAATTGCGAAGCATAGTAAAGTGTTTTAGTCGGGTGCAAATTTAATAAAGAAAACCGTTCATTCTTTTTTTACCAGCACCATTTGAGATGCGTCGAGTTTTGCGATATCGGCAAGTTGTTTGCGGATGGTTTCGTAATTTTCAGCGGGTTGTCTGACCTGTTTTTTTGCCAGGCTTCTGATCGCTGTCACTTGATTGTCGCCTTTTTCCAGTTGCAGTTGATAGCTGAAAAATTCGGATTGGATAGATTTGCCTGCGGGCAGATTTTCGAGAGAATATCCCGGGGGGAAATGGATTAAAAAAGTATCGTTGAGTGCGAATGCATCGGGCATCACCAGTTCGTGGATTCTGTTGGTGTCTGCCGGCAGGCTGTAAGAAAATGGCGATGCTTTGGTGAGTGGAACAAATAGCCTTCTGCCGGCTTTTGTAGCGTACTTGGAGGCATCGAGGCGATAGTTGAGCGTGGCTTGCGCTGAAGTCTGGGCGGAATGTACTTTGAGTTGGTGCACTTTAATCACAGAGAAACTTATATTATCCATCAATTGTTTTTCCAATTCGGTTTGCGATGACTGAGCGGCGGTAGTGCGGTAATACTCGTGGAGGGAACCTGAAAACAGGGCTGAACGCCGGATGGCCGCATTACCGTCTTCATCGAGCGCAATATCCAGGGTGCTGGTTCGGGTATTTTGGCTGTCAGCCAGCGCCGGGGTTCGCAATAGCCGGCCGCCTTCTTCCGTGAGCAGCAGTGTAGGCCTGTCGGCGGTAAAAGTCCCCAGGTAATTGGCAGGAAAGTCGCGGCTTGTACATTCCAGCCAGTAGTCTACTTCGGGCACATAAAGGATAACGTGGTTAAACTGCGGCAGGGGCAGGTCACTGAAAAGTTCGGGGGCGCCGTCGTCGCCGGCGTGAACCAGCGCCTGGTAGGAATTGATGCCGGCCGCTTTGAGCAGAGCCTTCATATAGTTGGTGAGCGCTTTACAATCGCCGTATTTGCGTTGCTCTACAAAAGCCGCGTCGAAAGTTTGCCAGCCCCCGATGCCTACTTGAATACTCACATAGCGGCATTGTTCCTGAAGGTATCGATAGAGGGCTTTGATTTTATCCTGGGGGGTATTCAATGAAGCCGTTAATTGGGCCACTTGCGCTTGCATTTGGGGGGAGAGTCGGTCGCGGTTTTTGTTGAGTTCGTAAAAAAAACGCCCAACCTCTTGCCAGGTGGAGAAGTTGCCGGGCATTTTATCCAAAAAAATTTGTTCGGGCGCTATTTGAATTTCGGCATAAACATCATCGTGAAAGGGCGTAAACACTTCCTGCGGGATAGCAGGTAATTGTTCGACTTTCCAGGTCCAAACCTGCATATTGCCTCTGGTTGTTTTTTCCGGTTTCAGGTCGAGCGAAGTGAATTTCCACTTAAACCGGTAGTCGTTAGGGAAAACGATAGAAAAAGTGGTTTTTTCAACGGACTCGCCCAAATGCTGGATGGTAAAGGAAGGCGCCAGGAAAAAAGCGTCGGTACTGTATGCTGTGGTAAACTCAACTGTATAGGGATAGGCGAGGTAGTCCAGAAAAAGGCTTTTGAGCTTTACATCGGCAAATTCCTGCTGGTCGCTCAGGCTATGTTCTTCAATATCGCTTTTTGCGGTAGCGCGCACCAATTGGCCGGAGGCGTCAAAAAGGCGGCCCTGGAGCGTTTTGATTTTAATAAACTTGTTTTCTGACAAGGCCATGGCGGCGCGATATTTGCCCCTTTCGTTTAGGATGGTTACCGCCAGCGTTTGTTGAAAAACAGCTTTGCCGGGGCCTTCTACCGTGTAGGTCGTTTCCGAGAATCGCACCACGGCGTTGGCGGCGGGCAAGCAAGCCGGGGCAATGGCAAAGACGTTGTAATTGGGTTGGGCCTGGAGCGAAAACGTACAGGCGAACAGGCAGATTAAACCCGGGGTTAGAAACAGGGTAGTTGGTTTCATTGATTTTTCTTTAAGACGATAGGCGATTGAGATTTTTCAGCTAAAAGGTCAAAAAAATTGCGCAGTGTTGGGTAAGCGGCTGGGCCGAATTCGAGTTGCTTAATGGTCGTTTTCATCATTAGCTGCACTTTGTCGAGATTGTTGACTTTGGAACAGGCGTAGATCAGGTTGCCGCCGTTTTCCGGCAGAAGCAGCTTGGTTGCCGCCGGCGTTTCTTCCAGGTCATAACCTTCGGGCAGGGTAAATGAAATGACGTAATTCAAATGCACCGGCCAGGGAAAACTCACGGGAAAATCCCTTTTGACCGATTTAAAAGGATTTTTGGAAAATGGATAATAAAAAACCGGATTGATGTATATCAGGTCGTTGACGGCGGGAAATGCTTCGCGAATGCTTAATTGGAATTTGATTTCCAGCGCTTTGCTATAATCGTCGACATTTTTGAGTTGAATTGAATCAAAAGCGACTTCCGGGAAATTGTCTTCGAAATAACTATAGAGCACCTTGGCGGGGTCTTTTCCATGTAGCTCGTGGCGCCAAACGTTTGCGCGGTGGCCGGTGAGTTTAAGGGTAAAAACGCCGTTGAGCCCGCCGTCGGCTGTTAATTTAAAATCGCCGAACCAGGTTTCTGCGTGTTCTCCGGGCGTGTAATCTACCCACTGCGGCTGTTTACTGTCCACCACCCAGGCCATGGCTTGTTGGTGAGAAGTGCTGATTTCATTGAGGTTGTGGAATGGGTCGGTAGCGTCGATAAAAACGCCTTTATCGCCCTGTCGCACATAGGCCAGCACGGAGTTGAACTGATCGATAAAAGGATACTGCGGGTACATTTCGCCATTATCGCGCGTGCTTACCAGGGCGGGGCGGGCGTCTAGACCGGCTTTGCGAAGCAACGCCACTACGGCCAGGTTTACAGCGGCGCTGTTGCCGGTTTTTTTCTCAAAAGCCTGGTCGATGTCTTCGTCAGGTATCAGACCGAAGGATTCGTTCCATTTGATTTGACTACTCACAAACCGAAGGGCCTTTTCGGGTAGTTCCGCCAAAGGCACACTGGAATGGCCTGCAGCCTCAAAAGCGGCCCAGAGTTTATCGTAACGCCCTTGTTTCAGGTATTGATAGCCGAATGATTCAAGGCTTTCCAGTTTGTCGGCGGCGTCATGCCAGGTATTCATATATGTTTGAACAGGCTGGAAGGGAACGATAACCGCATTGAGTTGAAAGCCGATATGCGCCCGGTGGTCGTCGAGGGTAGTCATATAGGGTTCTTCCTTGAGTGCCGGCAGGTGCGAAATGCCGTAATGCAAAAAAGTGATTTGCTCGTTTGCATTAGCGCCGCCCTGGGTTTCATTGGTCTGGATGTCAAATTTTTTCGGCGTGCGAAGAAGATAGGTATAATTAAAATATTGAGGAAACTTAACCATCAATTCACTCCACCTCACCGGCAACTCGTGCTGAAAATACCAGTCGTAGAGCGTGATGAAGTCTTCAGAAGTAAGCGTATACTTGTATTCAATAATACAACCCTTTTGCAGGTTGGGAATAAATATTTTTTTTGCCGACCAGCGTTTGGTAAGTTGTTGGGTGAAAATATTGTCAGATTTGACTTTTTGCTTGTCGCCGTTGGGATACATAACCTGTACGTCAAGATTACTAAACTTCATCGATCTTCTGTCGGACAAATAGGGGATAACAATGTTGCCCTGGTCAATAGCGGTTTCGTCAAAAATCTTGATGCGGCGATGCATGTCCAACGTGACCAATATCTTGCTTGACGCAAAAAAAGAGTTGATAAAGCCGTGATCTTGCAATATGACTGCTTTTGCGGAGCTATCTTGCGGATAAAACGCCATCTTGAGGTCTTCTTCAGAGATTTTACCCCATTTTTCGTACTTGTATTGTGAAAACAAGGAAGTAGAGGCAAGTACAAGGCATACTGCCGATAGGAGACTGCGTATCATGTTAGTTAATTTTGGTTATACAATTTGACGTGCAAATTATTGTTATTTTTTTGACTTGTCAAGCCATTCTTTATCTTTGACGCCTTGAATTGGGCGCCAATTGATATGGAGCGGAATTATTTTACAACGACCCTTTTGATTTTGCTGTCAACGGCTGTTTTACTGTTGGCTTATCCGCATGTGCACGACAGGGTACCTTTTTTGAAAAATAATTTCCGGGCATACGATTTTTGGCGGCATTTTTTACAAACGCCGCCGCCCGCCGATACTGTCGCGACTTCCGTTCAGGATACCAATACAATTGACAATCAGAATGTCGCAGTATTATACGACGGTCTTTCTACTTTGTCTAATTTTTACCGGGCTTTGCATCAGCGTGAAGGGCAGATACGTATAGCTTACTACGGCGACTCCTCCATAGAGGGCGATTTGGTGAGCCAGACCTTGCGCGACTCCCTGCAGCGCCGGTTTGGCGGCAAGGGAGTGGGTTTTGTACCCATAACTACGAATGTCAGCGGCTTCCGGCGTTCGGTGCGGCACCGGTTTTCGCCCAACTGGTTTACCTGCAAGGTCGTTACCAATAATTACCGCAAATTGCCCCGCGGCATTACGGGCGAATACTACACCATTTGGCGATACGCGCCCCAGCGCGATTCCCTGCAAGCCGATTCTACCCGGGTTGACACCCTGCCTCCGCCGGTATACACTGGCGGGCATTGGGTCAGCTACGGTACTACCCGCCTCAATCCGGGCACAAGCTCCTTTAGTGAAGCACGGCTATTTTACGGCGCCGTTGAAGTCGACAGCGGCGAGGTGGCCAAACCTGGTTTGTTGACGGCAACTTATGGCAAAGAAGAACAGACCTTTTCGCTGGATGGAGGCGAGGCCGTCAACGAAATTCGCATAACGCCGGTGAATGGAGGGCGCATACGTTTTGATTTCAAAGCTTCTTCGGCCCTGCCGGTTTTTGGGGCCAGTCTGGAGAGCCCGCAGGGCGTCATCGTCGATAATTTTGCAGCTCGCGGCAATTCGGGGGTGTTGCTCACCAATATTAATGCTTCCGTGATGGAGCAGTTTCAGGACAAACTGGATTATGAGCTTGTCATTCTCCAATTTGGATTGAATGTGTTGAATGCTGAAATGAAGGATTACAGTTGGTACGAAAAAGAGATGCTCCGGCTCATACGCTATTACCAGGAACACCTGCCCGGCGTTGATATTCTGGTAGTGGGCGTATCGGACAAGGCTACGCGTATTGACGGCAAGATGCGCACCGACCCCAGTGTGCCTCGCATTACGCAGGCGCAGCGCCAGGCGGCTGAGAAAGCCGGCGTGGCTTTTTTCAGTATGTACGAAGCCATGGGGGGCGAAGGCGCCATGATAAAATGGGTAGAAGAAGAAACGCCCCGGCTGGCCAACCTGGATTACGCCCACTTTAATTTTGAGGGCGCCGACAAAGCCGCGCAAATGCTGCTTGATTTTTTGATGGACGGCTACCGGCAGTACCTGTCAAAAGGCGCTATCGGACAGTTGATTGATTAACAAACTACTATTGAGATGCTGCAAATATGGGTGCTCAACCTGCTTTTATCGGCTTCTTCGCCGGCTGCTCCGCCGTCGCCAAAGCCGGCAGTCGCCCCCGTAGCGGCGTCCGATGTTGCGCCGTCTAATCATTATCAGTCGCTGCTCGACAACCTGTCGCAAACCTATCCTTTTTTGCTAATCGCAGCCGATACCTTGTCGCAATCAGCAGCATTGGATACTTTCTGGAATAAACTATCTGCCCTTGAGCGCGGCGAGCGCCGGCAAGTGCATATTCTTCACCTCGGCGATTCGCATATCCAGGCCGATTTTTTCTCCGGAAGGGTACGGGCGCTGCTGCAGCAGCGTTTTGGTTCGGCAGGCCGCGGCATGGTTTTTCCCTACCGACTGGCTCGCACCAACGGCCCTACCGATTATCGCTGCAGTAGCACTGCCGTGTGGGAATCGCGCCGGCGCGCCTATGGCGAGGCGGGGCCGCCGATGGGCATCTGTGGGTTTGGACTCAAAACGGTGAACCAACCCTTCCTGCTGGAGGTAAACCTGAAAAATCCCGCCGACAGCTTCAACCAGCTGACTGTTTTTTACCCCAAAACAGATGCGGCTTATAGTCTGACACCCGGACAAATAAAACCGGGGGCGGTCTTATCCACTACCACGGCTTCCAACACAAAACGCTATCACAAAATCAAATCGGGAGAAACCCTCTCGCATATCGCCCGCCGCTACGGCACTAGCGTGAGAACGCTGCAACGCCTCAACGGATTAAGCAGTACACGCATCAGGGCGGGGCAGCGCCTGGTGGTTAGCGGCGGTTCGGTTGCTGTGCCCAAATACGCCCCCGATGCTTTTGAGCCCATTGTATTTACCGCCGATAATGTTGCCGGCAGCGATTATACTGCTGTATTCCGGTTTGACGGCGCAACAGCCAAAGTAGCCGTCAAAGGCGAGAAAACAGCCCAATCGCAGCGGGAGCTCCACTTGCACGGCCTTTTATTGGAAAATACCGCGGCTTCCGGCATTTTGTACAGCGCCATCGGCGTCAACGGCGCTACCGGGGGGCATTACAACCAGGCCGAATATTTCGCCGGGCAATTATCGGCGCTGTCGCCCGATCTAATCATCATTTCACTGGGTACCAATGAAGCCCTTGGAGGGCGCTTCGACGAAGCCGAGGTCATCCGCGAATTCGACAAACTCCTGGCCACTATACGCCAGGTAGCCCCGGGCGCCGCCATACTGCTGTCGAGCAACCCCGACGCCCTGCGCCGCCGCCGATATATTAATCCTCACGGGCTTACCGTAAAAAAGGTGATCAAACAAACAGCGGAAAAATACAGCGCAGCATACTGGGACTTGCACACCGTGATGGGAGGACAGGGGGGCATTCGCCGCTGGCGGACGGCCCAGTTGGCGCAATCCGATTACGTGCACCTTACCCGCAGAGGTTATGAAGTGCAAGGAGAATTATTATTCGCCGCATTAATGAGGGAGTATGAGCGCAGGAATTAACTGGGCGGCCATTGCCGAATACTTTATTTACGACCCCAAGCGCCCGCTGATATTCAGCAGTGCGCAGTTTTTCGTTGTATTCCTGCTGTTTTACGCCATTTATATCTCTCTGAAAAACAGAACCATTCTCCGTACGCTGTATACCCTGGCTTTTTCCGTCTTTTTTTACTATAAATCCAGCGGTATCTACCTGTTATTGTTGGTGTTGTCTACCGTTGTCGACTTTGTATTGGGGCATTATATCTACAACGCCTCCACCCGGGCCAGGCAGCGTTTTTTTCTGGTATTGAGCATAATGGCTAATCTGGGTTTGCTTTTTTATTTCAAATACACCAACTTCTTCATCGACTCGATCAACATCCTTACCGGATCGGGTTTCGAGCTCATGGACATCTTCCTGCCTGCGGGTATTTCCTTTTATACCTTCCAGACCATGAGTTACAGCATCGACGTGTACCGGAGAGAGTTAGAACCGTTGACGGAGAAAGTCAAAGACGTAAAGTCTTTTCTGGTGCAATTCATGGACTTTGGATTTTTTGTCAGTTTTTTCCCGCAGTTGGTAGCGGGGCCCATTGTGAGGGCTGCCGACTTTTTGCCGCAGATCAACCGCCGCCTGGGGCTGAGCCATGCCGATATGGGGCGGGCGCTGCTGCTTATCTGCGGCGGTTTGTTTAAAAAAGCCGTTATTTCCGATTATATCAGCGTCAATTTCGTCGACCGCGTTTTTGAAAATCCGGGATTGTATTCCGGGCTCGAAAATCTGATGGCGGTATACGGTTATGCATTTCAGATCTATTGCGATTTTTCGGGTTATTCCGATATGGCCATCGGTTTGGCATTGTTGATGGGCTTTCATTTAAATGAAAACTTCCACACGCCCTACCAGTCTACCAGTATTCAGGAATTTTGGCGTCGCTGGCACATATCGTTGTCTACCTGGTTGCGCGATTACCTGTATATTGCATTAGGCGGCAATCGCAAGGGCAAGCTGCGCACCTACGTCAACCTCATGATCACCATGTTGCTGGGCGGTTTGTGGCACGGCGCCAGTTGGGTATTCATTGTGTGGGGGGGATTGCACGGGTTGGCCCTGGCCATTGACCGTTTCTTGAGCAATCTGGGTCGTTGGTTTCGGCTGGAATCGCTGCGTTCGCTCATCATTTTGCTCATCATACACCTCATCGGCGCAGCGGTATTGTGGGGCGTCTATAGCCGCCATTACATCGACGGCTATGAATTTGGTTTGTATATGCGCGCCAACGCCCTGATAGCCTTGATGTGGATAGCGCTGTTTGCTGGGGCCTTGCTGTTTGATCAGCTTGTAGCCATGGCGCGCCGCAAGCCCTTGCAGGCATTATTGAGCAGGGCGGTGAGCAGCATTTTTGTCTTTCACTTTGTATGTCTGTGCTGGGTATTTTTCCGTGCCGGGGCCTTCAATAATCCTGTGCCGCCCATGCAAACCACTTCCGAAGTACTCAACCAGATTTTTGCGGCCTTCCACCCTGAGCTATTCTGGCAGGTGGTGGAGGGGTATAAACCCGTGATTGGATTGATTATATTGGCTTTTCTCACCCATTTTATGCCCTTGCGCCTGGATAAGGCCATTGAGCGTATTTTCGTCGGGGCGCCCGCCCTGGCCAAGGCATTTGCGCTGGCTTTCATCATCTGGATAGTGATCCAGACGGCCAGTTCGGATGTGGTGCCCTTTATTTATTTCCAGTTTTAATTTAGGCGACTTGGCGAGGGGGAGAGGTGGTGATCTTTGTCGCTCGTTGAGCGGAGTC
>JRYG01003004.1_pt1 | contig 10926 bp, 9 predicted proteins | sample 235341 | NCBI WGS metagenome assembly JRYG01 (sample SAMN03074218, study PRJNA261478) | activated sludge metagenome | biome: Wastewater Treatment Plant; feature: Wastewater; material: Activated sludge; isolation source: activated biomass of a wastewater treatment plant treating hydrocarbon... ... | reverse complement strand
AAAATAAAGTCCGCTGTATCGCCACCGCCTATTATCGAAGTAATTTGTGGATGTATCGCTAGATGCCTCGCTAATCTCGCTGAAGCATAGCTAAAATTCAGCAGTTCTGCATAGCCCAATGTGCCATTCCATATCACCGTACCACTGTTTCCGATCGCCTTCTCGATATCACCTATCGATTTGGTGCCAATATCTAAAATGATCTCTTTGGCATGAACTTTATGAACATTAATCTCTTTGCGCGGTTCGTGAGCATCAATATGTTGCGCAACTGCAACGTCATGGGGAAGTATAATAAATTGTGCTACTTTCTCAAGTCCTACTTTTTTTGCTGCATCGACATATATTTTTTCTATAATCGTTTTCTCATCTGGTTCTATCAAGCTTTTGCCAGTTTTGATGCCATGATAATGTAAAAAAGTATTAGCCATAGCTCCGCCGATCACGATTTTGTCAGCAATTTTGATAAATTCATCAATTACCTCTATCTTATCGGCGATTTTTGCGCCACCGAGTACGGCAGTTAGCGGTCGGTCAGGATGTCGCATAGCTTTTAAAATATGCTGGTATTCTCGCTCTATAAGTAGTCCGCCCACACTGGGGAGATAGTGCGTGATAGCATCGGTGCTGGCATGCGCGCGGTGCACCACACCAAATCCATCTTGAACAAAATACCGAGCATGCGTATCATGAGCCAGTTTTTTAGCAAACGAATCTTTATTGGCTTCCTCTTCGGCATGAAAGCGAAGATTTTCTAAGAGAACTATTTGGCCAGGGCGAAGACGTTTGGTAGCTACCGTTACTTTGTCGCCGATAGAAGCCTCGATAAACGCTACTGGCACACCAAGTAGCTTCTCTAGGACGTGCGCCACCGGCTTCAGGCTAAACTGAGGATTCGGTGCACCTTCTGGACGACCGAGATGCGAACAGACTACGACAGCGCAGCGGCGTTCTTTCAGGAGGTACGTCAGAGTGGGAATACTCTGTCGAATCCGGTAATCATCGGCAATCTGTCCCTTGCTGCTCAACGGCACATTATAATCAGCCCGCAAGAGAACAGTTTGGCCATCGAGCGGCACGTCGCGTACTGTTTTTTTATGAAAGTATTGCCCACGCATCGGTATTTAAATTATACGCTACCCTCCCCTTGTGAAACAAATTACACGATATTTGTCCCGATCAGGCCGAATTGTAGGTAAAATAAAACCCCGCTTCTGACAAGACGGGGTTTTATTGAGTTGAAATCTGAAACCTGAAGGCTTCGAGGGAGCGGTCAGGCTTTCTTATTTCAAGATGTTACGGCTCTCAAGATATCGGCGAATACCATATCCGAGCGCAGTTACACCAGTAAATCCGCTAACGATCTCAGCAGGACCAGTCGATGGTATCGCTGCTGGAGTATGCACTGGAGTGCTTGGCGTATTTTTTGGATTTTCTGGAGTTTTTGGCGGGGTCACCGGAGGAGTTGGGCAATCAAGCTTTGCACTAAATTGTACAAAACGTTTTTGCTCAGTCGAAACACCGACACCACCAGGGATGTTCACGCTTCCACCAACGATACCGTCCGCAAGATTTTGCATAACAGCGCCATTTGCATCTAGTAGTTGAGTTGAACCAGCTTTGTTGCTGATTGTTGAAGCTTTGTCAGTTTGAACACCTGCAGTATCGCTAGTGCTCTGTGGGTTTGCGTTTGTTGATAAACAGACAGCAAAATTACTCTATTGGCAAAACTTATTCAACTTCAAATTTGATACGGAGCAATGATCGCTCGCCAAGCTTGCCATCATTCCATAATAATGAATGGAATGTTTCTTACCGATTCTTTGAATTCTCCGATCTGAAACTTTCCTATCCTCGTCCTTCTGAGAGTTTTGAGGTAACCGCCGACACCAAGCGCGGCACCGAAATCATTTGCTATGCATCTGATGTAAGCGCCCTTGCTTGCGGAGATCCTGAAACCGACCTCAGTGTCGCTTATCTTCGTGATCTCAAACTCTTCAACATGTATATTCCTCGGCTTCCTTTCAATTTCACGGCCCTTGCGGGCGAACTTGTACAACGGCTTTCCCTTATGCTTGAGAGCGGAATACATGGGAGGCATCTGAACTATCTCACCGATAAACTGCTTTCTCGCAGACTCAAGCTCCTCATCGCCAATGCCTGAAACATCGGCAAAATTCTCCTCTTCCGTTTCTGTGTCAAAGCTCTTCGTTGTGGCGCCTATTCTTATCACACCTTCATAGGACTTGTCATAATCTATGAATTCAGTGATCTTCTTGGTCAGCTTGCCGGAGCATAGAACAAGTAGCCCTGTTGCCTTTGGATCAAGCGTACCCGAATGGCCGATCTTCCCAATGTCGAATTCCTTCTTGAAGATCCTTACAACATCTGCGCTTGTCAGCTCAAGGGGTTTGTCAGCAAGGAATATCCGGTTGTCGTATGGTGAATGGGTCTTTTCTTCCGTCTGCAAAAACCGGCCTCATTCCTTTGTTTCATCTTTGTGAAGCTCATTGAAGATCTTCTGCATCTTGTCTGCATATTCAATTGTGTCGTCATGGTAGAACATGAGATCGGGCACATACTTCAGCACTATATGTTTTGCAAGCAGAAAGCGGATGTGCTTCTTCCTTGAACTGATCTTCTCGACACATTTTTCGGCAGGCTCCTTGTTTCCAAGAAAGCTGAGATACACTTTTGCAAGTTTCAGGTCCGGAGCCATGATGACTTTTGAAATTGTTACTAGTCCGAGTCCCGGTATCTCCGAAAGATCCTTTGACATTGCTGTGTTCAGCTGATGCTTGATCTCCTCAGCCACTTTCTCTGATCTTATTGACATCTCTTTCCTTTATTGCGTTACAAGTTTTCTCTTTGTTTCGACGAGTCTGAACGATTCTATTATATCACCGACTTTCACATCGTTGAAATTTTCAAGTCCAATGCCGCATTCATAGCCGGCCTCAACTTCCCTCACATCGTCCTTGATCCTTTTCAGTGACGAGACATTTCCTTCAAAAATCTTGAAGCCGTCCCTGATAAGCCTTACCCTGTTATTCCTCACGATCTTGCCATCCAGCACGTAGCATCCGGCAACATTTCCGATCTTCGGAACCTTGAACACCTGCCTTATCTCAACAGTGCCAACGATCTCTTCGGATACATCGGGAGCCAGCATTCCTTCAAGCGCCTGCTTCACTTCTTCTATGAGCTTGTAGATGATATCGTAAAGCCTGATGTCTATGTTGTTCTTCTCTGCAAGTTTTCGCGCATTGAGGTTTGGCCTTACATTGAATCCGATCACAATAGCGCCGGAGGCTTCTGCAAGCAGTATGTCCGACTCGCTGATTGCACCGACAGCTTTGTGAATAACAGATACTTTTGTCTCATTTGTTGTGAGCTTGTGCAGTGAATCTGCAAGCGCCTCCGCAGAACCGTCCGTATCCGCCTTGAGAATGATCCTTAGCTCCACTTCCTGTCCTTCCTTGATCTGCTTGGAGATGTCATCCAGCGTAACGAACCTGACCTGGCGCACATCCTGTTCCCTCTTCAGCTGCTGTCTCTTTAGCGAAATTCCCTTCGCATCCCTTTCCGAATCAAGCACCACGAAAGTGTCGCCTGCCTGAGGAACGCCGTCAAATCCAAGCACAACCACAGGCGCTGATGGCNNATGCCAGATATGAACGTGTCACCGACTCTCAGAGTACCCTTTTGCACAAGCACGGTCGCAATCGGGCCTTTGCCCTTATCAAGCTTGGCCTCGAGTACAACGCCTCTTGCATTCCTGTCAGGGTTTGCTTTCAGCTCAAGGAGCTCGGCTTCAACTATTATCTTCTCAAGAAGCTGGTCAATATTCTTTCCGAACTTTGCTGAGATCTCAACTGACTGGTACTTGCCGCCCCACTCTTCAACAAGAATGTCCTTTTCGGAAAGCTGCTGCCTTATCCTGTCTGGATTTGATTCCGGTTTGTCAACCTTATTGATTGCAATTACAATCGGAACGCCTGCCGCCCTTGCGTGATTGATCGCTTCAACGGTCTGCGGCATAACGCTGTCATCTGCGGCTACAACAAGCACAACTATGTCTGCGGCCTGTCCGCCCCTTGCCCTCATGGCCGTGAATGCTTCGTGGCCGGGAGTGTCAAGGAATGTCAGTGTCTTGCCGTTATCCAGCTTTACTTTGTAAGCGCCGATGTGCTGAGTAATTCCGCCAGTCTCACCTGCCACTACATTTGCCTTGCGCAGATAGTCNNGCGTAATGCCGCCGGCTTCGCCTTCTGCGACACGCGCTGAACGAATTGCGTCAAGCAAGCTGGTTTTTCCATGGTCAACGTGTCCCATCACTGTAACAACAGGAGCCCTTGCCTTAAGAGTACTGGCGGTATCCGGGGCATCTTCAAGAATGTCTTCTTCATACTCCTTAAGGAATTCGATCTGCACTCCGAAGTCGGAACCTATTAGCTCAATAAGATCCTTCTCAAGCCTTTGGTTGATGGATACCATCATGCCAAGCTTGAAACATGTTTTTATAATGTCGTTCGCATCAACTCCCATTAGATTGGCAAGCTCTGCGGTTGAAACGAACTCGTTCACCTTGAGTATATGTTTCGAAGCCTCTTTCTGCTCCTGAATCTTCCTCTCTTCTTCTATTCTCTCCTTCTTCTTTCTCTTTCTAGCCTGGCTTCTTGCAGACATGCCGGCATCCACTTCCATCTTTGCAAATGTTTCTCTAATGGCATCATCAATCTCCTTCTGCGCGGCATCCTTTGCCCTGTGACTCTTCTCCAGCTTTTGCTGTCTTCGTTTTCTCTCCTGCTCAAGCTCAAATTTCTTTCTGTCCTTCTCCTTCTTGTCCTTATCCTTGAACCTTTTATCACCGAATACCTTGTCGCCGGTTGTTGCCGGTACAGCCGGCCTGTCCGTTGGCGGCTTTCTTGTTTCTGTTTCAAACTTCTTCTTTCCGGGCAGATCCTTTATGGTGATCTTGTTCTGCTGATCTCTCTTAGGCCTTTGGAAAGGTTTCTTCTGTCCCGGATGCGGCTTTCTGTGATCCCCGGTTCTCGCCTGCTGACTGTGTGCCGGCCTTCCCGTTCTGTCGTGGCCGGGTCTCTCATGTGCCGGTCGTTCCTGACCGGTCCTTGCGCCCTCAGCAGGTTTCCTTGTATCGGGAGTATGCCTTACTTCAGGCTTTGGCGATGTAACAGCCGGAGCCTGAGTCTCTTGCTTTCTTTCAGAATGGGGTCTTTCCTTTCTGGCTTCATGAGTCTTTTCCGACGACTGCTTCTGAGATTTCTTCGCTTTCTGTTCTTCTTCGAGCCTGACCTTCTGCATATAAGCCTGAAGTTCCTGCTTCCTCTTTTCCTCTTCCCGGCGCTTATTTTCTTCCTCAATTGCCTTCCGCGCCCTTTCTTCTTCCTCAGCCTGTCGTTTCCGCTCCTCTTCTATCCTCAGCATCTCCTCGCCTTCCGTCAGGCCCGTATGCATCTCCTTCTCAAACTTCTTAACCTTCTCTTTCCTTTTGATCTCTTTCTCAAAATCCTTTTTATAATGCGAAAACACCTTGGCCACCACTTCAGGCGGAAGCGTTGTATTCAGTGAGGCTTCGATCCCGTTTTTCTTGAGAAACTCAAGCAGATCATCCTTGGAGATGTTCAGCTTGGTCACAAGAGTGACCACCTTTTCCTTTCTTAGTTTTTCCTGAGAATCTGTCATCCGATTATTAATTTTGAGAAAATGTTATGCTTCATTCAACGATCAGTTCATTCCTCTTTCCCCCCGGATACTTCATCAACAGTCTCCTCTTCAGTATTGTCATCAGCACTATCTGAAACCTCTTCTCCGGTCTCTTCTTCGTTTTCGTTTTCATCCCCATTCTCATCCCCATTCTCATCCCCATCCTCTTCTTCATCTTCATCAAGCCTTACAACATTGATCTGATAGCCGGTCAGCTTTCCGGCCAGTTTAATATTCTGCCCGTTTTTTCCGATTATGAGACTGATCTGATCGTCATCCGCATAGATGCTTGCAGTCTTTGATTCGTTGTCAATAACAATATCATTCAGCTTAGCGGGAGAAAGCGCTCTTGCTATGTAAAGCGCAGGATCCTCGGTGTAATTGATCACGTCAATGTTCTCATTGCTGAGCTCCCTCACAATTGAATGGATCCTTATTCCCTTCATGCCCACGCAGGCGCCGACGGCATCAATGCGGTCATCATTTGATGACACCGCTATCTTTGCCCTTTCTCCGGGTTCGCGCGCAATGCCCTTTATCTCGATTATCTGATCAAAGATCTCCGGAATTTCCAGTTCAAAGAGCTTGTAGAGGAACTGTTCATCCGCCCTCGAAACAATTATGAGCGGCGGACCTGACTGCCTCTTCTCAATGCTCTTGACTATCGCCCTTATGGTGTCGCCTTTCTTATATCTTTCTTTGGGAATCTGCTCGCCTTTCGGGAAGATAATTTCATTTCCGTTGTGTATTAGAAGTATCGAAGACGGCTTGATCTGATAGATCTCGCCCACAATTATCTCGCCAAGGAATTCCTTGTAAGTGTTGAAGGTGACTTCCTTCTCGATCTCCCTTATCTTCTGGTTAAGGTTCTGCTTCAGATTGATCACCATTCTTCTTCCAAACTCCTCAATATGAATCTGATCCACAAAATCATCTCCCACTTCAAATTCCTCTCCGGATTTTTCTTCGGCAGATTCCTTGTCAATCTCCGTTCCCGGATCGTTCACTTCTTCAACAACCGTCTTGAAAAGGAATATCTCGATGTCACCTTTGTCCATATTCACAACTATCTCGTATCTTGCATCCTCGCCGTATTTTTTCTCCATCATTTTGTTGAAAGAGTCTTTGATAACACTGATCAGGATCTCCCTGTCAATGCTCTTTTCCTTTGCCATCATGGTAAAGGCCTCAACAATTTCCGACTTCATTTCTGTAAATATTATTTTTTTGAAAAACTGATTTTGATTTTTGCTTCCTTCATATCCTCAAACCTTATCAGGGTCTCCACAGGTTCGGACTTCTTCTTGCCCTCAGGAACAATAAGAATGCACAGTTCTCCGTCTTCATCCGACACTTTTTCCAATTTTCCCTCAAGCTCTCTGCCGTCATTCAGCCTTACCCACAGCGTCCTTCCTACTTGCTTGTCAAGCTGCCAAATGTACCTGAACGGCCTGTCAATACCGGGAGAAGAGACTATGATCTTCGACAACTCGCCGGCGAAATGGCTTTCCTCGATCCTTCTTTCCAGTTCCCTGCTGATCTCGGCAAGTTCATCAATGTTCACCCCTTCCTTTCTGTCAACAAAGACCTCAAGGACCTTTGTGCGCTTCTCTCCGCGGATAACAAGTTCTATTATCCTGTAGTCCGTAGCTTCAATGACAGATCTGATTATTTCTTCCAAACCTGATTCAAATTATGCAAAAAAAAAGTGGGTCTCCCAACCCACCATACTATAATCATTTAAACTCATGCAATTATACCCTATCAGTCACAAAGATACAAGTGATTCTTTGCTACACCGGCTACAACACCTTGGTTGAGGTTCACACTTTACGTCAGAATGTTAATGGCCCTTGCCGCCACCATAAGAATTGTAACAAGTGATATGAGACTCTCAAGCATCATCAGCATTTTTGCCCGGATAGTGACCGGAGCAACCTCGGTAGTGCTGAATGCGGTTGCAGTGGAATACGAAAGATACAGATAGTCAGGGAACTGAGGCCTCCAGCCGGTAGGTATCGTGCCCTCGGGAGCTGAATCCTGCGGGAATAACCATGATGGCAGTTTTTCTCCGCCAGTGATCCTGCTTTCCGGGCCGCCACGGTCCAATTGCCAGTAGATCAGTGAAAAGATCATGACATTCAAGGCCCAGATTGCAATACTTGATGTCAGCAAAACGATACCGCTTACGTCTTGCGTATTCATTATNNGTCTGGTGAGATTAACGCAATTCGACAAACCAATCAAGATCGCCGCCGAATGCAGTATGATCTTTTCGATTTTCAGCCATTTGGGACTTCCGGAAGTAATGCCAACCATCAGAATAGGGAATAGCATGATCAACCCGATAGGGTATGCTATCCAGGCGGGAAAGAGAGCAATCCGGCTTGGAAGCGCATAGTTGAGAAGTATTATCAGAATCAGGGTCAGAGCCACAGGCCATCTCGGCTCTATCTTTGACTTTCGATCTCTTTCTTTCATTTTTTGGATTTGAAAGGTTTTGCTAAGAATGACTTGAAAGATGCAGAATTTACTGCATGATTAACAGACAAAATTCCGGGGCATTGCGGCAGAACACTTTCCGATATCTGCAGGGGACAGCAGACGCTTGCCGCTCATTTGGCAGTAAGTGTTCTTTAGCAAATGCCTGAATATGCAATGTAAACTCAAGGGTATTCACAACATGTAAGAGTAATGATGCAAGAAACATGAAGTTGCATCTTATTGATGAATAGATATTCGTGACATTAATAACAATATTTGCTCAAGGCAATTCTGCCGACAACCTAAAACACTGTATATGCGCAAGTCAGCATGGAAGTATTTCTTCGTTGCTTCTATTGCAGTTGTCTCAATGATTATCGAATCATGCGGCAGTGATTCTGATTCCTCTAACAATCCAAATCCTCCGGCAGGAAAGGTACTGCTTGCAACAGTGGCTAGCGATTCAGTACGCACAAGCGCCGGAGTTTCAACAAAAATCTCAAGCGTGAGCGGGCAGACACTTAACTTCACTGACAGGGACAGTGTTGAGATCTCACTTAATTATGCAGGCACATCAAATAATTCATCGCTTCCCATGAAACTTTACTACAGCATTGATACAACTGACTATGTAGTTTATCAGCCGTCAGGTCTTATACTCGACGACGCCGAGCATTCAGTCACTGTCACTATTCCGTCTCCAAAGGTGAACCAGTATTTCTATTATCAGATCCGAGCGGCAACTACAGGAGGGTCATGCTACTTCAGGTTCAGGGATTTGAACATTTACAAGAAGTGAAGCTTCATTGAACTTCGTCACTCAGCCGGCACTTGATTGAAGATTGTTACGAGTATATGATCCGTGAGTTGGCTTTCAATTACGCCCGGCATAATTAGCGACAAGTACATCGGGAATCCTGATTCCTACGTCTGTGCATTTTTTTGTTCTCCCGGTAAATTGCTGATGATTACTTTGCGTGTATGAAATTAATTTCAATTGATAATTACAGTTTATGAGAATAATTGCCGTTGCTGTTTCACTTCTGCTTTTCAGGGCCGCCTTTTCGCAAGGCGTGTGGATGCAGACAGGCCCGATGTCTCAGGGGAACAATGACATTGTATATTCAGTCGCCGCAGATCCGGACGGAAACCTGTATGCTTCAAGCTGGGCGGTCGGAGTTTACAAATCCACCAACAGCGGACTGAGCTGGTCCCTGTCCGGGCTTTCCGGTAAACGTGTTTCAGTGATTGCTTCATCCCCGACCGGTATCCTGTTCGCTTTGTCAAAGACGGTGGATTCGTCATTCATACACAGGTCAACAGATCAGGGAGCTACATGGTCAGACGCTGACCGAAGATCCTTTCCACTCAATTACGCCGGAGGCGGAGGTATTGTCTTTCTGCCCGACGGCTCAATATCAGCGGCTTATTCAGTGACCGTCGGACCAACAATCGGTAATGTCGGCGTGTTCGTATTCAGGTCAACTGATGCTGGTGCCTCATGGCTGCAAACCGTAAGGATGGACCTTGGCTTTGTGGGAGGAATGGCATTGACGGAAGACGAAAGGATACTTATGGGAACGTCGCTTTCGGGAGTCATACAGTCAACAAACGGCGGACTGAATTTTACAAACCTCACTTCATTTCCACCCATTTTCATTAAGACCGTATTTAAAGCCCCTGACAATGCGATATATGTTTCTGATGCATTCGGCCTCCACCGGTCAACCGACAACGGCGCATCATTCACGAGTGTCGGTTCACAGAACTCAACGGCAAACTTAAGAGCTGCGGCGGCCAATTCCAACGGTGACATCTTTATCTCAACGGATGACGGCAAGATCTTCCTTTCAACCAACCGCGGCAATAACTGGGCACAGGTCAATTCAGGATTTCCGTCAAACAGTTATGCATACTCTTTTGCAACTTTACGGGGAAAGATGTTCACGGGAAGCAACAACTCCGGTGTGTTTTCATTTGAACAGACGACAGGAATTTCCGGAATTCATGCATTACCTTCAGGTTACTCACTCGGACAGAACTATCCGAATCCCTTCAATCCCGTCACGGCAATTCCCTTTTCCGTATCACGCGAATCGCTTATTGAGCTGTCTGTGTATGATGCCGGGGGACAAAAAGTCGCAGTACTTGCGAATGAAGTGATGCCTCCTGGTCTGCACAGGGCTTATTTCAGCGGAAGCCTGCTTTCGAGCGGAATATACTTTTATTCCTTGCGTGCGGACGGAAAGCCCGTAAGCACAATGAAGTGCATACTGGTAAAATGACCTTAAGTGAGATGCTGATTACTTCAGATAGAAACTAGAGAAAGAGTTTCGCCTGGAATCGCTTAGCGTTCAAATATTTTCCGACGCCTTCATCCAAAGTGTAACAAAGATTCTCTTCTCCGGCAAGTTCAACCACGCCTGAATTATTCAGAATTTTTCTGATATGAGATCTCTCGGATGCAATGATCACGTCCACGCCTTTCTTCTGAAGTTCCGTGATCTCCTCCTTCAATGTGACTGCCCCCGTAACATCAATAAGCGCAAACACTTCGCAGTCAATCATGACGCACTTCAGCCCCGGACCGAATTCGTTCACCTTGCTTCTCAGGCCCTCGGAAAAACTGGATGCATTATAGAACAAGAGCGATGCAGGGAAGCGGAAGATCATGAGTCCCGGAAATGACACAGCATTAGGATTGGTCTCAACATT
>JRYG01003651.1_pt1 | contig 10938 bp, 6 predicted proteins | sample 235341 | NCBI WGS metagenome assembly JRYG01 (sample SAMN03074218, study PRJNA261478) | activated sludge metagenome | biome: Wastewater Treatment Plant; feature: Wastewater; material: Activated sludge; isolation source: activated biomass of a wastewater treatment plant treating hydrocarbon... ... | reverse complement strand
GCCGATGATCCAGTCCACTTCGCGGGGCCGCTCAAGCGTGCGGCCTTCCCGATCGAGGGCGAGCACCAGGTAGTCGTACCCGCCGGCGTTAACCGCCTCGACGAACTCGTCGCACTTGCCGGCTTCGACGTATCCGCCGTGTGGCCGCGGCAGGCCGATGAACTGGACCTCGTTGTCCAGCTCGGGGCCCCAGAGCGGGTACTGGCGGGTGATGATCGTTCCGATCGACTGGCCGCTCTGCCCGTCTGCCCAGACGAAGGCCGAGGCGATCTCGGGCGTGGTGAAGTCCGGACTCTCGTATCGGTTGTCGAAGTAGTAGCGCTGCACGCCGAAGCCGCAAAGAATCACGACCACGAGCAGAGTTCCGCCGCTCCAGGCCGCCACCCGGCGGGTCCCCTTCCCGGAGAACCGCTGTTGGCGGGAACCGACCCGCCACACACCGATCGCGGACAGCAGGACCGTCCAGGCGACAAGCCCGGCAACGATCGCCACCAGCCAGGTCTTCGCGTCCCAGCCGTCTCCGAAGGCGATCGTGACGGGAGCGAGAATCGCCAGCAGGCCGGCAACAAGCCACTTCGCCCCGTTGCCCCGCTGCCCCACCCCGGCGCCCAGCAGCGCCGTGCAGACGGCCAGGGCCGGGGCCAGGTAGCGAAGACCCGAAACGAAGCCGTTGGGTTCGCCGGCCGGCCCGGAAGCGGAGGTCGGAGCCACCAGCCAGGCGAAGACGAGCGCCAGCCCGACGAGTGCGCCGGTGCGCCGGGCCGGCCCTGACCGGCGGTCCAGGCATAGCACCAGGCCGGTGATCGCGAGCAGGCCAAGCAGGATCCAGCCCGGGCCGAAACCGTCACCGAAGCCGGGCAGGAACCAGTCGCCGATCACGTCGAGGTCGGTCAGGTAGCCCCAGACCGAACCGGCGTCCCTGCCACCCACATCCTGATCAGGCCCGGGGAGCGAAAGAGGCCCGATGTGGTTGATCCAGGGGAGCGGATTGCCGGCGTGAATGAGGTTCCTCAGGTACCAGTAACCGCCACCCAGGATCAGCGCCCCGCCGCCGGCGAGTCCGTTCCTCAGGCGCCGGGACGGTTCGCTCAGAACGACGGCGCCAGCCAGCAGGACCAGCGCCGCAGGAATGAAGTTGATCTTGGTTCCCGCGGCAAGGCCTGCAGCCAGGGCAACGACGAGCACCGGTCCGAGCGTGATTTTCCTTCCTCCGGCGGCGGCGTTGACCATGACGGCGACTGCCGAAAGGAGAAAGAAGGTGCCGACGATGTCGTTCCTGGCCTCGCCGGACTGGTCGGCCATCGCGGTCGATCCAACGACCAGAGCCACTCCGGCCAGCGATAGAGGCGCCGCCCCGTAAGGTCGCCCGATGCACCAGGCGGCGAGCAGGCAGCCGGTGAACCAGGCCAGGTTGATGAAGATCGAGAGCAGGTCGTTGCCGAACCCGATCATCCCGATCGCGTGAATCACCTCGGAGTTCTGCGGATAGAACCAGCTGAGGAACTGCGGGGCCAGGAAGTGAAGCGACCAGGTGTCAGAACTCTGCGCGATGCCGGCCGCGAACGGCCCGTGGTACCAGGTCGAGTCGAAGCCGGTCATCCCCGTGCCGAGCCGCTCCGCCACGCCGGCTACGAAGGCACCGAAGGCACCGGCCGCGACCGCCGTACCCACCATGGTCAGTCCGGGGGTCGCAGGCACCGACACCAGTTCGGGCTGCGCCCCGGCCCGGGGCAGGCGCTCCTGCCAGCGCCAGATTGCCAGCGCCGCCGCGACCGTCACGAACAGCCAGCTCCACGCCGTGAGCAGTCCGAAGCTGCCGAGAATCAGCGAGGTTCCGATCGCCGCGCCGGTGGCCAGGAGTGCCGTCGCGACCCAGGCGACNNATTGCGATCGAGATGACCGCACCGAGACCCGCGAGGGTGAAGAGACAGCCGGCCAGGTAGGCGAAGAAGCTCACGAGGACCGCCGGCGGACCAGGGAAGCCACCTGTTCGAGCTCCGGCACGCGAAGTACCCGGCAGACAGCCACATAGGCGATCCCGCCGAGACCGAGCCCGGCCCCCAGCGAGACGATCTGGCTGACCAGGCCGCGCCCGAGCGCCTGGTCGAGCAGATCCCAGATCTCGTATGAGACCCCGGCCAGGACCAGCGAAGCGACCGCGATCCGACCGCAGGACGAGAGGAACCTGCCGAACTCGATGCCGCCGAGCCGAGTACGTAGCATTACCGTCTGGATCGCAACCGAGACCGCGGTGGCGATCGCCGTCGCCGCGACGATTCCGGCGACGCCGTACGGCTTGTAGAGGAGGAAGGATCCGAGCGCGGTCACCGCGAGGTTCGTGCCGGCGATCCAGGTCGGGATCCACGGTTTCTGGAGGCCGAAGAAAGTACGGCTGAGAAGCAGATACATGCCGTTCGTGGGCAGCGAGAACGCAAACCAGAACAGGGCGGTCGCCACCACCGTGGTCTCCGCCGCGTCGAACTCGCCACGCTGGTAGACCAGCCGGATCATCGGCTCGCTGAGAACCAGGATCGCCGCACTGGCAGGGATCAGCACGAAGATGATCTGCCTCATGCCCTTGGCGAGGGTGCTGCGGAGCGAATCGAAATCCCTCCGGTTGGCGAAACGGGCCAGGGTCGGGAACAGGACGGTGGCGATCGCAACGGAGAAGACGCCCTGTGGCAACTGGTAGATCCGGAAGGCCTTGTCGATCGCCGCAGGTGCCTCGTCGCTGACCAGCGAGCCGAAGAAACTGTTGACAAGGAGGTTGAAGTTGATCAGACCGAGGCTGAGCGTGACCGGGATCATCATCAGCAGCACCCTTCTCACGTTCGGGTCCTTGAAGTTGACCTTGAATGTAAACCTGAAGGGCGTGTTTCTCAGGTCCCAGGTGGGAATCAGAAGCTGGACGACGGTGCCGGCCACGACCCCGATCGCGTACGCGTAGATCTGCTTGTCCTCAGGAAAAAGCGGCACGGTCGCGATGACCACGGCGATGATCGTCAGGTTCCAGAAGAGCGGCGAGATCGCGAAGGCGCCGAAGCGGTCGTAGCTGTTGAGGATGCCGACCACGACCCCGGTCACCCCCAGCAGGATCAGGATCGGGAAGAGGATCTGCGACAGCACGATCATCAGGTCCTCGATCTCGCCCGTGAACCCGGGGGCGAAGAGGGGCATGACGACGCCAGCGGCAAGGATGAAGAAAGCGGTGATCGCCCCCAGCACCATGGTCACGAGCAGCAGCAGGGTCGATGCCATGCGGAAGGCCTCGCGGTACTTGCCCTTCTCGATCTGCTCGGTGAAGATCGGCACGAAGGCCGGCTGCAGGGCCGCGTCGGCAAAGAGGGCGCGGATCAGGTTGGGAACCTGGAAGGCGACGGTAAATGCCGACATCGGACCGGTGATCCCGAAGTAGCTGGCGGCCACGACCTCGCGGGCGAGGCCCGCGATCCGCGAGGCAGCGGTGGCGATAGAGAAGAAAGCCGTGGATCTGGCCAGCCGGCCCGGCTTGCCCGCCTTTACGGCCCCGGCCGGCCCGGGCTTCGGTCCCGGGCGCTTGCCGGTCCTCGGTTCGCGCAGGACAGGCTTCTCCCCCGCCTTCTCCTCGAAGACCGGCACGGGCCCGATCGCGCCGCCCTCCTCGGAGAGGCTGGCCGCGGTCTCGATCAACGCTTCCTCGCGGTCGGGGACCGGTTCCGGTTCGCGGACCGGATGCCTGATCACGTCCTCGGCCTTGCGCGAGGTTGAACGGATCGCCTCTTCAGCGGCACGAGCTGCCGCTTCGAAGGGGTCGGGATGGGGGTCAGAGGGCGCGTTCAAGCTGGCAACGGTATAGTCGCTGGCCGCTCGTCGGCGGAAATCCTCCGCGAGCACACCAAGAGATCATGGCCAACATAGCCTCACAGAAAAAGAGAATCCTCCGCACCGAGCGTGAGCGCGTCGAGAACCGGCGGCTGACCTCCGCGATCAAGACTTACTTCAACCGCCTCGAGCAGGCCGCCGAAGAAGGCGATGCTGACTCCGTGAAGGCCGAGCATCGCGCTCTGGTCTCCAGGATCGACAAGGCGGTCCAGAAGGGCGCGATCCATCGCAACAACGGCGCCCGCAAGAAGGCTCGCGCGGCCCGTATCGCTTCCGGCTCCTAGGATGCCCCCGGCCCAACCGGTTGCCGGCTGAGGCCGGCACGATGCCGGAACGCTGGATGCCGGTGTCGATGATCGAACGCCAGCCAGGTCTTATCCGGTAGCAGCCAGCAGGGCGAGATCGAGCGCCAGGTCATCCGGGTATTCGGAGCCACCGCGGGTCCAGAGTTCCAGGTCCGCCATGGCAATCGCGGCATCCCGCATCGACTCGACGGTCGTGCCCGAAAGCGAGTTGATCAGCCTCCTGGCGAGGAATGGCGGCATTCCCAGCTCCCTTTCGAGCCGCGAGGGATCTGCGCCCTCCTCGAGCCTGACCAGGGCCCGGTGGGCCCGCCGGACCGACGTCGCCGTCGTGTACACGGTGCTTCCGGCGGTTGCTCCCTGCGCCAGCAGCCGCTCCGCGACCGAGAGGACGATCTCCCGGTCCCCGGTGATCAGGGCGTCGCCGAGCGCGAAGTTGCTCGTCTCCGATGTGTCGGCGACCATCTCTTCGAGATCTTCGACGTCGACCTCTCCGCCCGGCCCCGCCCACAGGGCAAGCCGGTCGAGTTCCGCCCCGAGCCGTGGCAGGCTCTCCCCCATCCTGGCGATCATGAACCGGGCTGCCTCGGGCGTGAGTTCGAAGCCCCTCGCCTCGGCACTCTCGACCAGATGTCCGGGCAGCCTTGCGCCCTCCGGCGCCTCGTAGTCCAGTTGCTCGCCCCCGACCTTGCCGACCGCCTCGGCGATGCCCGCGGGAACTTTGCCCCGGGCAATGAGGACCACCGTGGTTTCCTCGGGTGCCCCGAGAAGTGACTCGACGACGGTCGCCGCCTGGTTCTTGCCCCATTTCTCGATCCGGTCGGCCAGCAGGTACCGGCGCCCCGGCATCAGCGAGAGCGACCCGATCGACGCGGCCAGCGCCTCGGCGTCCGGGCTTCCCTTGCCTTCGGCGGGCTCGAATACCTCGAGGCTGCCGGCACCGCTTTCCGCTTCGGCCCGCTGGCGCAGCCTGGCACGTGCCTGGTCGATCTTGGCGGTGTCGGTGCCGGAAATCAGGTACGCCGGTTTCACCCACCCATCTTCCCGCAACGGGCGGCGGAGCCTTACCCCGGGGGTTCCGGCGGTGGCAGCTACCAGTCATCGTCCCGTCTCCACCCGCCAGTTCTCACCGTCTGCTCCCAGAACGATCGAGATCGTGCCGTCAAGGTCGGTTCGCGCCACGGGCACCGCTGCCTGCCCCAGCGCAGCGAGCACCTCGGGCACGGGGTGCCCGTAGCTGTTGTCCTCTCCAACCGAGATCACGGCCAGGCGCGGGTCCGTCTCGGCCAACAGGGCCGGCAGGCCCGTGTCCTTGCTCCCGTGGTGGGGTACCCGGAGAACGTCGAGTGGCCCGGGATGAAGGGGCACTGACTCCGCTTCGGCATCGGCAGTCATCAGCATTCGAAAACCTCGCCACCTCAGGAGCGCCACCACCGCCCGCAGGTTCGACCCGGTCTCCGAGCCTGATGCCGGCACCGGTTGCCCGTTGGCCGGTGGCCAGAGGATCTCCAGGCTCGCGGTGCCGAGCCTGATCGTGCTGCCGGCCGCGACCCGCATCAGCTTCGCCCCGGACCGGCGGGCCGTGGACGTCAGGGCAGGCGGCGACCGGTCGAAGAGATAGCGCTCCACCTCGAAGGATCCGAAAAGGTCGAAGAGGCCGCCGTAATGATCAAGGTCGGGGTGGGTGAGCAGTACTGCCGAGAGGCGTTCGACCCCTGCCGATTCGAGTCCACCGGCGAGGTCGCCGTCCGGCGGTCCGCCGTCGATCAGCAGCGGGTCACCCCCGGCCGGCCTGATCAGGGTTGCGTCTCCCTGCCCGATGTCCAGAACCTCGACCCGGACCCCGCCCGGGGGTGGCTCGCCGAGTTCGCGGCGCCCGCCACCGACCAGGTCGGGAACGACGAGGACGAGCAGCAGAAGGATCACCAGGAGCGGCGGCGCCCACTGCCGGGGCCGGACCGGCGGGCCAGTCGCCGGCCAGAGGCGCAGCGTGAAGACTGCCAGGGCGCCGGTCACCAGCGCCGATACCGCGAGCCAGGCCAGATCCAGGTGGCCGGTTTCGACCACCGCCCAGTCCGGCTCACCGAACCAGGTCGCGACCTGCCCGATCCAGTTGAGGAACGCCGATCCGGCGAGATTGAAGGGTGCGGCCAGGCCTGGATCGACCTGCCCGACCGCGATCGAGATCATCGCCAGCCACATCGCCGGGGCGACAGCGGGCATTGCGAGCAAATTGGCGGGCAGGGTGGCGATCGGGAACCGCTCGAAGTGGAACGCGGTCAGGGGAGCGGTGGCCAGGGTTGCCGCGATCGTCACCGCGATTCCCTCGCAGAGCATGCGCCGCCAGCCCCGGTCACCGAGCATCCGCTCCAGCCTTTCCTGGAGCGGCCGGGCGAGCAGCATGATCCCCGCGACCGCGCTGAAGCTGAGCTGCCAGCCGATCTCCCCTGAGGCTCTCGGGTTCAGCGCGAGAGTGACCACCACGGCCAGGCCGAGCGCGTAGACCCGGGACGGCGCCCTGATTGCCGCCACCGCAGCAAGCCCGGCGAGGCCCATCACCCCGGCCCGCTGGATCGAGGGCCCGCCCCCGGCCAGCGGGATGTAGATCAGGATCAGGACGGCGATCGCCAGCAGCCTCGTCCCCGGCCCGATCCCGAGCATTGAGAGCAAAGGGGCAGCGAGTAGCGACAGCAGCACGATGTTCTGGCCCGACACGGCCAGCAGGTGGCCCAGCCCGGACCGCCGGAACTCCTCGGTCGTGCTGGCGTCGATCTCCGATTCGTCACCGAGCACGAAGCCCTTGGAGAGTGCGGCCTCGTCTGCCGGAACACCCCTCTCGAGGGCCGATTCAGCCTTGCGCCGGAGACCGTCTATCCAGCCGCTCGCGCCGCTTCGCGAAAGGCCGTTGGCCTCGACCGAATCAGCCCGGAGAATCATCCTGATCCCGTCAGCTTCCAGGTCATCCCGCAGCCATTCGGGTGGCCGGACCAGTTTGCCGCCGACTGCCAGCCCGATACCCGTCTTGGCTTCGGGCACCTCGCCCGCCCGGGCTTCGACGAGGACCTTGCCACCGGGCGTGTCGAACGGAAAGCGGACCACCGGCCCGGACTGACGGGCGGCCCCGAGCGCAAAGCCGTCGAGACTGACCTCACCGGGCCTGGACTCGAGCGCTGCGCCATCGAGGGCCTCGAGCCGCGCGTTTCCCACCATCAGGCCGGCAATCGCGGCGGAAAGTGCGATGAGACCGACCGTCAGGCCCCTGGCACGTTCGCGTTCGACAAGAACAGCGGTCGCCAAGGCCAGGCAGAGGACCGGACGCACCCAGTCGTCCCCCACGGACAGGAAAGGAGAAGCCGCGAGTCCCGCTGCCCCGCCAGCCACCGCTACAAGCCGCCAGTCGGCGGCAAGCCTCATGGTGCCAGCGCGTCCCGCAGCGATTCCATGGTCACCGGGCCGATTCCGCTGATCTGGTCGAGTTCCTCAATCGAGCCGAGACCACCCTTCGAGTCCCGGAACGCGATTATCTTTCCGGCCGTCACAGGGCCTATCCCGTCGATCTCCTCGAGCTGCTCACGGGTAGCGGTCCCGAGGCTGACCGGGGTCCCCGCGGCCCCCGGTGTCAATGCCGGGCCGGCTCCCGTTCGGGCCGTCCGGGATGGCACCACGACCTGCTGCCCGTCGGTCAGTGTGGCTGCACGGTTGATCGCGCCGAGCATCGCCGACCGCGTGCTGCCGCCTGCCCTGAGGATCGCGTCAATCACCCGGTCGCCCTGTTTGAACCGGTAGACCCCCGGCCGGCGCACCGCCCCCGTCACGTCGACCGTGAGCTTGCGGCTGCCGGCGCTGACCGCGAATCCGGACCCCTCCCCGGACGCATGGGACGCGGACCCCGGTCCGGCATCAAGCACGGCGGATTCGGACTTGTCCCCCTTGATCGAGTTGAGCCCGACCAGGACCAGAACGGCCCCGACGGCCAGGTAGACGAGCAGCTGTCCCCGGGATTGCGGCATGCCCTGACGCTGCCACGGAAAACCTCACTCGTGGCGCGACGGGCGCAACAATTGTGTGAATTCGGCCCGGGGCCGAACCTCGGGCAGGAGTGACGACTCAGGCGGGCTTGACGACGAGGTTGACCAGCTTGCCGGGCACGACGATCTCCTTGACGATCGCCATCCCCTCGAGATGCCGCGCCACGTTCTCCGCGGATTTGGCGGCGGCAAGGACTTCCTCCTCGTCGGCCCCTTCGGGCACCTCGACCCGGTCTCGTACCTTGCCTCCGACCTGGACCACGATCGTCACGGTCTCCGACCTGAGCATCTCCGGGTCGGCCACAGGCCAAGGTGACTCCCAGACCCGCTCGCCGGCCACCTTCTCGAAAACCTCGGAGGCCAGATGGGGTGCGAACGGCTGGATCAGCGAAGCGGCTGTCGCGGTCGCGAACCGCACCGCCTCCACCCCGTCGCCACCGTCGCGGAGCAGCTGGTCCTTGACCCGGTAGATCTCGTTGACCAGTTCCATGACCGCCGCGATCACAGTGTTGAACTGGAACCCGCGGTTGAAGTCGCCGGTCGCCTTGTCGATTGCCCAGTGAGCCTTCGCGCCCACCTCCCGGGCCTCGCCATCCAGGGTGGCAGGCAGCGAGACAGGGCCGGCGGAACCGGTTTCAGCGAGTTCCTCACCGAGGCGCCAGAGGCGTGAAAGGAAGCGGTGCACACCCTCCACGCCCTCGTCCGTCCAGTCACCCGAACGCTCCGGCGGACCCATGAAGCAGACGTAGGTGCGGGCTGCGTCCGCTCCGTGACGGGCGACGATCTCGGCAGGACTCACCGTGTTGCCCTTCGACTTGGACATCTTCGCTCCGTCGCGGGTGATCATGCCCTGGGTGAAGAGGTTCGCGAACGGCTCGGCCACGCCGAGGTGGCCCATGTCCCTGAGCGCCTTGGTGAAGAAGCGCGCGTAGAGCAGGTGCAGGATCGCGTGCTCGACCCCGCCGATGTACTGGTCGACGGGCATCCAGTGGTCGGCTGCTTGGCGGTTCCACGCAGCCTCGCCGTTTCCGGCATCCAGGTAGCGGAGGAAGTACCAGGACGAGTCGACGAAGGTGTCCATCGTGTCGGTCTCCCGCTCCGCCTCACCGCCACATGACGGGCAGGTCGTGTTGACCCAGTCGGTGGCGGCGGCGAGAGGGCTCTTGCCCTTCGGTGCGTAATCGTCGATTTCCGGGAGCCGGACCGGCAGCTGGTCCTCGGGCACCGGAACCATGCCGCAGCTTTCGCAATACACGATCGGGATCGGAGCGCCCCAGTAACGCTGGCGCGAAACCAGCCAGTCGCGCAGCCGGAAGTTCACCGAGGCGTCACCCCTGCCCTCCAGCTTCAGCCAGTCGACGATCTCCGCGTAGGCCTCGCGGTTGTTCATGCCGTCGAAGCGGCCGGATCCGGTCATCGGGCCGTCTCCCGTGTACGGCAGCCCTTCGGCGTCGCCTCCCTCCTCCGGCTCGCCTTCGATGACACGCTTGACGGGAAGGTCGAAGACCCTCGCGAACTCGTAGTCGCGCTGGTCGTGACCGGGCACGGCCATGATCGCGCCGGTGCCGTAGTCCATCAGCACGTAGTCGGCGACGAACATCGGGATCTCCTCCCCGTTGACGGGGTTCGTGACCGTCCTGCCGAGCGCCACCCCGGTCTTCGGCCGACCTTCGTCACCCCGCTCCGCGACCGACTCGCGGGCGACCGAGTTGACGTACTCGCGGACCTCATCCTCGACCTCGGTGCCCTCGATCAGCCGGTCGAGCTCGGGATGCTCCGGGGCCATCACAAAGAATGTCGCGCCGAATAGCGTGTCGGGTCGCGTCGTGAAGACGGGAAAGTCGATGTTGGCCGAATCGCAGCGGAAAGTCACTTCGGCCCCTTCAGAGCGGCCGATCCAGTTCTTCTGCATCGTGATCACATGCGGCGGCCAGGATTCGAGTTCGTCGAAATCGTCGAGCAGCTGCTGCGCATACTCGGTGGTCTTGAAGAACCACTGCCTCAGGTTCCTGGTCTCGACCTCGGTGCCGCAGCGCTCACAGCGCCCGTCGACGACCTGCTCGTTGGCTAGCACCGTCGCGTCTTTCGGGCACCACTGGACGGGAGCCTGGGTGCGGTACGCAAGGCCGCGCTCGAAGAGCTGCAGGAAGATCCACTGGGTCCAGCGGTAGTACTCGGGCGTGTGGGTGGCGAGTTCGCGCGACCAGTCGATCGAGACTCCCCAGTCGGCGAACTGGCGGCGGAACGAATCGATGGAGCGTTCGGTGGCGACCAGCGGGGGTTCGCCTGTCTTGATCGCGTTGTTCTCGGCCGGAAGGCCGAAGGAGTCGAAGCCCATCGGGTGGATCACTTCGAAGCCGTTCCGCCGCCGGAAGTGGGCTATTGCGTCACCGAGCGAGTAGCACTTGAGGTGCCCGACGTGGGGCTCGCCGGACGGGTAGGGCAGCATCTCGAGCACGTAGCTCTTGGGCTTCCCGGGGTCGAATCCGTCATCGCCGGGATTGGGCACCTTCCAGGTGCCTTCATCATCCCAGACCTGCTGCCATTTGCCCTCGATCGCCCGGGGCTCGTACCGACCACTCATCGCCGCTCAGTCTATGTCGCAGCCACAAACGACGGAGGCCGCGTCAAGATGGGAAAAGTCAGTGATTATTGCGGGCTTCTGCCATCCCGACGGACCGTCTATGGCCGCCACTGTGTGATGTCGGGGATCGGGCGAAGGTTGGGCTCGACCTGCTCGCGGACCG
>JRYG01003836.1_pt1 | contig 10939 bp, 9 predicted proteins | sample 235341 | NCBI WGS metagenome assembly JRYG01 (sample SAMN03074218, study PRJNA261478) | activated sludge metagenome | biome: Wastewater Treatment Plant; feature: Wastewater; material: Activated sludge; isolation source: activated biomass of a wastewater treatment plant treating hydrocarbon... ... | reverse complement strand
ATTTGCGGTGGAATATCGAGGTAGAGCAGTGAGGCAGAACGGGTAAACCGCTCGAGATAGTCTTCCAAAAAAACAGGAATACCGGACTTCACTAAAAAATAGTCAAAAATGCCGTAGCCCCTCAAAATTGACAAGTCGTTGAGCCTGAGCGCCGCCTGGCCGGCCGGCGTTATTTTGCCGTTGATACTGTAATAGGCGATCATAATTCGTTCAATCTTGGGGAAAGATACAAAGCCTTTGACAAACGCAAGGGTATATCGACTGATAATTCGCATCTTGTGTTTTATTACTTATTTTGCGGCCAATTATTATGACCCAAAGGGTTTGCATATGCAAGTGCTCGCGTTTGAAGGCGTTTTTCCGAATCTCGACTTTATTACCTCTCCCGATACGTTTTTCGATACGGTGCGGGAGGAGTACCCCTCTTATTACGAGAGCGGTTTTTTTCAATCCTGTCAAGGGGGTGAAGCAATACTCCTGTATCGCATTATCACGCCCAATCGCGCTTTTACCGGCGTGATCGGCTGTGCTGCCGTGGCTGATTATTTGTCGGACAAGATCAAGCGCCACGAGCATACGCTGGCAGACAAAGAACAGGTGCAAACGCAACTGTTGTTGCACCGACGCGCTGCCGTCAAACCGGTTTTACTGACGTACCCCAATGCCGAAGCTATTGACCGCTGGGTGGAGGCTTTTACCTTAGCCCATGATTATTTTTCAGAAATTTGGTTTGAAAAAGAACAACAGCGACATCTTTTTTGGCGAATTGAACTTGAATCCGATATTATTGCTATCCAGGAGTTGTTTCGCGTACACGTGCCGGTAGCGTACCTTGCCGACGGCCACCACCGGGCCGCTACTATTGCGCTGCTGCACGAACGCATGCAGGGTCGGCCCGACGCCCACCAGTACAATGCTTTCCTCAGCGCCTGGTTTCCCGCTGCCGATCTCGATATCCTGGAGTATAATCGCGTGATCAACGACCTGGAGCCGCTCAAGCCGGCCATGTTTGTTGCCCTGTTATCCAGGTATTGCCATATCACGCCGCTGCCGAATGCCCGAAAACCGTCGGAAAAACACGAGATGACGTTGTGGCTTGACGACGAGTGGTACAGCCTGCGCTGGAAACCCGAGGTATTGGCCGAACATACCCACCAAAGGGAAGTATTACTCGACGTGTCCCTGTTCAACGATGTGATTTTGCACCAAATATTGAGTATTGAAGATGTGCGCAACGACCAGCGCGTGGAGTATATCGAAGGTCCCCGAGGCCTCGACGGCCTGCTGCGGCGCGCCCAGCGCACGTCGCATTCAGCGGCCTTTGCCCTCTATCCGGTTGCGCTTTCCGAAATTATGGCCATCGCCGACGCAGGCCAGTCGATGCCCCCCAAATCTACCTGGTTTGAGCCCCGTATGAAAAACGGGTTGGTGGTTCAGGAATTCTGAGCATCGGCCTTTAGCGGACTACCGTAATATCGCCTTCGTACAACACCACTTCGTTGTCGATAAACTCCACCTCGGCCATAAATACAAAAACGCCGGGATTGACAGGGCGCCCCAGGAATGTGCCGTCCCAGCCATAAGATTCCTCGCCCATCGGCAGGTTGCGACCGTCGAATACCAGGGAGCCCCAGCGGCTGAACACCTTGAGGGTTTTGATACGCCGGGCCGCCGGGCCGCCGTATAGCGTAAACCCTTCGTTGATGCCGTCGTTGTTGGGTGAAATGGCGTTCGGAATATAAATCGGACGATTTTTTATGACCCTGACCACCACCTCGTCGGTTGCCTGGCAGCCCAGGGCGTCGGTAACGGTGATCAGGTAGGTAGTGGTGCTGCTCGGATTGGCTACGGGGTTGGGGCAGTCGATACAACTCAGCGAATCGGCGGGCGACCAGGCGTAGCTTACTCCGGGATCATTGGACACCGCGTTGAGGCGGGTATCGTAGCCCAATTCTATGAATACATCGGGGCCTGCATCTACCAATAATTGCGGCGGCTGGGTGACGGAAGCTTCCGTTGCGGCCGTACAGCCCATGGCATCCATAACGGTAAGCGTATAATCGCCGGCGGGCAAGTTGGCAAAGGTGGATTCCACCTGGAAGTTGGCGCCGTCGATGCTGTATGAAAACGGCGGTGTGCCGCCCAGCCCGGCAACTTCAATACTCCCCTGCGATTCGCCGAAACAGATATTGTCTATAACATCTATAACATTGATAAACAACGGCGGCGGTTCTGTGACGGTAGCCTGGCCGTTGATTTCGCAGCCGTTGCCGTCGAGTACGGTTACTGCGTAGTTGCCCGCGGGCAACTGGTCGATGATAGCCGTGTTTTGGCCGGTATTCCACTGGTACGAATAATTGCCCACGCCGCCGCCGGCAATAGCGGTGACGGTAGCGTCGCTGAGGCTATGGCAACTTACGTCGATGATATTGAAATCGAGGGTCACAGGGGGATAATCCTGCATATCAAACTCAAAAAATCCGCGGCAGAGATTGGCGTCGAGTACTTCAACGGTATAAAACCCGGCGGCAATGCCGGTGAGCGAGTTGTCGCCCACAAAACCGTTGCCGTCGTTCCAGTCGTATTGATAAGGCGGGAGGCCGTTGGAAATATTCACTACAATACTGCCGTTGGAAAACCCAAAGCAGGTAGGAGGCGTAATGGCTTGTACATTGGGGTCGAGTTCGAGTTCCAGTTCCCTGACGGGCAATACCAGCGTTTGTTCGCAGTTGTTGCCGTCGCGTACAACAACCGTATAATCGCCCTGCGAAATATTACTGAGGGTATTGTTATTGCCAAAGCCGGTGTTTTGCCAGTTGAACAAATAAGGCGGCGTGCCGCCGGTGACGACCAGCGTAACGGCGCCGTCGACGCCGCCGTTGCAAGTGGGCATGGTCACCAGCGTATCAAATTCGAGGGGTGGGGGAGAGGGCACGGAATAAGTCGCCACGGTATCGCAAGTGGCTGCATCGGTGATAGTGATGGTGTAATCGCCCTGGTTGATACCGTTAATATCCTGGCTGGTGGGGCCGTTGCTCCATTGATAGGTATAAGGCCCGTAGTTATTCGTTACCGTAAGATCGATAGCGCCGGTAGCGGTATTGGGGCACAGCAGCGGGTCGATATCGGCGCTTAGGGTGAAGTGATCGGGGCAGCATTCCACTTCCAGCGTGGCAATTTCAGTAACCAGGCAGCCGCGGTCGGTTTCTACGGTTAGTGAAATAGACTTGATGCCGGGGCGGTCGTAGGTTACCGAGTGCGGCCCCTCGGTATTGGCGGAGGCGATACTGGCGTTGGCGCCAAACTGCCATTGCCAACCCACAATATTGCCAATGAAAGTTGAAGCGTCGGTCAAAGAAACGGGTTGGCCCACGCAAGCGGTGATGGGAAGTGCGGTAAAGGCCGCATCGGGCCCCAGGAAAGTGCCGGTGCCGCCGAATTCGATGGAAAAACCGGCGGCGGATTCCGAAAAATTATTGATAACCAACGCGTAGCTCCTGCCTGCCACCATTTGAACGGCTTCGATATAACTGTTTTGACCCGGGTCGCAGCCGCAGTATTCCACTTCGTCAGTTTCGGTGAGGCTCAGGCCGGTCGGGCCTGTACATGGCTCCCATTGGCTGAACGGCGCGCCGTTGATGGCGCCGGCAGCCATACAGCGGATTTCTTGTTTGTTGCTGCAATTGTCGATACCGTTGGGTAATTCATAAACGATAAAATCGATATCGTCAATTGGGTTGAGGGGGGTAATGGTGAAAGTCAGCGAGCCGGGGTCTTTACATGTCCATTTATACCAAATGGAATTGGATTCGGCAATATCGCAGGTGGGGCGACTGCAATTGGCATCTTCAATTTCGTTGGGGTCATTGCCTACTCCTTCGAAGTAATCAACAGTAAAGGGCGATTTATCGCAAAGGATAACGGCTGTATTGCAATCGGCAGAGGGTTGGGGTATGCGGTTGTAATTGTTTACGCAGAGCTGAAAAGTGCCGGTAAGGCCGTTGCGGGCGCTAATGCGAATGAAATACGTTTGCCCCACTTGCAGCCCGTCGGCAAATGCCTGCACAAAGTTTTGCCCAAAATCGGAAGTCTCGCAGGCTATCTCCGTCAAATTGCCGCAATTACCCGAATAAACGGCAATTTGAGGCAGTTGTATGGTTCCTCCTTCGCTGAAAACCAGGTTGCCCAATACGCTCACGTTGAGGATTTCGGCGGCGGCAGTAAGGGTAAACCATACATCGCGGTTGGGCTGCGCGCTGGAAAAACACGACGGAATGGGCTGAGAAGATGGCGTGGCGCCGACATTGGTGAATGCCCCAACTTCAGAACACCAGAGGTTGAGTTCGTCAATCACAATGGCGTTGGCGCATTCATTGTTGGCGGGTTGTGCCCATAAACCGATCGGCAGGGATAAAATGGCGATGAGCGGCAAGTAAAAATAGCGCATGCGTTTTCTCTTTTTTGGTATGAGGGGGCCGTTGAATCGTGCCTCCTTACACTATTAGATAGCTATACAAAGCGGATTGGTTGGCCGTTTTGTAAAAATGACAAAAGTAAAACGGTTTTGTTTCCATTTTTTGCGTTAACGAATACATAAATTTCGCGAAATATTACCCTGGCAACTCCTCTCCGGCTTTGTGAAGTTTGCGGACGCGAATGGTGTCAATTTTTGTCTGACTCACCGATTCCAGGATAAAAAGGTAATCGTCGAGTATTATTTCGGCGCCTTGCTCGGGGATTTCGCCGGTAGTCATGACCAGGTACCCCGACAAGGTGAGGTAATCGCCTTCCGGGAAGTGCAGCTGCGGGTACTTTTCGTTGAGGTAGTCGATTTCGAGGCGCCCGGAAAAGATAAATTCGGTATCGGAAAGCTGTTCTTCGATGTGTTCGTCTTCTTCGTCGTGTTCGTCTTCGATATCGCCGAAAATTTCTTCGAGCAGGTCTTCGAGGGTAATTACTCCGGAGATGCCGCCAAATTCATTGACAACACAGGCTATGCTGGTGCGCTCGCGGATAAACCGGTCGAGCAGGTCGGTAGCGCGGGTTATTTCAGGCACAAAACCGATGGGCAAGATCAGCGATTTAATATCTGAAGTTTGTGTAAACAATTGCTGATGATGTACATACCCCTTCACATTATCGATATCGCCCTCTGTGATGAGCAGGCGCGATAATTTGGTTTCGGCAAATAATTGTTCGAGGGCTTCTACCCCGGCGCTTATATCGATATGCTCAACTTCCGGGCGGGGCACCATACAGTCGCGCACCCTCACATCGCGCAGGTTGAGCACATTGCCGAAAAGTTCTTTGTCAATTTCATTTTCTTCACTGGTACGGGCATTATTGACAAAATCTTCGAGGTCGAGGCGGGTGCTCACTGCTTCCGATCGCTCAAAAGCGGTATGGAAGAACAATTTGAGGATCAGATTGGCTATTTTGATGAAAATCCATGATAAGGGCCATAATAATATTTTGTTGACCCATAAAATATGTGCGGAGAATAATAACAACCTGTCGGGGAATAATCGGAAAAATAATTTGGGCAACCATTCCGCNAATAATTGCGGCTATCAGCCCCCAACCGTCAACGGGAAAATGAAACCAGTAATGCAGCATCCACGAGGCAAAAAGGACATAAGCCCCCATGGCCAGGGTGTTGCCCAACATCAGGGTAGCCAGAAAATCGGCGGGTTTTTCGTAAAAACCGGCGATGATTTCCCCCCGTCGCTCCCCCCGCTTTTTGCGGCGTTCCATTTGGAATTTGTTGGCAGAAAGAAAGGCAATTTCGACGCCTGCAAATAATGCAGAGAGCAGTAAGAAAAATATGATCAGCGCGATCAGCATTATTGTTGCTGCTTTTCTTGTTCTTTGTCGAGTTCGTCTACTACTATGCGTCCTTCCACGGCATTGATACGGGCGTTGGTGAAGTCCTGGTTCGATTCAAAACCGTGGCCGTATATGATCTCCTGGGGGCGGGTGATGACCACAAATTTGTCGGAATATACTTTTTGAAGCTTTTCATCCCAAATGAGTTCTTCGGTTTCCAGCCGCTCGCCTTGAATGCTTTGCCACACCACGCTATCCTGAACCAATACCTGCCCTTTTCGCTCCATGCGAATGGCGTATTTTGCGTCAAGCCGGCTGGCAAGGCGTTCATAAAGATCGAAAAAATCGACGTGAACCCCGTCGGGAAATTCCTGCCTGGGGTCGTTGGGGTCTCGGTAAGTAAGCATGGTTGGGCCGGCGATGCGCACGCGCACTTTTGCGGAATCGCTGTAAATTATTTCAACCTCTTCGGCGGTTTCTACTTTGGGATCCAGTTTGGCTTGAAAAGCGGCTATGTCGCCTGGATCGTTTTCACAGCCAATAGCCAGCAGGATCAAGTATGAAAAAGCGACTATTGCCGGTATTTTTGACATGGCGTTGCTGTTTTATCTGCAAATATCGGGATTTTTTTGTTCTCTGTTCTTTTAAACTACGAAGGGCTGAACTGCGAGGCAATATCATGAACCTTTCCCCAATAATCTTGTTGACTTCTTGTTTGAACCCGAACAATTGTGTCAAAATGCATGAGTAAAGAAGAGTTTTTGGCTTCAGGCTTATTGGAAAAATATGTGCTTGACCTGGCTACGTTGGAGGAGCGCAGGGAGGTGGAGCGTTTTGCACAAGAGCACCCCGATATAAGGGCAGAATTAGAAGCGCTGAAGCTGGCTATGGGCGAATACGCTGGAACGCGCACCCCCTTGCCCCCGCGTCAAAAACAGTCGACACTCAGCCGCTATTGGTGGTTGCCTGCGCTTGGATTTGTCGCGCTTGGATTTGTCGCACTTTGGGAATATCGACAATGGGATCAGGCCGCTGAGCAACTCTCGCGGCTGAGCGCCGAATACGCCACCTTGCAGCATCGCTGCGCCCAAACCCAGGCCCAACACGAAGAGATTGCGCGCCTTCACGCTTTTGTCCACCACCGCCATACGCATGCCATCTATTTGCACGGTACGCAAAAAGCCCCGGAGGCCATAGCCATCGTGTATTGGAACAAAACTGCGCGCCGCGCATACTGCAACCCGGGGTCATTGCCTCCGCCGCCGTCGGGCAAGCAATACCAGATATGGGCCGATGTGAACGGCCAAATGATTAACATCGGCCTGCTCCAACACCCGGGCGACGATATGCAAGCCCTGCAATTCATCGACAACGCCGAAAGCCTGAATATCACCCTCGAACCTGCCGGCGGCAGCGAACATCCCACCGTTGAACTGCTGTACGTGAATGCAGAGATAGGATAATCAAAAAAATCCGTTTTGCTCCCCTTTTTAGCGGCTTGAGTACATCCGTGCTTGAAACCTTTCACCCCCTGCCTGCACCTTTGGGTTGTATTGTTAATCAAAAACCCGTTTACCATGATCATTCCGCTTTTTCCCTTTGGCGCAGGCAGATGGATTAACGCTATCGGCATCGCGTTGTTGCTGTTATTAACGCTGCAACTCAACGCTCAGGACAACCGTAGCGGCAAGTCGCTACCTATTTCGATCAGCCTTTTTTCTGAATCGGTCAGCTTGCCCAATTTCAGGGGGTTTTTCAGCAATCCCAACTGGGGGGTGCGCATAGGCACTGAGTTTTACTACCGCCAACGCGACGGCCACCAGCTATTGCAGAACGTCCAACTGGGCTATTACCGCCACAATGGGTTCCAGCAAGGCGTTTTTGCTACTACATCCTTTGGCTATCGCAAATTTTTCGGCAACTTTTTCGCCGATGCTACTATTGGCGGCGGTTACCTGCACCTCATCTCTGAAATGCGCCGCTATGAACCCGATGGCGACGGCTACCGCCCCGCTTCCCTGCGAATGCACAAGTTTATGCCCGTGGTCGGCCTGGGGGTCGGTTACCGCTTCAACAAGGTGTCGATCTTCTCCCGCTATGAAGCCTTTGGCGAAATGCCTTTTAATTATAAAGGCGTGCCGGTGTTGCCCCACAAAATGCTTCACGTGGGAGCGCTGATCAACGGTTTATAAGATCAATTAGATTTTTATGCTAAAAAACACATTTATGAAAAACCTGATAATTGCAACTTTACTGTTGCTCGGCGCAACAGCTTGCGAAAAAGACATCTTCATACCCCAACCCGACGTTATTGACGACGTCAGCTATGCAAATCACCCAAAGCACCAGCAATACCTGGAGCAACTGGAATCGTACCGCAAAAACACCGGCTCTCCCGGCGCTATCCTGCTCATACAGCGCCAGGGTGAACCCCTGTGGGCGGGCGCAGTGGGCAAATCCAATCTGGAACACCAAACGGATATGCGTACCAATACGCCTTTCCGCGTGGGCAGCATCACCAAAATGTTTGTAGCCGCCGCCGTACTCCGTTTCGTTGAACAGGGCCGGCTGAGCCTCGACGACCAACTCGGCGCGAGGTTGCCCAAAGTCGTAGGCAAAATACCCCAGTCGGACAAAATCACTATCCGCCACCTGCTAAGCCACCTGTCGGGTATCGTCGACCCCCCCAACGAAAGCAAGCGCTATCAACTCGAACTCGTCGACAACCCCGAACGAATGGATGATAAAAGTATCGATCAATTGCTGGAAGACTACGTTTACGGCAAACCGCTTCATTTCCAACCCGGTACAGCCTACTCCTACAGCAATACCAACTTCTGGCTGTTGGGGCAGATCATCGAGTCGGTTGACGGCAAAACCGTACAACAAGTTCTCGACGAGTTGATCTTTACGCCGCTAAATTTGAAACATACCTACCTCGAGCAACGCGACGACCGCAATGTGGCCCGCGGGTATGCCGATATCTACGGCGACGGCAATTTGCTCGATGTGAGCCGCTGGGACCGCGCCGATACCGACGGCAAAGCCGACGGCGGTATTATCAGTACGGCTACCGACCTGATGACGTTTATGTCGGCCCTGATGCAAGGCCAAATTATCTCCCCCGCCTCGGTGGAACTGATGAAGCAAGTGCAGTTGCCCGGCTGCGACAATATCTTCTGCGAATACGGACTGGGAATTGAACTCTGGCGTTTCGGCAGCGAAATCGGCTTCGGCCACAACGGCGGCTCAGTCGGCATAGAGGCGAATATTATCTATATGCCCGAAACCGGCAACCTCACGGTTATCTACAAAAACAACGGCAACGGCTCCGATAAGTCTTTCCTGGATGCCTACCTGAAGTAATGCCTTTATCACGCGGGAATGCTTGAATGTTCCCGCTTTTTTTTTATTTTTTTCGCTGTTGCTAAACAAATGTATATACATTGATGTTTAAACATTATTATTTCTCAAAAAAAGAAAAACCATGTCTACAGCAACAGCAACACAGACGGCTACCTGGGCCATTGATAATGCGCATTCAGAGATCAGCTTCAAGGTAAAACACCTGATGATCACCAACGTAACGGGTTATTTCCGGGAGTTCGGCGGTTTTATCACGCCGACGGAAAATGGATTGGAGGGCGCCTATGCCGAATTTTTCGCCAAAACGGGCAGCATTGACACCAACCAGAAAGACCGCGACGCGCACTTGCAGAGCGACGATTTCTTCAACGCTGCACAGTATCCCGAGCTTCGTTTTGTATCAACGGCATTTGAGCATGCGGGCGGCAACCAGTACAAAATGACCGGCCACATGACGATCCGCGACATCACGAAAGAAGTAACCTTTAACGTAGAATCGCTGGGAGAAGTAAAAGACCCGTACGGCAATACCAAAGCAGGTTTTGAGATCACGGGTTCCATCAACCGCCAGGAATTCGGCTTGCGCTGGAGCGCAGTAACGGAAGCCGGCGGCATTGTAGTAAGCGATGAGGTACGCCTGCAACTGAATGTACAAGTAGTGAAGGGGTAATCCTCCTTTCACGCAAAAAGGGCCCTGTACAATTCCTCTACCTTGCCAATAGTACGCACTTTGATATGGTAGCGGTCTGTGTCCAGGCCCTTTGTATTATATTTCGAAATATAAATTTCCTTAAACCCCAATCGGTCGGCTTCCTGAATGCGTTGTTCGATGCGGGTAACGGCCCTGATCTCTCCCGAGAGGCCCACCTCGCCGGCGAAGCAAATATTAGAAGGGATCGACACATCTTCGAGCGAAGATATCAGCGCGCAAACGATGGCCAGGTCGATGGCCGGGTCATCAACGCGGATCCCCCCCGCGATATTGAGAAAAACATCGTTGACGGCGAAAGGAAGCCCGCCGCGTTTTTCGAGCACCGCCAACAGCATACTCAGCCGGCGCAAGTCGAACCCCGTGGCGGAGCGCTGGGGCGTGCCATACACCGCGCGGCTCACCAGCGCCTGCGTTTCGATGAGCATAGGGCGCATACCCTCCATAGTAGCCGCCACGGCGCTGCCGCTGAGGTCCTCATCTTTCTGTGACAGCAGCAGCTCGCTGGGGTTGGACACCTCGCGCAATCCGCCCGATTGCATCTCATAGATGCCCATTTCGTCGGTAGAGCCGAAGCGGTTTTTGAGGGTGCGCAAAATGCGGTACGAGTAGTGCTGGTCGCCTTCAAACTGTAATACCGTATCTACAATATGCTCCAGCAATTTGGGGCCCGCGATAGACCCTTCCTTGGTAATATGCCCAATCAGGAATACCGGGATATTCGTTTCCTTGGCGAAGCGCTGCATTTCGCCGGCGCATTCGCGCACTTGGGAGATACTGCCCGGAGTAGATTCGATATGCGGTGATGACAGCGTTTGGATACTATCGATAATAACGAGTTGGGGCCCTGTTTGCTGGGCTACCGTCAGAATTTTGTCGGTATTGGTTTCGGTGAGTACCAGGCAATTGCTATTGCTGCCGCCGAGGCGTTCGGCGCGCATTTTGATTTGTTCTTCGCTTTCCTCGCCTGATACGTACAATGTAGTGGCGTTGACTTGCAGGGCTAGTTGCAGTAGTAGCGTCGACTTGCCGATGCCG
>JRYG01005166.1_pt1 | contig 10942 bp, 7 predicted proteins | sample 235341 | NCBI WGS metagenome assembly JRYG01 (sample SAMN03074218, study PRJNA261478) | activated sludge metagenome | biome: Wastewater Treatment Plant; feature: Wastewater; material: Activated sludge; isolation source: activated biomass of a wastewater treatment plant treating hydrocarbon... ... | reverse complement strand
CCAGCGGCGCATCTTCGAACCGTTTTTCACCACCAAATTCACCGGTCGGGGTCTGGGGCTGTCGGCCGTGCTGGGTATCGTGCGGGGGCATAAAGGTGCGCTGAAGGTTTACAGCGAGCCGGGCAGGGGCACGACGTTCAAGGCGCTCTTTCCCGCCGTGCAGGAGGAAAGGGCGCTGACAGGCCGCGGCGGCGGCGCGCAACCGGGCGGCTGGAAAGGCGCGGGCACGATCCTGTTGGTGGACGACGAGGAATCCGTCCGGTTGATGGGTCACCGGATGCTGGAGCGGGTTGGCTTCGCGGTGCTGACCGCCGTCGATGGCCGCGAGGCCCTGGAAGTCTACCGCGAGCGGCGCGACGAAATCGCGCTGGTGCTGCTCGACCTGACCATGCCCGATCTGGATGGCGAGGAAACCTTCCGCGAATTGCGCCGGATCGATCCGCGAGTCCGCGTGGTGATGTCGAGCGGCTACACCGAAAGCGAAATCGCCCCGCGCTTCGCCGGCAAGCGGCTGTCGGGCTTTCTGCAGAAGCCCTACACCCTGAACACGCTCACCCAGTGCCTGTGCAACGCTCTCGGCAACACCGGCTCCCTCGGCAGGCCGGAGTCCACCGCAGGAAACGCCTAGGACAAAGCCAGAGCCAGCCCGCCACGCATCGCCCCGGCGGTTATCGCCCAGCTTCCCCCTGACCAGGGGAAGCCATGGATACGTCGCGAACGCCCTGCCGGTCACGCCCTCTGTCTCGCGATCCTGCGCTCGATCCCCGTTCCACCAGTTCTCCGCGCAACACCACCCGGCGTACCGACTGAGCCGGGTGAGCGATCCGCTGCAACAGCAGTTCGATCACAGTCCGCCCGATGTCGTAAGTCGGCTGGGCGATCACGGTGATACCCGGTTCCACCAACCGGGTCCAGGGCAGATCGTCGAAACCGGCGAGGGCGATCTGGTCGGGGAATCGGAGTGATGCCGCCCGCAGCGCTTCGGTCAGCCCCAGCAGGATCAGGCCGTTGCTGGCCACCAGCGCATCGGGCAGCGATTGCCGGCTGAGCAGTTCGTGCGCGGCCGCCCGGGCATGGGCGACGGTCGGGGCTACGGCCTCGGCCCGCGCCTCCAGGCCATGCGCCGCCATCGCGTTCAGGTAGCCCTCGCGGCGCTGGCGGCCGGTGGCGCTGGTCGTGCCGTAGAAAAAGACGTTCCGCCGACAGCCGTGCTCGATCAGATGCGATGTCAGGCGATACGCCGCATCGACGTTGTCCAGCACCACCGCGTCCGCGGCCGTATCACGCTCGCAGCGGTCGACCAGCACCACCGGAAAGGGATAGTCGGTCGGGCGAAAACGGGCCAGCGTCGGCAGCGTGGGCGACAGGATCACTCCCCTGACATTCTCATCCCGCATCAAATCGAGATAGGACGCTTCTTTTTCCGGATCTTCGTCGGCGTTACAGAGGATCACCCGCAACCGGTGCTCATAGGCTACGTCCTCGACCGCCCGGCTTACCTCGGTGAAGAACGGGTTGCGAATATCCGACACGATCAGACCGATGGTGTCGTTTTGCCGCGAACGCAAGCGTCGCGCCGCCAGATCCGGCCGATAGCCCAGGGTTTGGACCGCCGCCAACACTCGCTGGCGGATCGACTCGCTGACCCCCGCATGACCCGCCAGCGCCCGGGAGACCGAGGCCACCGAGACCCCGGCTTGCTTGGCAACATCCTTGATTTGCGCCATCTGTGTCTCTCCCCCAGGTTGTAAAGTAAACGATTACAATTAGTTTCGCACATCAATGAACAAATTTGTAGCCCAAAGCTTGTTCCAGGCAAACTTACGTAGGAATTCCACCGACTGATAATCAAAAAAACCAATAAAATCATAATAAATTTTGTCCTTGTCCCAGAGCGCTTTTGTCTGGTCCCACGAGCCAGATTTTTTGTGGTCGGTACTTGACAAACTTTTTGTAATCGTTTACTTTAAAATATAAAAATAATTTATTAAGTCATTATTTATAATGAAATAACGATTACTTGAAACGCTGCGCATGGCGCTCGAATACCGAAAATCCCGCAAGACCCGGTGATCCTGGAATCTCTTGCGGTAACTTTTGAAGGCGGATGAATTTTCGAGGTGAACGACTCGCTATGGAAAACCATGATTCGCCCCCTCGTCAGGCCACTACTCACCACCACGGTGAAGCGTCCATGCCATCGCACTCCACCATGAGTGCGGTTCGACTCATCCACGCGGGCGGCCATCGTCGCCCCACAGGAACCCGCCGTATGTCTTATGGCACGAAAACCCGCAGTGTTCACCACACCGCGATTGTCGATTTTCAGCGCTCGACCTACCGCGATCCGGTTACTCTGACTGCTACCGAAGTTTGTCCGCACTGCAAGCGGCAGGTGGCCACGCACCGATTCACCACCGGTGACGGTCAGCCCATCACGACCTACCATTGCCCGGAGCACAGCGACGTGGTTCCCATGCGCAGCCTTGTCGTACGTGACGATCCACCGCCACAAGAAACCCCTTCCCGTAACATTAACGATGAACACACTTGAGCGCCATCCACCCACAACCACCCTGTCGGTCTGGCCATCATGAAAACAACACCCTCTGTCCTCATCCGGGCCGGTTTGCTCGGTCTGGCCCTTGGCGCGACGACGGCGTCGGCCCAATGCGATCCGGACTACAGCGGCGTCACCCTGGATGTAGGGACCCGCACCCGTCCATTCATCGCCAGCGCCATCGCGCTGGCCGCCAAAGGCTGGGAAAAGCAGACCTGTGGCAAGGTCAACATCCTGGAGTTTCCGGTCGATCAACTCTATCAGACCTATCTCGGCGCCCTGGTCGCGGGCGAGGGCAAGTTCGACGTGATCACTTACGGGCCGTTCTATACGCCGGACTTCGCCCCCTATCTGTCGGACATGCCAGCTTCCATGCGCGGGACCGAGTCCTGGAACGACATCCTGCCGGTCTACCGCGACCGGCTGATGGTCTGGAATGGCCGCTACCTGTCGCAAACCATCGACGGCGACCAGCACATTCTGTATTACCGGCAGGATCTGTTCGCCAATCCCCAGGAACAGCAGCGCTTCAAGGAGCAGTACGGCTACGACCTGGCCCCGCCGGCGACCTGGGAGCAGTACTACCAAATCGCCGAATTCTTCAACCGGCCCACAGCGAACCTGTGGGGTACGGCGGAGGCGTACCGGCGCGGCGGCGAGCAGTTCTGGTATTTCTTCACCCACGCCACCGCCTACACCCATCATCCGGCCCTGCCGGGCTCGATGTTCTTCGACCCCGACACCATGGACGCCCAGATCAGCAATCCCGGCTGGGTCAGGGCGCTGGAGGACTACCTCAACGGCCTCAACGTCGCCCCACCGGGCGCGCTGGGCTTCACCTCGGCGGACATTCACAACATCTTCGCCGGCGGCTCGGTGGCGATGAACTTCGACTGGGGCGATACCGGCGTCAACGCCGCCGACCCCAAGACCAGCCTGATCCCCGGCAAGGTCGGCACGGCTCCGCTGCCGGGCTCGAAACAGGTCTGGAACTACAAGACCCGACAGTGGGACAACTTCCCGGCCGTCAGCCGCGCGCCGTTCCTGGCTTTCGGCGGCTGGCAGGCGGCGGTGCCCGCCAACAGCGACCACAGCGAAGCGGCCTGGAATTTCATCGCCTGGCTGTCCAGTCCCGACGTCAGCGGCGAGGCGGTGGTGACGCCGCAGGCGGGCATCAATCCCTATCGCGACAGCCATTTCAGGAATCGGGAGCGATGGCTCAAGCTGTTCACGCCCGAAGAAGCCAGGTTGTACCTGGACGCACAACTGGAAAGCCTGAATTCGCCGAATGCCGCTCTGGATCTGCGCATCCCCGGTCACTTCGCCTACACCCAGGCGCTGGAGGTGCAATTGACCCGGGCGCTGAACTTTGAAATTTCGCCCCAGGAAGCTCTCAACAACGTGGCCAAAGCCTGGAACGCCCTGACCGACCGTTTCGGACGCGACCGGCAGCGCGCGGCCTACCGGGCGTCCATGGGTTTGGACAGCGAGGTGAAATGACATGGCGACCATTCCCGTTTCCGCCGCTCCAACCTCCACCCCGACCCGGACGCCCGCGCTGGACATGCGCGGCATCAGCAAGACCTTTCCCGGCGTCAAGGCGCTCGACAACGTGCAGCTGCAAGCCTGGACCGGCGAGATCCATTCGCTGATGGGTGAAAACGGCGCGGGCAAGAGCACGCTGATGAAGATTCTGTCGGGCGCCTACACCGCCGATCCCGGCGGCGAAATCCGCATCGACGGCCAGTTGACGCCCATCACCGGCCCGAAGGCGGCCCGCGCGGCGGGCATCGCCATCATCTATCAGGAACTCAGTCTCGCCCCCAACCTGACCGTGGCCGAGAACATCTACCTCGGCAACGAACCCAGACAGTTCGGCGTGCTGGCGGACCGGGCGACCATGCGCCGGGAGACCGCGAAGGTACTGGAACGGCTCGGCGCGGAGTTCGGTCCGGACACCGTCGTCAACACCCTGTCCATCGCCGAACAGCAGCAGGTGGAAATCGCCCGCGCGCTGCACCAGCGCAGCCACATCCTGATCATGGACGAACCGACCACCGCGCTGTCCACCCGCGAAACCGACCGCCTGTTCGAGCTGATCAAGCGGCTGCGGGACGAAGGCATCGCCATCATCTACATCAGTCACCGGATGGCGGAGATTTACGAGCTGTCCGACCGGGTCAGCGTGCTGCGGGATGGAACCTACGTCGGCACGCTGGAGCGCGCCGAACTGTCCGCCGAGCGGCTGGTGCAGATGATGGTCGGGCGGCCGCTCTCCAACCTGTTCGACAAGCACAGCCACGCCACCGACCGGGTGGTGCTGGAGGTCAAGGGGCTGACCGACGGCGGCCGCCGCGTGAAACCCGCCAGCTTCACGCTGCGCGCCGGCGAGGTGCTGGGATTGGCGGGGCTGGTCGGCGCGGGCCGCAGCGAGCTGGCGCGGCTGATCTTCGGCGCCGACCGCAACGCCGGCGGCGAGGTCTGGCTGGAAGGTAAACGCCTGACCCTCCGCAATCCGCTGGATGCGATCAACAACGGCATCGCCTACCTGACCGAGGACCGCAAGGCGCAGGGTCTGTTTCTCGACATGAGCGTGCGCGAGAACATCACCATCAGCGTGCTGGGCCGCGACGCGCTGGCCGGCGGCCTGCTCAACCGGGCCGCCATGGCGCGGCTGACCGCCGGTTCGATCCAGGATCTGCGGGTTCGGGTGGCCGGCCCCTTCGTCACCGCGGGCGCGCTGTCCGGCGGCAACCAGCAAAAACTGCTCATCGCCCGCTGGATCGCCATTAACCCGAAAGCGCTGATCCTCGACGAACCGACCAAGGGCGTCGATATCGGCGCCAAGGCCGAGATTTACCGAATCATCAGCGAGCTGGCCGCCAAGGGTGTCGCGGTGCTGGTCATCTCCAGCGAACTGCCGGAGGTCATCGGCATCAGCGACCGCATTCTGGTGATGCGGGAAGGCGTCATCGTCGGCGAGGTCGGCGGTTCCAGCGGTCAAGCGGCGACTCAGGAAAACATCATGGCCCTGGCGACGGGCACGACCGAAATGGTGCACTCATGACCGAACAAGTCCTCATCCCAGCGAAAACCTCCGACAAGAAATTCTGGGCGAATCTGATTCAGACGGCGGGCATCCTGCCGGTGTTGATCGTGATCGCCGTCGTGTTCTCGTTCATCGCGCCCAATTTCCTGACCGAGAACAACCTGCTGAACATCGTCCGGCAGGCGTCCATCAACATCGTGCTGGCCACCGGCATGACCGTGGTCATCCTGACCGGCGGCATCGACCTGTCGGTCGGCTCGGTGCTGGCGGTGTCGGCGGTGACCGCGATGGTGGTGTCGCTGATGCCCGAACTGGGCTGGGCGGCGGTGCCCATCGCGCTGCTGATCGGTCTGGTGCTGGGCGCGCTCAACGGCCTGCTGGTCGCCTACGCCGGACTGCCGCCGTTCATCGTCACCCTGGGTTCGATGACCACCTTGCGCGGCCTGGCCTACCTGCTGGCCGGTGGCACCACCATCATCAACAGCAAGATCGACTTCGCCTGGATCGGCAACGCCTACCTGGGGCCGCTCCCCTGGATCGTGGTGATCGCTTTCCTGGTGCTGCTGGCGACCTGGTTCCTGCTCCGGCATACGGTGCTGGGGATCTACATCTACGGCGTCGGTGGCAATCCCCAGGCGGCGCGGCTGACCGGCATCAAGGTCGGGCAGGTGATACTGTTCGTCTACGCCTTCAGTGGGCTGCTGGCCGGCCTGGGCGGGGTGATGACCACCAGCCGGCTGTACAGCGCCAACGGCGTGCTCGGCACCGGCTACGAGCTGGACGCCATCGCCGCCGTGATCCTGGGCGGCACCAGCTTCGTCGGTGGCATCGGCACCGTGATCGGCACCCTGTTCGGCGCGCTGATCATCGCCACCCTCAACAACGGCCTGACCCTGATGAACGTGTCGTTCTTCTGGCAATTGGTCATCAAGGGCCTGGTCATCATCATCGCGGTCGCGCTCGACAAGTATCGGCACAAGGGCGCTGGCGCCCGGACCTGATTCACTCATAACCCCAAACCATCAAACCCCGCAGGAGAGAGCATCATGAACAAGACCCTGATTTCCGCAGCCGCATTGGCCCTGACCTGTTCCAGCGCGACCCTCGCCGCCGATCAGCCCCTGAAAGCCGTCGGTGTGTCGCTGGGCAACCTGGGCAACCCGTTCTTCGTCACCCTGGCCAAGGGGGCCGAGGAAAAAGCGAAGGAACTCGGCGGCGACAAGGTCAAGATCACCGTTGATTCCGCCGATGACGATCTCGGCAAGCAGACCAATCAGATCGACAACTTCATCGCGGCGAAGGTCGACCTGATCCTGCTCAACCCCGTCCACCCCGAGGGCATCATGCCCGCCGTCATGCGCGCCAAGGAAGCCAACATTCCCGTAATCGCGGTGGACGCGGCCGCCGAGGGCGTCAATGCGATGATCACCAGCAACAACGTCCAGGCCGGCGAAAAAGCCTGTCAGTTCATCGTGGACCGACTGAAGGGCAAGGGCGACGTGGTCATCATCGACGGTCCGCCCGTCACCGCCGTGACCGACCGGATCAAGGGTTGCAAGGCGGTGTTCGCGAAAAATCCCGGCATCAAGATCCTGTCCGACAATCAGAACGGCCGGGGTAGCCGCGAAGGGGGGTTGGAGACGATGACCAACCTGCTCACCGCCTTCCCCAAGATCGACGCCGTGTTCGCGATCAACGATCCCACCGGCACCGGGGCCGACCTGGCGGCCCGCCAGGCCAAGCGCACCGAATTCTTCATTACCGGCGTGGATGGCGCGCCGGTCGCGGTCGAGGCGTTGAAGGACAAGGACAGCCTGTTCCTGGCCACCGCCGCGCAGAATCCGCTGCGGATGGCGAAGGAAGGCGTCGAAATCGGCTACCAGATCAAGCAGGGCAAGACGCCGAAGGAAGCGACCATTCTCATCCCGGTTGACTTGATCACCCGCGACAACGTCAACGACTACAAGGGCTGGGCCACGAAGTAAGCGGATACCGTCCGCCAGGTCGGAGGCGGAGCCTGCCGCGGCTTCAGTCTCCGACCATTGGGGCCGGCCCGGTAGACCTCTCTCCCTGTGGAGGAACCGCGTCTTGAGGCGCCCAATCCGCTGCCATGCCGTCTCTGTTGAGCCGGTCCGCCTGGCGGTCGGTCCTGTTTGACTAACTGGGACACAGGTTCTGTCTGGTATGAACGACGTCGCGTTAAGCATACTTCTGCTTTGCATCATCGCCGTGCTCGGACTCGGGCTGGGCGGCATCAAGGTCAAGGGCATCCGCCTCGGCGTGGGCGGCGTCATGTTTGGCGGCATCCTCGTCGGGCATGTCGTCCATCAGTTGGGCATCCACCTCAATCCCGCGCCGCTGGCCTTTCTCCAGGAATTTGGCCTGATCCTGTTCGTCTACACCATCGGCGTGCAGGTGGGGCCGGGCTTCTTCGCCGCCCTGAAACGGGCCGGCCTGGCGCTCAACGCGCTGGCGGCCGCCATCGTGGCGCTCGGGATGCTGGTCGCCGCGGGCATCTACTGGCTGGCCGACGTACCGCTGCCCGCGGTGCTCGGGCTGATGGCCGGCGCGGTGACCAACACCCCCTCGCTCGCCGTCGCCGAACAAACCTTGCAGAGCGACAGCAACATTGGCCTGGCCGGCCTGGGCTACGCCGTCGCCTATCCCTTCGGCATCGTCGGCATCCTGCTGGCCATGATGCTGATCCGGACCGCCCTCAGGATCAGCATCAAGACCGAGGCCGACCGCTTCGAGGAATCGCGCCGCTTGCAAGCGCCCCCGCTCGAAACGCTGGACGTGGTCATCCGCAATTCCAATCTGAATGGCGTGGCGATGCGCGACGTACCCGGCCTGGTGGATCAGGGCGTGGTGGCCTCGCGCCTCAAGCGGGGCGAGCGCCTGATGGTGCCAGGCCCCGATACCCTGCTGGAATTGGGCGACTTGCTGCATCTGGTGGGACCGGCGCCGAAACTGAAAGGAATGCAACTGGTGTTGGGTGAAAAAACCGACATCAAACTGACCACCAAGAATACGGATTTGCGCTGGGAAAAGGTGGTGGTCACCAACTCGAAAGTGCTGGGCGAGTCCCTCGCCGCGTTGAATCTGCGGCAACTCCACCAGGTGGTGATCTCCCGGGTCAACCGCGCCGGGGTCGAGATCGCCCCGACCCCGGCCCTGCAATTGCAATTCGGCGACATTCTCAACGTGGTTGGCCGGCCGGACGACATTCGGACGGTCAGCGGCATTCTCGGCAACGCCCAGCACCTGCTGCAACACACCCAGATGATTCCGATCTTCTTCGGCATCGCGCTGGGAGTGCTGCTCGGCAGTCTGCCGCTCTATCTGCCGGGCGTCCCCAACGCCCTGAAACTGGGCCTGGCCGGCGGCCCGCTGCTGGCGGCCATCGCCTTGTCGCGAGTGGGCAACATCGGTCCGCTGGTCTGGTTCATGCCCCCCAGCGCCAATCTGGTCCTGCGCGAATTCGGCATCATCCTGTTTCTGGCGGTCGCCGGGTTCAAATCCGGCGGTCGCTTCATCGAGGTTCTGGTTTCGGGTGACGGACTGCTCTGGATGGGTTACGGTGCGCTGATCACGCTGCTCCCATTGCTCACGGTGGGCTTCTACGCCCGGATCGTGATGAAGCAGAACTATCTGACCCTCTGCGGCCTGTTGGCCGGCAGCTCGACCGATCCACCGGCGCTGGCCTTCGCCAACGGGCTGGCCGCCAGCGAGGCGCAGTCCCTGGCCTACGCCACGGTTTATCCGCTGGTGATGTGTCTGCGGATTCTCGCACCACAAATCCTGGTCATGATTCTGGCCGGGTTCGCCGCCTGATGCCAACGGGCGGCGGCTGTTAACCACGACAATTTTTTCACCAGCAACCAGGAGGAGAACGCCATGAACAGCCACAGAATCGTTTTGTTCGCCGCGATTGCCGCCGGCGCGGTGGCGTTGGGGATGGGCGCGGCCCATGCCGCGACCCTGCGAGTGGCCTGCGGTTCGGGCCCCCATCTGGAACACTGCACCAAGACCGTCCAGGCCTGGGGCAAGCAACACGGACATACGGTGGAAACGGTCTCCACCCCCAACTCTCCTACCGAACAGCTCGCGCTGTACCAGCAAATGCTGGCCGCCAAGAGTCCCGACATCGATGTCTATCAGATCGACGGGGTCTGGGCCGGCATCCTGGCGTCGCATCTGGTGGACTTGAAACCGCACTCGAAAGGCGCCGAAGACAATCATTTCCCGGCCATCGTCGAAAACAATAGGGTGGATGGCAAACTGATCGCGCTGCCCTGGTTCACCGACGCCAGCTTGTTGTACTACCGCAAGGATCTGCTGGAAAAGTATGGTGAGCAGGTTCCCCAAACCTGGGCGCAGCTGACCGCGACCGCCCAAAAAATCCAGGACGCCGAGCGCAAGGCCGGCAACGACAAGTTCTGGGGATACGTCTGGCAGGGCCGGGCCTATGAAGGGCTGACCTGCAACGCCCTGGAGTGGGTCGCGAGCTACAACGGCGGCACCATCGTCGAGCCGGACGGCAAAATCTCCATCAACAATCCCCAAGCCGTGAAAGCCCTCGCCCAAGCCAAGCCCTGGGTGAACACCATCACGCCGCCGGGCGTGCTGAATTACACCGAGGAAGAAAGCCGGGGGGTGTTCCAGGCCGGTAACGCGCTGTTCATGCGCAACTGGCCGTATGCCTGGGGGTTGTCCCAAGGCGCCGACAGTCCGGTGAGAGGCAAGGTCGGGACGGCTCCGCTGCCCAAGGGCGGTGATGACGGCCGCCACGCCGCCACGCTGGGCGGCTGGCAAATGTCGGTCTCCAAATACTCGGCCAATCAGGATGCGGCTATCGCGCTGGTGCTGTATCTGACCGGGCCGGAGGTGCAGAAGCAGCGAGCGGTCGAACTGTCGCAGCTGCCCACGCTGGTCAAGCTGTACGAGGACCCCGACGTGGTGAAAGCCAATCCGTTCTTCGCGGAAATGAAGGGGATTCTGGCCGGCGCCGTGGCGCGTCCCGCGACCGTGACCGGTTCCAAGTACAACCAGGTCAGCAGCGAGTTTTTCAATGCCGTGTACGCGGTGCTGTCCGGCGGCAAGAGCGCCGAACAGAGCCTGGCCGACCTGGAAGGCTCGCTCAAGCGCATGAGCCGCGGCGGCAAGTGGTAAGCGACTGATCGTCAACGGCGGCGTGGCTTCAGGGCCGCGCCGCCTTCACGGGGTGTCCTGATGAACAAGGCCTGGTGGAAAGAAAGCGTCGTCTATCAGATCTATCCCCGCAGCTTCCAGGACAGCAACGGCGACGGCATCGGCGACCTGCGCGGCATCAT
>JRYG01001189.1_pt1 | contig 10957 bp, 8 predicted proteins | sample 235341 | NCBI WGS metagenome assembly JRYG01 (sample SAMN03074218, study PRJNA261478) | activated sludge metagenome | biome: Wastewater Treatment Plant; feature: Wastewater; material: Activated sludge; isolation source: activated biomass of a wastewater treatment plant treating hydrocarbon... ... | reverse complement strand
TCCAGCTTGGCGCGGTCTTCCTTGGATTGCAGACGCTCCCGCTCCGGTGGCGGGGTGATCGACTGCAACCAGGGCTTGATCGAGGCGTACTGGGCATAGAAATGGGTCAGGTCCGGCACCAGATCCTTGATGACCGGCATGTGCGGCAGCGGATAGACCTTGACATCGCCCTTGATGTCGCTGATCGCCATGGTGCAGGCCAGGGTATTGATGCCGTCGATGTTCATCGCGCAGGACCCGCACACCCCTTCGCGGCAGGAGCGGCGGAAGGTCAGGGTCGGGTCGATCTCGTTCTTGATCTTGAGCAGGGCGTCCAGCACCATCGGTGCACAGCTATCCAGATCGACCTCATAGGTGTCCATGCGCGGGTTTTCGCCGCTGTCCGGATCCCAACGGTAGATTTGGAAGCGCTTGATGTTCTTGGCCCCGGCCCCGGCATAGTAGGTCTTGCCCTTGCCGATGACCGAATTGGCGGGAAGCTTGAATTGAGCCATGGTGTCACCCTCTCAGTAAACGCGCTTCTTGGGCGGAATGTAATCCACCTCGTCGGTCAGGGTATAGGTATGGACCGGCCGATAATCGATGGTCACCTGGCCCTTGGCATCCAGCCACGCCAAGGTGTGCTTCATCCAGTTGTCGTCGTCGCGATCCGGATAATCCTCGCGGGCGTGCGCGCCGCGGCTCTCGGTGCGGTTGATCGCCGACTTGATCGACACCATCGCGCAGCCCAACAGATTGTCCAGTTCCAGGGTCTCGACCAGATCCGAATTCCAGACCAGGCTGCGGTCGCTGACGCGGACCTGTTCGAAGCCAGCGAACACGTCTTCCAGCAGATGGATGCCTTCGGCCATGGAGTCGCCGGTGCGAAACACCGCCGCGTGGTTCTGCATGGTGCGCTGCATGCGCGTCCGCAGGCTGGCGGTCGAGTTATCGCCGTTGGCATGACGCAAGCGGTCGAAGCGGGCAACGATCCGGTCCAGGCTCGCCGCGGGCAACGCCTTGTGCGGCGTGTCGGGCTTGACGGTGTCGGCGCAGCGGTTGGCGGCGGCGCGACCGAACACCACGATATCGAGCAGCGAGTTGGAACCCAGGCGGTTGGCGCCGTGCACCGATACGCAGGCCGCCTCGCCGATGGCCATCAGGCCGGGGACAACGTGGTCGGGATTGCCGTCCTTGAGCAGAACCACCTCGCCGTAGAAGTTGGTGGGGATGCCGCCCATGTTGTAATGCACGGTCGGCAGCACCGGCACCGGCTCCTTGGTCACGTCCACCCCGGAGAAGATGCGGGCGGTCTCGGCGATACCCGGCAACCGCTCGTTGATCACGTCCGGCCCCAGGTGTTCCAGATGCAGGAAGATATGATCCTTGTGCTCGCCGACGCCGCGACCTTCGCGAATCTCGATAGTCATCGAACGGCTGACCACGTCGCGGGAGGCCAGATCCTTGGCGTTGGGCGCGTAGCGCTCCATGAAGCGCTCGCCGTTGGAGTTGGTCAGATAGCCGCCCTCGCCGCGACAGCCTTCGGTCATCAGACAGCCGGCGCCATAGATGCCGGTCGGGTGGAACTGGGTGAACTCCATGTCCTGCAACGGCAGGCCAGCGCGCAGCACCATGCCGTTGCCGTCGCCGGTGCAGGTGTGGGCGGAGGTCGCCGAGAAGTAGGAGCGACCGTAGCCGCCGGTGGCCAGTACGGTCTGGTGAGCGCGGAACACATGCAGCGTGCCATCGGCCAGATCCCANNTAAATCTTGCCTTCCTCGGTGCGCGAGAAGGGCACGCCGTAGTGTTCCAGCTCGATGACCGCCGGGACCGCCTCGCGGCACATGTATTCGATGGCGTCCTGATCGCCCAGCCAGTCGGAGCCCTTGATGGTGTCGTAGAAATGCCACTGCCACATGTCGGCGCCCATGTTGCCGAGCGCCGCCGACATGCCGCCCTGAGCCGCCACGGTGTGGCTGCGGGTGGGGAATACCTTGGTCAGGCAGGCCGTCTTCAATCCTTTCTGCGCCATGCCAAAAGTGGCGCGCAGCCCAGCGCCGCCGGCGCCGACCACGACCACGTCGTAATTGTGATGAACGAGTGGGTATGCGTTGGACATGAAACCTCAGCCTCCGGTGGTGGGCGTCAGGCCAGTGCGACCTTGAGCACGGCGACGATGGAAATGGCGCCCAGCAGGAACAGCAGGAATTGCGTGATCAGCAGCACGGTATACTTGACCCATTCCGGCTGGACATAGTCCTCGATGATGACCTGCATGCCCAGCTTGGCGTGATAGAACAGCGTAAACAGCAGGGTCACCATCAAACCGGCGTTGATCGGGTGGCTCAGCCAATGCTGGAAGGTTTCGTAATCGGCGCGGGAAACCGACAGCATGGCGATCACGAACCAGAGCACCAGCGGCACCAGCGCGATAGAGGTAACGCGCTGCATCCACCAGTGATGGGTGCCGTCTTTGGCAGTGCCCAGACCGCGGGCGTGGGCGAGCGGCGTGCGAATACTCATGGTCATCTCTCCTCAGGGCGCGACGATCAGCCAGCACAAGACGGTCAGAATGATGGAGGACCACACCACGGCCCAGCCGGATTTGGTGGCGTTCTCCAACTCGAAGCCGTAACCGGCATCCCAGAACAGGTGGCGGATGCCGTTGGCCAGGTGGTAGAACAGCGACCAAGTCCACAGGAACAGCAGGAGCTGTCCCAGCATGGAACCCAGCACCGCCTGGGCGTGCTCGTAGGCTTCGGGACCGAGCGCGGCGGCCGCCAGCCAATACGTCAGCAGGAGCGTGCCGACCACCAGGCCGGCGCCGGTGGCGCGATGGGTGATGGACAGAACCGAGGTCATTTGCGGTCTGTAGTAAGGGCCGATCATGAACGGCGACAACGGCCGCTTATTGGCTGACATAGAGTTCTCCTCGTTACACAGTGGTGCAGGAAGCGCTGGTTTTATTGTGCGATGCCGCAATGCAATGTAAAGCATAGCACAGCCGAATACTCGCCGGATTGTCGGCGGCATTGGGTGGGGACCGTGGAAGCATGGGTGGCGATTCGCGCGGCGGACGCTGGCGCCCGCGGGGGCGAGGGCCGGCTAGAAGTCGATGCAACGCCCGGCTTTTTCCCAATCGCCGTAGCGAGTGGGTTCGGGACCCTTGGGGCCGCCGAATTCTTTTGGTTTTTCAGACGATTCGGCTGGCCGCGGCTGGTCGGCGGTTATGGCTGGCCGCGGGGGCAGCGTCGTCTTCTCATCATTCTTGTTCATGACAACTCGCTATGGATCGAGGGATGGCGGTGGTCGACCCTCCTTAGCCCCATCCGCCGCCGGAACCGTTGGGATTCGGGTCCGTACCCTTGCGGCAGGAAGATTATTTCAGTCTATATTTTGCCGGGTTATTATGCCGGTCGCGGCCCTCGAACGCAATGAACCGGTCATGCGGAAACGGTCGCGCCATTTGCGTGGCCCTGTCTGTAGGCATCGGAAAGATAACGGGATTCCATCACCATGAACGCGGAATGGAGCGCTTTTCTCGAACGGGTTGGCGCCGTGCTGGCGGCGGACAGGGTGTCGCATTTCGGGCATTCGGGCGCCGAATCGCGCGCGGCGCTGACTGACGATGTTTGTTGCGACTTGTCTCACCTGGGTCTGATCGCCGCGCGCGGACCCGACACCGAGAGCTTTCTGCAAGGGCAACTGACCTGTGATGTCCGGCAAGTCGCGCCAGATCGCAGTCTGCCTGGCGCGCACTGCACCCCGAAAGGTCGGGCGTTCGCCAGTTTCCGGCTGTTTCGGCGCGAGGACGCCACGTATCTGGAACTGCCGCGTGAACTGCTTGAACCCGCCTTGAGCCGGCTGCGCAAATACGTGCTGCGGGCCAGAACCACGCTGGAGGACGCCAGCGATGCCCTGGCGCGGATGGGGGTCGCGGGACCGAACGCGGCGGCGCTGATTGGCACGGCTCTGGGCGCGGTCCCGGAGCTCATGAACGGCGTCGTTACCACCGCCACGACGGACCCGGACGGCGTCACCGTGATCCGTCTGCCCGGCTCGACGCCGCGCTTCGAATTGCACGGCGCGGCGCAGGAACTGAGCACGGTCTGGAGCGCCCTAGCCCCCAAGGTGACGCCGGTCGGAGCCGAGCCGTGGCGGCTGCTGAACATCCTGGCGGGAACGCCGACCGTCTATCCCGAAACCGTGGAGGCGTTCGTGCCGCAGATGCTCAACCTGCAACTGCTGGGCGGGATCAGCTTCCAGAAGGGTTGCTACACCGGGCAGGAGATCGTGGCGCGCACCCATTATCTGGGCAAGCTGAAGCGGCGGATGGTTCTGGCGCGGGTGGACAGCGCCAGCCCGCCCCGCCCCGGTGATCCGCTGTTCTCACCCCAGGCCGACGCCAGCCAAAGCGCCGGACAACTGGTCGACGCCAGCCCACACCCCGACGGCAGCTACGCCGTGCTGGCGGTGGCGTTGATCGAGTGCGCGGAACACGGGACGCTGCAACTGGGCGACGCCGGCGGACCGATACTGCGGCTGGAGCCGCTGCCGTATGGGTTCGAGGCAGCAGGCTGATCGCCGGGGGCGCTTGCCCGTCCGAATCGTTGGATTTTGCAACAAGAGCCCACAACGTGGATGACGACCTCATTACACGACTCCAGGCCGAGAACACCCGATTGCGCGCGGACAACGAGCGGCTCGAACAAGCCTTCTCCGAGATTTTGTCGACGCGAGGGGTGCCTCCTGGCTGGGACGCGCGAGTCAATGCCGCCTTGGCCGAGGTTTCGCGCGCACTGCTTGGGGGGATGTCGGTCGATGACATGGCCTACCTGGTCCTGGAGCACGCCAAAAGTTTTACGGGCAGCCCATACGGCTTCGTCGGTTACATCGACCCTCCGACGGGCTACCTGGTGACAACCACGTTCAGCAGAGACGTTTGGAATGCCTGCCGGGTCGAGGACAAAGGCGTAGTCTTCAAGGAATTCAAGGGGTTGTGGGGCTGGGTGTTGAATAATCGCCAATCGTTGCTGACCAACGCGCCCGTGGGCGATTCACGCTCGTCCGGCACGCCAAATGGCCATATACCGATCCGGCGCTTTATCTCCGCACCTGCCTTGGCCGAGGGAACCCTGATTGGACAAATCGCCCTGGCCAACTCGGACCGCGACTACACCGAGCGGGATTCGGCGTTGATCGAGCAGTTGGCTGATCTCTATGCCATTGCCGTCCATCGCCGACGCATGGAAGAAACCTTACGAGAGAAGGAAGAACGCTTTACCGCCTTCATGGATTATCTGCCCGCCGTGGCGTTCATCAAGGATCAGCAATCCCGGTACGTGTATGTCAATCGATACCTCCGGAACCATTTCAACGCCCATGATTGGCTCGGTGAGACCACTGAGGAGGTGCTGCCACCGGCAATCGCTCAGCCCTTGATCGTCAATGATCGAAAAACGCTGGCCGAGGGGGTATTGGAGTTTGAGGAAACGCTGAAAAAGCCTGACGGTGAAATACGGTACTTCCAGACCATCAAGTTCCCCATGCGGACCAGCGCGGGATCGCCCCCGATCGGCGGCATCGCCATCGACATCACCGAGCGCAAGCAGGCGGAAGAGCGGTTACGCCAATCCGAGCGACAATTTCGGGAATTGCTGGAACACGTCAACCTGCTGGCGATCATTCTCGACGTCCAAGGCAATATCATATTTTGCAACGATTATTTTCTCGCGCTGGTGGAATTGCAGCGCGACCAGGTGGCGGGGCGAAACTGGTTCGATCTGTTTGTTCCCGCCGAGTGCCGGGAAACGGTCAGAGGACTTTTTTTGGAAGCCATCCAGACGGGCCGGTTTCGCACGATTCATTACCAGAATGAAATCGAAACGGCTACCGGCAGACGGCTGATCGCCTGGACCAACACGGCGCTGCGCGACTCCCTGGGGAAAATCGTCAGCACGGCCAGCCTGGGCGAGGACATCACCGAACGCCAGCGCGCGGAGGCCGCATTGCGGGCGAGCGAGGAGAAATACCGATTACTAATTGAAAATCAAACCGATCTGGTCGTCAGAGTCGATCTTGAGAATCGCTTTTTGTTTGTCAGCCCGTCCTACTGCGAAATGTTCGGCAAGACCGAGGAGGAATTGCTGAACAAGACATTCATGCCGTTGGTGCACGAGGAAGATCGGGAAGTGACGGCCAAATCCATGGCAAGCCTGCTTCAGCCTCCTTATACGACTTATCACGAGCAACGCGCGTTCACGAAAACCGGTTGGCGATGGTTGGCCTGGGCTGCCAAGTCAATCCTGGATGAAAACAATCAAGTCGTTGCCGTTGTCGGCATCGGCAGGGACATCACCGAGCGCAAGCAGGCCGAGGACGAATTGCGTCACTATCGGGAACGCTTGGAGGAGATGGTCGGCGACCGCACGCGCAAGCTGGCGTCGGCGAACGAGCAATTGCGACTCGAAATCAGCGAACGGCAGCGAGTGGAGGAAGCCTTGCGGGACAGCGAGACCCGCCTGCGCGTGGCGTTGCGGTCAGCCCAGGCCGGGGTTTGGGAGTGGAACATCAAGACCGGCACGGCCAAGTGGTCGGACGAGAATTACCAGGTACTCGGCTTGCAACCGGGCAGTTGCGAGCCCGCCTATGAGAACTGGCTGCGCGCGGTTCATCCCGACGATCGCGAAGCCGCCAACGTCAAGGTTGCGAAGGTGGTGGAACAACGCGGCGATCTTAATTTCGAAATGCGCGTGGTGTGGCCGGACGGCACGGTGCGCTGGGTCGCCGACATCGGCAGGATTCTGTATGACGCCGCCGGCGAACCGGAGCGGATGATCGGTATCTTGATCGATATCACCGAACGCAAGAAGGCGGAGGAAGCCCTGTGGAACAGCGAGGCTCGCTTGCGCCTGGCCTTGCAAGCGACCAACGCGGGAGTTTGGGACTGGGACTTGCAAAATGATTTGAACACGGCTTCCAAAAGGCTTTTGGAAATCCTTGGGATAACTCCGAAGACCTCAATCTTCCCGCTGGAAACGCTTCTGAAATCCATACATCCCGAGGATCGCGCCTGGGCGAAATCCGAGGCTTGGGAAATCGTGGAACGCGGCAACGATATGGACCTCGAGTTTCGCATCGTCCGCCCGGATGGCGAGATCCGTTGGGTTCACGATCTCGGAATCCTGATCCGCGATGACGCAGGCCGCCCCTTGCGGATGATCGGCACCATGACCGATATCACCGAACGCAAGCGGGCCGAGCAGGAACTGAAGAACTACCGCGACCATCTGGAAATCCTCGTCGACGAACGCACCGCCGCGTTGGAGGGAACCAACGCGCAACTGCAACAGGAAATCGTCGAACGCCAGCGTGCGGAACAGAAAATCAAAGCCTCGTTGCAAGAAAAGGAAGTTCTGCTCAAGGAAATCCATCACCGGGTCAAGAACAACCTGCAAGTCATCACCAGCTTGCTCGATTTGCAAGCCGAAACGATCCAGGATCGGGCCACTCGCGAGAAATTCCGTGAAAGCCGCAACCGGGTGCGGTCGATGGCGCTGATTCACGAGCGCCTGTATCGCAACGTGGACTTGGCGAGCATCGATCTCGCCGAGTACGTAAAAAACCTGGCCGAATCCCTGTTTTCGTCGTACAACATCAATTCCAACACCGTCACCCTGCAAGTGGACATGGAGCCGATATGGATGAGCGTCGAGCGTGCCGTTCCTTGTGGCCTGATCATCAACGAACTGATCACCAACGCGCTCAAGTACGCGTTCCCCAAGGGCGAGGCCGGCATCGTCGGCGTCGAGATGAAGGCGCTGGCGGAGAATCGCGTCATCCTCCGCATTTGGGACAATGGGGTGGGATTGCCGACTCATGTCGATCCTGGCCGGTCGGTATCACTTGGATTGACGATTGTCGCCACCCTGGTTAAGCAATTGCGGGGCACCCTGAGTCTGCAACGCGAGGGAGGCACCGGATTTACGATTGCCTTCCTGGACCCCTGGGTGAAGACGGCGCAATCCGCCACAGAGAGAATGAAATGACGAAAGCGAACGTCATGGTCGTTGAGGACGAAGGACTGATCGCCCTGTCGATTCAACGCACCTTGCGCAATCTGGGATACGAAGTACCAGCGGTGGCCGCTTCCGGCGAAGAAGCCGTGCATCAGGCGCTCGCTCTCCGGCCCAATCTGGTGCTGATGGACATCATGCTGGAAGGCGATATGGATGGGATCGCCGCCGCCGCCCAGATTCAAGCGCGCCTCGATGTGCCCATCGTCTACTTGACCGCCTATTCGGACGACCACACCCTGGAGCGGGCCAAGGTCACCGGCCCCATGGCGTATTTGATCAAGCCGTTCGAGGACGCCGACTTGCGTTCCACTCTCGAAATGGCCCTGTACCGCCACGACATGGAGCGCAAGCTGAAGCAAAGCGAACATTGGTTGGCGACCACCCTGAAAAGCATCGGCGACGCGGTCATCGCCACCGATGTCGACAGCACCATCATGTTCCTGAATCCGCAGGCGGAATACCTGACCGGCTGGCCCCAGGAAGAGGCCACCGGCAGGACCATCGCGGACGTGTTCCAGATCGTCAACGAAACCACGCGGCGGCCGCCCACTCAATCCCCTTGCAACCGCCCTCAGGACCGGGGTCGTGACGGGTCTGGCCAACCACACCCTGCTGGTGGCCAGGGACGGCACGGAACGCCCTATCGACGACAGCGCCGCTCCCATCCGCGACGACCAGGGCAACACCCTGGGCGCCGTACTGGTCTTCCGCGACGTGACCGAGCGGCGGCGCACCGAGGCGGAACTGCGCCGCCACCGCGACTCTCTGGAGGAACTGGTCACCGAGCGCACGCTGGAGTTGCAGCGCGCCAAGGAGGCCGCCGAAACCGCCAGCCAGGCCAAATCGGAGTTCCTGGCGACCATGAGCCACGAAATCCGCACCCCCCTGAACGGCGTGCTGGGCATGGCGGAACTTCTCTTGAGCACTCCCCTGAACGACGAGCAGCGGCGCTACGCCAGCATCCTGGTGCAATCCGGCCAGACGCTGCTCGGTCTGATCGATGAAATCCTGGACTTCTCCAGGATCGAAGCGGGCAAGCTGGAATTGCAGCAAATGGATTTCGATTTGCGCGAAATACTGGAGGAAACGGCGGCGCTGTTCGGCGAACGGGCGCGCGCCAAGGGCTTGCAACTGCGCATGGAACCGGCGCCGGATTTCCCTGCCCGCGTGCGCGGCGATCCCATCCGGCTGCGGCAGGTGGTGGTGAATCTGGTGGGCAACGCCATCAAGTTCACCGAAACGGGCCAGGTGGTGATTCAGCTGCGCGCGCTGGAACGGGTCGCCACCGCCCTCACCGCGCGCATCGACGTGGTGGACACCGGCATCGGCATCACTCCGGACGCGCGGGCGCGGATTTTTGAATCGTTCGTGCAAGCCGATGGCTCGGCCACCCGGCGCTACGGCGGCGCGGGATTGGGTCTCGCCATCTCGCGCCGTCTGGTGCAATTGATGGACGGCGACATCGGCGTCGAGAGCGTCCCCGGACAGGGTTCCCGTTTCTGGTTCACGGCACGCCTGGCAACCAGCGATACGGCCCAACAAGTCGCACCCTCCTCGCGCGCCGCGCCGAGCGTCGACCCGCCAACGACCTTCACCGCCAAGGTGTTGGTGGTGGAGGACAATGGGGTCAATCAGGAAGTGGCCGCCGCCATGCTGGAACTGCTGGGTTGCCAGGTCACCGTGGTCGGTGACGGCCGGCAGGCGTTGGCGGCACTGGACAAGCAGCGCTACGATCTGGTGCTGATGGACTGCCAAATGCCGATCATGGACGGCTTTGAAGCGACCGCCGAACTGCGACGGCGGGAGACGCCGGGCCAACACCGGGTCCCGGTCATCGCCCTGACCGCCAGCGTCGTCCGAGGATTCCGCGAGCGTTGCATCGCCGCCAGCATGGACGATTATCTGAGCAAACCGTTCAACCGGGAACAACTGGCGACCCTGCTCGCGCGCTGGTTGAACCCCCCTGGCAAACAGGTGGCGTCCGCGTCCGTCCCTACGCCGACTTTCGCCGGTTTGCCGACGCCGGAAACCTCGCCGCTCGCCCCGCAATCGCTGGACGAGATGCGTGTCCTGCAACGACTGGGCACTCCCAGTTTGTTGGATACGATCATCAACCTCTATCTGATCGGCACGACGGACGCGCTGGCGAAGCTGCGGTCGGCGGTGGAACAGGCCGATACCGCGACGGTGCGGGATGTGGCGCACGGCCTGAAGTCGAGCAGTGTCAACGTGGGCGCGCTCGGTCTTGCGGCCTTGTTCGAGGAACTGGAGGAGCAGGGGCGTCGCCGGCAACTGGACGGGGCGGTGGAACTCCTGAACAAGGCGGACAGCGAGTATGCGCGGGTGCGCGAGGCGCTGCTTGCGGAGCTGGGCAAGCCCGGCTCATAGTGTGGCGCGAAGCCGCACGGGACAGGAAATCGTACTCGAAAGCGGTCAATCGTCCTCGGTTTTCCAACCACCCAGATCTTTCCAGCGGTTGACGATCTGGCAGAACAGCTCCGCCGTGCGCTCGGCGTCATAGATCGCCGAATGCGCCTCGCGTTCGTCCCAGCGAATGCCCGCCGCGCCCAGCGCCCGCGCCAACACCGTCTGGCCATAGGCTAGTCCGGCCAGCGAGACGGTGTCGAAACTGCTGAAGGGGTGGAAAGGATTGCGCTTGACCAGGGCCCGGGCCGCCGCCGCGTTCAGGAACGCCAGATCGAAAAAGGCGTTGTGGCCGACCAGAATGGCTCGGGTACAGCCGGTTTCCCGCATCTCCCGGCGCACTTCGCGGAAGATGGCGCTCAATGCCTCGTTTTCCGGCACCGCGAACCGGAACGGATGGTAGGGATCGATGCCGTTTACCGCCATCGAAGCGGGGTCCAGCCGCGCGCCGGGGAACGGCTGCACGTGATGGGCCAG
>JRYG01010118.1_pt1 | contig 10978 bp, 10 predicted proteins | sample 235341 | NCBI WGS metagenome assembly JRYG01 (sample SAMN03074218, study PRJNA261478) | activated sludge metagenome | biome: Wastewater Treatment Plant; feature: Wastewater; material: Activated sludge; isolation source: activated biomass of a wastewater treatment plant treating hydrocarbon... ... | reverse complement strand
TGTAATCGCCTTCCGTAAACGGAAGCACGCCAAGCTGTGACTCCAGTTTGCCTTTTCCTTCGTGGACAAAAATGACCTCGTCGCAGAGAGCATTCTTATAATAGTAACCCATCTGTTTATCCGGCCTGCAGATGCTCATCACCACGTCGTTGTTGAACATCACGGGCTTTCTTCCGCTGAATGCATCGCCATCTTTCTTTGCAGGCTTGGTCCTGAAATGGTACGGTCGGAGCGCCGCCTCTGTCCATTCCTCAACCTTAACAATTTCAACATCAGGTGAGATGTCCTTTATCTTTGCGGGTGAATTGATATGATAAGCATTCGTGTAAATACTGTCAAATCCGATTGTTGAAAACAACTCTTCCTTGTAGAGCGACCCGTCCGGCTGTCTGAACTGAATGTGCCTCTTTGATGGGATCCTCCCGAGCTTATGATAATACGGCATAGTCTTTTGTTAGTTTTTTGAACTCATGCTTTTGAATGGGGCTGTGACTCTTCAAACTCTTTCGCTTCGAGATATCGTTCCGCATCAATTGCAGCCATACAGCCGCTTCCTGCAGCTGTGACCGCCTGCCGGTAATAATGATCCTGAACATCGCCGCAGGCAAACACTCCCTCAATATTGGTCCTGCTCGAATTCGGTTGAGTGACAAGATAACCGTTCTCGTCCATTTCAAGTATTCCTCTGAACAGCATTGAATTCGGTTCATGCCCGATCGCCGTAAAGAATCCGGCGGCTTCAATCACCTTTTCTTCGTTCGTCTTTACATTCCTCACCCTTGCGCCGAGCACCGATTTTCTTCCTTCCTCTTCCTTTCCCAAGACTTCTTCAACAACCGTATCCATCATGATCGTGATCTTCGGATTGCTCTTCGCTCTCTCCTGCATGATCTTTGATGCCCTGAACTCATCCCTCCTGTGCATCAGTATCACTTCGCTTGCATGCCTTGTGAGATAGTTCGCCTCTTCCATTGCGGTATCGCCTCCGCCCACCACTATCACCTTCATTCCCCTGAAGAAGAAACCGTCGCATGTAGCGCACGAAGAAACTCCGTAACCCATATACTTCTGCTCGCTTTCAAGGCCCAGCCATTTTGCCGAAGCGCCTGTTGAAACAATGACCGCGTCAGCAGTATAGGTCCTGTTTTCTTCATCCGTCACTTTGAGGGGAGCGGATGAGAAATCCACTTTCACAATGTTCTTGTAAACCGATTCGGCGCCAAACCTGTGTGCCTGCTTTCGCATAATGTCCATAAGCTCGGGTCCTTGTATTCCGTGCTCAAAGCCCGGGTAGTTTTCCACTTCAGTTGTTATCATAAGCTGTCCGCCGGGCTGAACGCCTTCAAAAACAAGCGGCATCAGATTAGCCCTTGCCGAGTAAAGCGCCGCTGTCAGTCCCGCGGGCCCGGAACCAATAACAATCACACGCCTGTGTCCGGCCGCCTGTCCATTATCAGAATTTGTCATTTGTTATGTAGTTAAGTTATTTCGTAATTCAGCTCACACTTTTGAAATCAATTTTCTGCTTGAGCTTTGCGTTGTCAGGAGCCAGCTCAAATGCCTTCTTCCAGTACCTGAGCGCATTGTCCCTGTCCCCCGAAGCATCGTAAACGTCGCCGAGATGTTCGAGCACAACCGCACTGNNCAGAGATTTCTTTATGTACTCCATCGCCGGCTTGTACTTCTTCATTTTGAAATAGATCCATCCTATTGTGTCGAGGTAAGATGAATTGTTCGGCTCCTTTTCAACCGCCACTTTTGCCATCTCAAGGGCCTTGTCGAGATTCTTGTCGCGTTCGGAAAGATTGTAAGCGTAATTGTTAAGGATCAGCGCATTGGTAGCATCAAGCTTCAAGGCCTTCTCATAGGTTTCCTCTGAGCGGGAATACATCCCCTGTGTATCATAGGCAAGCGCGAGTGCGGAAAGTATGTTCACATCTTCGGAATTCAGTTCAACAGCCGATTCGTAATTGCGTATTGCTTCATCAAGTTCGTTCTTCGACTGAAGAGAAAGCGCCTTGATGTAATAAAGTCTGTAGTCCTGCGGAAATCTTGCCAGCCCGGCATCAATCACTTCAATGGCTTTGTCTGAATTACCGTTCTGGTATTGTGTAAGTCCTACGCTTACATAAGCTTCACGGGAAGTGTCCGCATTCTCAATTGCCCTGCTGAAGTAATTGTCTGAACCGGAATAATCTTTTTCAATATAGCTGACCGTGCCAAGGAAAAAATACGGAAGCCATGAATCGGGATACTGATTGTTGAGCGATTCAAATATTCCCTTTGAAATTCCCAGAGATCCGCCGTCCTGCATTGCCATATTAAGATACAGCTGTCCGATGTCGAGCTTTTCCTGAAAGCTCAGCGAATCCTTTCCCATCATCCTGCTGAATTTTTCTAATGCCTTCCCGCTTTCATTCTGAATGAAATAGATCTTGACAAGCTCCGTCTGCACTGCCTTGTCTCCGGGGTTGAGCATGAACACGTTTTCATAAATTCTTCTTGCATCATCATACTTGCCGCTCTGCATATACAGCGATCCGAGGATCCTTTTGAACTCAATATTATAAGGGTCTATCTTTAATACGTTTTCCAGCACTTCCGCCGCCTTGTCATAGTTCCTGTTGGATACATATATGTCGTACATCTTATTGAGCACGTCAAAATCAAATCCGATCTTGTCTGTGATCCTTTCATAAACCGCAAGCGCCTTTGCGGGAAGTCTCAGTTCCTCGTAAAGCCTTGCAAGCGAATAAAGGCCGTATGTGTAGTTTGAGTCAATTTGCAGAATCCTTTCATATGTCTCTGCCGCCTTCACAAAATTCTTCATGGCAATGTTGGTGCCTGCAAGGCTTTCAAGATATTCAACATTGTCAGGGTCCAGTCTGAGGGCATTGTTGATCTCGTTCTTCGCCTCTTCAAACTTTGAGAGCCGAAAGTAAACATCCGAGAGTGCATGGTAAATGCCTCCCGACCTGTCATATTTCAGGGCGGTCATATATGCTTGCACGGCGCCTACATAGTCATGTTTGAGCTCAAGAGTCTTGCCTTCTATGAAAAGGTCAATTGCCTTATCCTTATCGGAGTAACCGGGTTTTGGGTTTGTATCCTGGGAATACGCCGAAATGCCGGCAACTGAAATTATAGCAGTGGTTATCAGGACTCTGAAGCAGTAACGGGCTTGTTTCATTGCGGCAAAATAGTTCTAAGCCTTCCAATTTACAACGCAGTTATTTGTTCGATTGGCGGGATGCATCTCTCCGTACTCAACTTTATTCCTTTTTATACAGAAGCATGTGAACTAAATTCGCCGAAATGAAAATCCTAACCGATGCTTGACGGCAAGGCTGATCTGCACATGCATTCTACCTACTCCGACGGCTGGCTCTCGCCCAAACAGCTTGTTGACAAGGCTGCCAAAGCGGGATTGTCTGTTATGAGCATTACAGACCATGACAGCGTGGGTGGTATTGAAGAGGCCGCAAGCTATGCAAGAGAGATGGGCATCACAATAATACCCGGAATTGAAATGAGCGCGGAAGTCAGCGGCATTGAGGTTCACATACTCGGATATTTCATTGACTACAAGTCAGAACACTTGCAAAAATACCTCCGGCACCTTCGTGAACTTCGTATGGACAGAGGAGGCATGATAGTGAAGAAGCTGAATGAAATGGGAAGCAGAATAACTCTCGGCACGGTGCTGAACCATGCAGGCAATGATGCCGCAATAGGCAGGCCCCACATCGCAAAGGCTCTCAAAGAGGGCTTTGTCGGCTCGTTCAGCGAAGCATTCTACAAGTATATCGGAGACGGAAAACCCGCGTATGTTAAAAAGCCGAATGTCTCTGCAAAGGAAGCGATTGAGTTCATCTCGGGAAGCGGAGGGCTGTCATTTGTTGCTCATCCGGGAAAGTATGTGACTGAGGAGATCTTTTCCGAGCTTATACACTACGGGCTCGACGGAATTGAGATAATTCATCCTTCGCACAAACAGGAAGACATACGAAACCTTTCCACCACGGCATCGCAGAATTTCCTGCTTACAAGCGGCGGCTCTGATTTTCACGGCGGATCAAGGAACGACAGCAAGAACTTCGGTGCATACTACATTACATCGGAGGAGATAAGCAACATGAAAAGAAGACTAATCTGAACAAATGAGGCAATGATCGGAAAATTTGAAGGCAGTCTTGAAGGCAAAGGACTGAAGATCGGGATCATAATCAGCAAGTTCAATGAGCCCGTCATTGAGAATCTGCTCAAAGGCGCAATGCACGGACTCGAAAATAACGGCGTGGCTGAAGACGATATAAAGGTGTTCTTTGTGCCGGGGGCTTTCGAAATCCCAATGATGCTGAAGACGCTTTGCAGAAAGAATTCCGAGTTCCGGGTGTTTGACGGATTCATCACTCTCGGTTGCGTTATAAAGGGCGAGACTGCTCACTTTGAATACATCAGCAAGGCGGTGACTGACGGAGTGAACCGGCTGAACATGGAGTTCGAGATCCCGACTGCATTCTGCGTGCTAACCTGCTACACGCCACAACAGGCGTTTGAAAGGAGCGGCAATCCGCCGACCGCTTCAAACAACAAGGGCTATGAATCCGCACTCTCCGTAATTGAGATGATAAATCTCATGAAGAAGCTGTGAACTCGCTTTCCAATTGACTTCCGACCGCTTCACATCATACAGCAGTTGCCTGAGCTACCTGTTCAATCTCGAACGCGGCGGGATCAAGTACGACCTGTCCAACATAAGAAAACTCCTCCGCTTTCTCGGGAATCCTGAAAGATCATTCGAATGCATTCACGTGGCCGGAACCAACGGCAAAGGCTCGGTTTCATCAATGATCTATTCATATCTCAGAGAAACGGGAGTGAAGGCCGGGCTTTACACATCTCCGCACATAAGCGACTTCAGGGAAAGGATCATCTGCGGAAGCTTGCTTATTTCAAAAACATTTGTCGCTGATTTCACCGAGAGGATGAAGTCGCAGATCGTGAAGATCAGGCCGAGCTTCTTCGAGATCACTACAGCGATGGCTTTCGATTATTTCAGGCACAAGGGTGTCGAAATTGCGGTGGTGGAAACCGGCCTCGGAGGCAGGCTTGATGCGACAAACGTTGTTGACCCGGTTCTGTCTGTCATTACGGGTATCTCGGTTGATCATGTTGAATATCTCGGAAGTACGATCGCCGGAATAGCCCGGGAAAAAGCGGGCATTATCAAAAAGCGGAAACCTGTTGTCACGGGAAGACTATCCGCAGAAGCAATGAGTGTGATCAGGGAGAAAGCGACTGAGCAGGGATCCGTACTGTCGGATTCGTGGAAACTGGTCCGCGGAGCGATAAAGGAAAGAAATGACAAGGGAATGAAAGCGGTTCTCGGCGGCAAAGAATATTTCATTCCTGAGATCGGCGATTTTCAGTTCATCAATGCAAAGACAGCGCTCACTTCGCTCCGCATATTCTGCAATGAACGCGGAATTATTTTTGATACTGACGCATTCCGGGCATCACTGATGAAGATCAGCCAAAACTCAAATCTCCACGGCCGGTTCGAGATCATCTCACGAAGTCCGTCAGTGATTGTTCTTGACGTGTCGCACAATCTCGAAGCGCTGAAAAACCTGAGGCGGAACATCCAGTACATTAACTACAAACGGCTCTTCATAATCCTAGGCATGATGCATGACAAGGATTACTGCGCATGCATAAGGGAGATCTCAAAGACAGATGCGGATGTGATTCTTACCAGGCCCATGTACAGCCGCGCTGCCGACCCGGCATTGATGATGAAATGCGTTAAGAAGAACAAGGGCAGATTCACTGCATTTCAGAAACTCGGCGATGCGGTAAACTATGCGATGAGATCCTTGCGCAGGAATGACCTGCTTGTTGTTACAGGTTCGTTCTTTCTTGCAGGAGAATTTCTTGAGATCTTCAGGAAGAGAACGGACAGTTTTTCCTGAACATGCGGCGTGCATATCCGCCCGGCATATTCCTGAATGCGGATGTACCCAAAGTTCATTCTTTAAGTAAACCCGATAAGCTATATTGACGTATGGAATTTGAAGAAATCAGGAAGACAGGCATCATCGGCTCAGGCACTATGGGGCGCGGCATTGCAATCTGCTGCGCAACTGCCGGCTACGACACGGTGCTTAACGATCTCAGCGCCGAAATTCTCGAAAGGTCAAAACTGCACATCGAAAAGGACCTGGAAAAAGCGGTGCAGAAAGGAAAGATTGATGCGGGAAAGAAGTCGGATATTGCAGGCAGGATCAGATACGAACCCGCGCTTGAATCTTTGTCGGGCTGTCAGCTTGTAGTGGAAGCCGCGCTTGAAGACATGAAACTGAAAGCAGTTTTGTTTGAAAAGCTTGATGCGGTCTGCAGTGAAGATGCGCTTCTAACATCAAACACATCTTCGCTTTCCATAACGGCAATCTCGTCGCATGTGAAGAAGAACAAACAGCGTGTTGCAGGCATGCACTTCTTTAATCCTGCCAACATTATGAAGCTGGTGGAGATCGTCGCCGGTGACTTTACGGATGATGAGACCGTTGAATCCATAAGGCAGGTGTGTCTGAAACTCGGCAAGGTTCCTGTAACAGCCAAAGACACGCCGGCATTCATAGTCAACAGGATCGCCCGGCCGTTTTACGGCGAAGCCCTGAAAATGCTTGCGGAAGGTTCTGCCGGACATGAAACGATTGACAAGGTGATGAAGAAGTGCGGAGGTTTTGCAATGGGGCCGTTTGAACTCATGGACCTTATCGGAATTGACGTCAACTTCTCGGTTACCAAGTCCGTTTACGATGCCTTCTTCAATGATCCCAAATACCGCCCGAGCTTCATACAGAAAAAGATGGTTGACTCCGGCACGCTCGGAAGAAAGACAGGCCGGGGATTTTACAAATACGATTGACTTAGGTGCATGCAGAACAATGCAGATCTCGAGAGAGAGGAATTCAAAGTGATACTGCTGTCGCACAATCAGCGCGTGACTGCGCCGAGGCTCGAGATCCTCTCAATACTCAAATCGAACAAGAAGCCAATGACCATCTCTCAGATACACAGTGAGATGAAGGGCAAGAAAACAGACCTTGCAACAGTTTACAGGACGCTCAACCTGTTTGCAGATCTGAGGATCGTATCCGAGATTGACTTTAAGGATGACTTCAAGAGATACGAACTGATATTCGACAGGCATCATCATCATCACATTGTATGCAGGTCATGCGGCAGGGTTGACAATGTGGAAGCCTGCGTGCTTGGCGAACTTGAGAAGATGCTTCAGAGAAAGGGATACACGGAGGTAACGCACTCTCTTGAATTTTTCGGCATCTGTGAAGAATGCCGGGCCGTAACAGTCAGTAAAAACCTGAATAATAAGAATTGATTAAGGCAATAGTTTTTGACCTCGACAATACGCTTGTTGACTTCATGCTTCTCAAGAATGCGGCTATTGATGCCGCGGCAATTGCAATGGTGGATGCCGGGCTTCACCTCAGTCCGGAAGAGATCTTAGCGAAGATCAACGCCATTTATAAGGCGGAGGGAATCGAATACCAGCAGGTGTTTGACCACTTGCTGAAAGAGGAGTTGGGTGAAGTTGACTACAAGATAATGTCAGCAGGAATTGTCGCATACAGGAAAGCGCGAGAAGCCGCTCTGAAGCCATATCCGGGAGTATTGCCGACTCTTATTGAGCTGATCAAAATGGGAATCAAGCTTGCTGTGGTGTCCGACGCTCCGTCAAAGGAAGCGTGGCTCAGACTTTCTTACATCAATTTTCAGCACTTCTTTGACGTTGTCATTACCTACGATAACTCGAGAGAAAGGAAGCCGTCACCCGTTCCGTTCAATCTTGCACTTACAGAGCTGGGACTTAAGCCGAATGAATGCCTTATGATCGGCGACTGGGCGGAAAGGGACATGGTGGGAGCAAAAAAGGTCGGAATGAAGACAGTGTTTGCGAGATACGGAGACACTTTTGACACGAAGAATCCGGAGTCGGACTACGACATTAATTCAATCACAGAGCTCATCGGCATTGTAAAGAAAGAGATCGGGTGGTGATTTGAAGCGCGGAGTGGGAATTGATATAATAGAAGTTAAGCGCATCAGGGATCTCATGCTGAAATTCGGCGACCGGTTCTTTCAGAGGATCCTCACTGACAATGAAATATGCTACTGCAGAAAGTTTTCAAAACCCGACCTGCACTTTGCAGGAAGGTTTGCGTGCAAGGAAGCATATTCAAAGGCAATAGGAACAGGTGTGGGAAAAGAATTCTCATGGAAAGACATTGAGGTCCTTAACGACGAACGCGGAAAGCCCTATGTGGTTCATCTCAAGGTCAATGAATTTGCCGCACTGAAATTTGAGATCAGCATTTCTCACACTGAAGAATATGCCTGCGCAGTTGTGTATTGCTTCAGCGATTAGTCAACCCAGTCGCAGATAAACACATTCGTTTCACCACTGAGCGCGTTATTCCTGTTTGAACAGAACACAAGCTTTTTGCCGTCGGGCGAGAACATAGGAAAGCCGTCAAACTCGGGATAGCTTGTGATCCTTTTCAGCCCGGTGCCGTCAATGTTGATCATGTAGATGTCGAAATTTCTCTTGCCGGGATCATCCATGTTTGAGCAAAACAGAATTCGCTTTCCGTCAGGAAACCAGTAAGGAGCAAAGTTTGCCGCGCCGTTGTTTGTAACCTGCTGTTTGTTGCTTCCGTCCGCATCCATGATCCAGATGTCCAGCTTGGAAGGGCGTATCAGATTCTGCGCGAGAAGTTCCCTGTAACTTTCCCTCGATGCATCATCTTCAAATGTTGTTCTCCTGTAAACGATCTTCTTGCCGTCATAAGAAAAGAACGGCCCGCCGTCATAGCCGAGCTCGTCTGTAAGCTGTCTCACATCGCTTCCGTCAATGTTCATTGAATAGATGTCAATATCGCCGTTGCGGGTTGAAGTGAACACTATCCTGTCCCCTGTGGGAGACACCGTTGCTTCAGCATCATAGCCCGGTCCCCCTGCAAGCACCGAAGGTTCCGATCCGTCGGCATTCGCGGTGTAAATATCGAATGAAGGATAAAGCGCCCAGACATAACCCTTGGAGAAGTCAGGCTTTGCCGGACAGTCCGGAGATTCTGCATGAGTTGAAGAGTAGATGATCCTCTTGTCGCCGGGAAGGAAGTATGCGCATGTGGTTCTTCCAAGGCCTGTGCTTGCAAGCCTTGTATCGGTTCCGTCAATGCTCATTGTAAAGATCTGATCGCATTCAAGAGGGTCTCTTGTTGACTGGAACACAAACTTGCTTCCGTCAAAGGAAAAATAGCACTCGGCGTTCTCCCCTCCGAACGTGAGCTGTCTCATATTCCTGAAGTGCTTCTCCTCCGGAAGTAACAGGCCTTCGGAATCCGTCTGCGCCTGCACTGAAATTCCGGACACCGGTATCGCCATCAGTACCGCGGCGAATATTCTTATGACTTTATCTTTCATATCTTGTTACGCTGAAAACTCCTTCCTGACTGTTAATTTTGTCAATTATCTGATTCAGTTGCTTAAGATTCTGTATGCTCAAGATCAGAGTTCCCTCAAACATCGAACTCTTAGTCTTGATATCAACGCTCTTTATGTTTGAATTGAAGTTCTTCGAAATTGTTTTTGTTATCTCATTCAGTATTCCTGGCCTGTCTTCACCGATGATCTTAATCCCTCCAGTAAACTCTCCAACGCCTTTGCCGCTCCACCTTATCTGCACAATTCTCTCGGGCTCCTTGAGAAAAAGATTGAGAATGTTTTTGCAGGATTTCCTGTGAATCCTAACACCCTTCTCCTGACTGACGAATCCTATCACTTCGTCTCCGGGTATGGGGTTACAGCATTTTGCAAAATCAAACTTAAGTCCGCTCATGTCCACGCCAGTGCCGTTGCCGAGCATGATGCCAACCCCTGATGTTCTTGCATCCTCAACATACTTTCCGAAGTTGGAAGCAAGATTGTCCTTTTGCTTTAGTTCTTCCTCGCCCGGCTTCTGCTCAAGCGACTGCAGTTTGTGCTTGTCGGAAAGCACTTCAATGATCTCGTTTGCCGCCTGCTCGTTCTGCGCAAGCGTAAAGAAGAACTGCCCGGTATCTTTGTATTTGAACTTGTGAATGACGCGTGAAAGGTTTTCATCTGATGAAAGCACCTTATGCTTCTTTGCCTTTCTTTCCCACAGTTCCTTGCCTTTTGCTATAAGATTGCGCCGCTCGGTGTTGAAGTACTTTCTTATGTCGGTCTTCGCCTTATGAGTGACCACAAACTTTTCCCAGTCGAGCTTCGGAGTCTGATTCTTTGATGTAAGGATCTCTATCTGATCTCCGCTGTGAAGAGGCGTGTCAAGGCTGACGATCTTTCCGTTCACTTTCGCACCGATGCATTTCAGTCCTATCTGAGTGTGGATCTCAAATGCAAAGTCAACTGCCGTGGCCCCGGCGGGAAGTATCTTGAGCTCGCCCTTCGGTGTAAAGCAGTAGATCTCGTCCTGAAACAGATTGAGCTTGAAGCTTTCGAGTACCTGTGTTGATGTATCATCTTTTGAAACGCTTTCGACGCTCTCGCGAACAAGCTTCATCCAGTTGGCAAGATTCGTATCATGCTGTATCGAATTTTCCTTGTACATCCAGTGCGCGGCAATCCCCTTCTCGGCCACCTCATGCATCTCCCTCGTCCTTATCTGCACTTCAACCATCTTGCCTTCCTTGCTCACTAATGTCGTGTGAATTGACTGATATCCGTTTTGCTTGGGAAGAGAAATGTAATCCTTGAACCTCTCCGGCACGGGGATGTACACTTCCGAACAGATACCGTAAGCAGTGAAGCAGTCGTTCTTGTTTGGAGTGTCGAGAATTATCCTTACTGCAAAAAGATCATATATCTCGTCAAAGGTCTTGTTCCTGTTCACAAGCTTCTTGTAAATGCT
>JRYG01002167.1_pt1 | contig 10989 bp, 7 predicted proteins | sample 235341 | NCBI WGS metagenome assembly JRYG01 (sample SAMN03074218, study PRJNA261478) | activated sludge metagenome | biome: Wastewater Treatment Plant; feature: Wastewater; material: Activated sludge; isolation source: activated biomass of a wastewater treatment plant treating hydrocarbon... ... | reverse complement strand
TTGTCGCCGGCGGCCTGCCGCAACAGGGTTCGCAGGTCCGGCGTGGCGGTGGGTGGAGCGGGGGGGGCTGGGACCTTGGCGGTCGGGGCTGCCGGGGTTGCCGGGGTTGTCGGAGAGACGGGCGGACCAGCCGGGTTCACGTGCTGAACCGGGATGATGGCGGCGGGACCGCCCGCGATGAACTCGGTGGACCGTGAGAGCAGATCGGTGTTCGCCGCCAGCCACCAAACCGCTCCGATCATGGCTAGCCCGGCCAGTCCGACGCCCAGCGCCCGCCAACCGCGAGGCGCGGCTGGGCTGCCCGGTCCGCCCTGCAGAGCTTCCCGCGCCGCCTGGCAGACCAGCCCCGCGTCGACCCGCCGCGCGTTTTGGCCGTAGGCGCCCAGCAGGGCGCGGTCGCAGATGATGTTGATCAGACGCGGGATGCCGCCGGACCGCTGGTGGACCGCCCGCAGCGCGCCATCGCTGAACAGTTCCTCGCGTCCACCGGCGACCTGGAGTCGATACCGGATGTAGGCGGCGGTTTCCCGCGGTTCCAGCGGCGGCAGGTGATAGCGGGCCGTGATGCGCTGGGCCAGTTGCCGCAAATCGGGCCGCGCCAGCAACTGTCGCAATTCCGGCTGGCCGACCAGGATGATCCGCAGCAGCTTGTGCTTGGCGGTTTCCAGATTGGTCAGCAGCCGGACCTGCTCCAGCACCTCGCGGCTCAGATTTTGCGCCTCGTCGATGATCAGCACCGTGCGCCGCCCGGCGGCATGCGTGCGCAGCAGGTGGGCGTTGAGCGCGTCCAGCAACGGTTTGAGGGTGGGATACTCGCGCGGATACGCCACACCCAGCTCGTCGCAGACCGTGGCCAGCAGTTCCACGACCGTCAGGCGCGGATTCAGACACAGAGCGATGTCCACGTTCTCCAACCGCTGCTCCAGCAGGGTGCGGACCAGCGTGGTTTTGCCGGTGCCGACCTCGCCGGTCAGTTGCACGAAACCGCCGTTCTCGCCGGTGCCGTACAGCAGATGCGCCAGCGCTTCCCGATGGTGGCGGCTCAGGTAGACATAGGCCGGATCGGGCGTGATGGCGAACGGCGGTTCGCGCAGCCCAAAATGCGCCGCGTACATTGCCGCTACACCTCGCCGTAACGCGCGCCGGCACCGATCCAGCGCCGGATCAGCGGTTCCACGCAATCCGGATGTTGGCGCAGCAGCCGGTCGGCGGCATGACGGACGGCGTTCAGCAAATCCTGATCCCGCAGCAGATCGGCGATGCGCAGGCTCTGCTCGCCGGTCTGGCGGGTGCCCAGCACCTCGCCGGGACCGCGCAGTTCCAGATCGCGGCGGGCGATCTCGAAACCGTCGTTGCACTCCCGCAGCACCGCCAGCCGGGCGTGGGCGATTTGCGAAAGCGGTGGCCGGTACAGCAGCACGCAACTGCTGTCGGTGTCGCCACGACCCACCCGGCCCCGCAATTGATGCAGCTGCGCCAGCCCCAGCCGCTCGGCGTTCTCGATGATCATCAGGCTGGCGTTGGGCACGTCCACGCCGACCTCGATCACGGTGGTGGCGACCAGCAGGTCGAGCGCCCCGGCCTTGAAGGCGGTCATCACCGCTTCCTTGTCGGCGGGCGGCAGGCGGCCGTGCACCAGCCCGATCCGCAGTTCCGGCAGCAGCGCGGTCAGCTGCTCGGCGGTAACCGCCGCCGCCTGACATTGCAGCGTCTCCGATTCCTCGATCAGCGGGCAGACCCAGTACGCTTGCCGGCCCCGTTGACACGCCTGACGGATGCGGGCGATCACTTCCGCGCGCCGACTGTCGGGCGCCGCGACCGTCTTCACCGGCTGGCGGCCCGGCGGCAGTTCGTCGATGATCGAGGTATCGAGATCGGCATAGGCGGTCATCGCCAGGGTGCGCGGGATGGGGGTGGCGGTCATGATCAACTGATGCGGGCAGCGACCGCCCCGCTGGCCTTTTTCGCGCAGCGCCAGCCGCTGATGCACGCCGAAGCGGTGTTGCTCGTCCACGATCACCAGCGCCAGCTCGGCGAAGGCGACGGCTTCCTGAAACAGCGCATGGGTGCCGACCGCGACCTGGATGTCGCCGGCGGCCAGTCGTTCCAGCAGCGCCCGTCGCGCCCGTCCGGTCAACCGCCCGGTCAGCCAGGCGACCTCGATGCCGAGCGGTTCCAGCCAGGTCTGGAAATTATGGTAATGCTGCTCGGCCAGCAGTTCGGTGGGGGCCATCAGCGCCGCCTGGGCGTCGGTTTCCACCGCTCGCAGCGCGGCGGCGGCGGCCACCACGGTTTTGCCGGAACCGACATCGCCCTGCAACAGCCGCAGCATCGGGCGAGGTTGGGCCAGATCGGCGGCGATTTCCGCCAGCACTCGCCGCTGGGCGGCGGTGAGCGCGAAGGGCAGCCGTTCCAGAAACCGCCGGCTCAGCCCGCCGCTCCCGACCAGCGGCGGCGCGGCTTGCCGTTGCGTTCGCTCGCGCAGCCGCCGCAGGCTGAGCTGGTGGGCCAGCAGTTCCTCGAACGCCAGCCGCCGCCGGGCCGGGTGCAGCCCGTCGAGCAGCGCCGTCGGGGCGACGGTGGGTGGCGGTCGGTGCAGCAGGGAGAGCGTCTCCGCCAGCGGCGGCAGTCCGAACGGTCGGCGCAGGGTTTCGGGCAACAATTCCTGTAAGGCCGGTTGTCCGGGTTCGCCCAGCCGCTCCAGGGCCTGCCCGATCAGCGTCCGCCACGCCGCCTGATGCAGGCCCTCGGTGGTGGGATAGACCGGCGTCAGGTGCCGCTCCAGCGGCGGCGGTTCGTCGCCGAGCAGCCGCCATTCGGGGTGGGTCATCTCCAGGGTGAAACGACCCTCCCGCACCACGCCGAAGCAGCGCAGCCGGTTGCCCGGACCCAGGAGTTGCTCCTGTCTGGAGTTGAAATGGAAGAAGCGCAGCGCCAGCGAACCGCTGCCATCCTGGAGGTGGCACAGCAGCATGGCCCGTCCCCGCCGCACGACTTCGCTGAAGGTGATCCCGCCCTCGATGACCGCTTCGTCGCCGGGCCGCAACCGGGCGATGGGCACGATCCGGGTACGGTCCTGATAACGCAGCGGCAGATGGAACAGGGCATCGGCCAGGGTATGGATGCCGAGTCGCGCCAACCGCTCGGCATGGCGCGGACCGATCCCTTTCAAGTGGGCGGGCGCATTCACCACCGCGACGCGCTTTTCCAAAAAAATACTTTTTCAATCATGCTGATAGAATAAGAAAACCCGCGAAATCCGGCAAGAGCGGCGCAGGGGAAATGCCGATTGGTCAGTCCCGTTTTTTAACTCAAAGTATTTACAATCGTGAAAATGGGCTCTTATGATGTTTTTGTAGACAGCCAGTCGTCGCGAACAGCCGTGACTCACAGTAGAGCATCGTGTTACCCAGAGTATCTATAAGATGTTGATAAAATTGATAAAAGATATCCGGCATTCCTTGGCGTTCGCTTTGTTCGCCGCCTTTTGCGGCGGATTGGCCAACGCCGCTGGCCAGCCCCCCGCCGCCCAGCCCGCCAGGGAGCTGCTGTTCCTGACCTGGTCCGATTATATGGACCCGGCCGTGATCCGGGAATTCGAGCGGAAGTTCAAGGCCAAGGTCAGAACGGTCTACTTTGAAACCGACGACGTCCGCGACGACATGCTGGCGGAAACCGATGGTCGCGGCTATGACGTGGTGGTGGTCAACAGTGTGTCCTTCCCGCTTTATCGCCGGCGCGATTGGCTGCTGCCGATCAGCGAGGCCGAGGTTCCCCACCTCGCGCATATCGACCCGCGCTGGAAGAACGCGCTGCCGGCGGCGACGGGCTATGGCGCTCCCTACGCCTGGGGGACCACGGGCATCGCCTATCGGACCGACCTGGTCCCGGAGCCGATCACCCGCTGGCGGCAGATTCTGCAGCCGCCCGAAGCCCTGCGCGGCAAGATCCTGATGGTCAAGAACGCCCGCGATGTCATCGGCGTGGCGCTGCGGACGCTGGGTTACTCAACCAACAGCGCCGATCCGCGCGAACTGGCCGAGGCGGAACAGATGCTGCTGGCCCAAAAGCCCTACGTGAAAGGCTATTCCTACGTGTCGCTGGGCGCCGAATCGGAACTGGTGAAGGGCGAGATCGCCGCCGCCATGCTGTATAACGGCGACGCGCTTCAACTCAAGGAGCAGGATAACCGCATTGCCTATGCGGTGCCCCAGGAAGGCACCGAGCTCTGGATCGACTATCTGACGGTGCTGCGCTCGTCGGCGAACCAGAAACTCGCCCTGGATTTCATCAACTTTCTCAACGAACCGAAAATCGCCGCCCGCAACGCCCGCTTCGTCTATTTCGCCACGCCCAACAAGGCCGCCGAGCGATTCCTGCCGGCGAAGTTCTTGCGGGATCCGCTGATTTATCCGGGCGAGGACGTGCTCAAGAAAGCGGAATTTCTGGCCGAGCTGCCGCCGCGGGCGATCAAGCAGCGCAACAGCATCTTCGTCAAGCTGCTCGGCAAACCGTAACCGACGCCTCGCAGCCTGGCCTCGCGCCGCCCGCCGTGAAACTGCAAACCAAGCTGTCGCTGGCGCTGGCGCCGCTCATCGTCCTGTCGCTGCTGACGCTGGGTTGGATCGGTTACATCAAGCTGCGCGATACCGCCACCGAGCGCACGCTGCGGGAGATGCAGACCCTGCTCGATCAGCTCGGCCACAACGTGCAGACGACCATCGCCGCCACCCAGGCCAACCTGGAACTGTTCTCCCGTTCCGACATGCTGCGGCGCTACGTACTGACGGCGGACGAAACCGCCCGCTACAGCCTGCTGCAACCCACGCTGCTCAAGCAGTTCGCCAGTTATCAGGATGCCTATCCCGATTACTACGAAGTTCGTCTGCTGCTGCCCGATGGCTACGAGGATACCCGGTCCACCCATGGCGTTATCCCCAACGTCACGGAAGAAGAGGCGGACACGCCCTGGTTCCGCGAGTTGCGGGAGGCGCCCGAAGACACCGTCCTGAACCTGTTGCGCAATCCCGACGATCAGCGGATGGTGCTGCTGGCCGCGAGAAAACTGCGGTTTCGGGATCCAAGCCTGGATCCCCTGCTGGCGCAGCCGGTCTTGCGGGGCTATCTGGTCATCACCATGAGTCTGGATTTTCTGGTGCGGCAGGTCGAAAGCAACCGGGTCGGCGTCAACGGTTCGATTTTCTACACCGACGACCGGGGCACGGTGCTGTTTCACCCGCAACGGGACCGGGTGGGAACGACGCTCGCACCCGAGCTGTTCGCCGCCCTGCGCCGCGCCGTGGCGAACGGGGAGCCGCTGAATGCCGAGGTGGACGGTGTCAAACTGCTGTTTCAGGGTCGTCGGTTGCAGCAGCGCCTGTTCCTGTTCGCCGCGTTGCCGCACCAGGAACTGCTGAGCGCCAGCCGGGAACTGGGCCGGCTGGTAGCCAGTATTACCCTCCTGAGCATCGTGATTACCGTGAGCCTGCTGGTCCTGCTGCTGCGGTATCTGGTGATTCGCCCGGTGCGGGAACTCGGTCGAGCGGCGCTGGAAATCGGCCAGGGCAATCTGTTGACGCCCATCGAGACGCGAACGCGGGACGAGTTGGGAGATCTGGCGCGCGCGTTCCGCGAAATGGCCGGCAATCTCGCCCGGTCCGATGAACAGATTCGCCAACTGGCTTTCTACGATCCCTTGACCGGTCTGCCCAACCGCCTGCTGTTCAAGCAGCATTTCGACTATGCCATGGCCCGGGTCAGGCGCGACGGCCGATTGGTGGCGCTGCTGTTTCTGGACATCGACAACTTCAAATGGGTCAACGACACGCTGGGTCATCAGGTCGGCGACGACTTTCTCAAGGAGATGGCCCGCCGCATCTGCCGGGCGGTGCGCCAGGAAGATTTGATCGTGCGCGGCGGCGTGGCTGCCGAGACCGACGATGTCATCGCCCGCTTGGGGGGCGACGAATTTCTGATCCTGCTCAAGGCACTCCAGGATCCGCGCGCCGCCGGCACGGTGGCGGCGCGGATTCTGCGGCATTTGGGGGAGCCGTTGCTGCTGGCCGATCATGAATTTCACGTCACCGGCAGCATCGGGATCGCCTACTATCCGCTGGATGGTGATACGGTCGATGCGTTGATCAAAAACGCCGACGTCGCCATGTACGAAGCCAAACAGAGCGGCAAGAACAATTACCGGTACTACTCGGACGCCATGAAGGCCACCACGCTGCGCCGGCTCGATCTGGAAGCGCGCTTGCGCCACGCGGTGGAGCATGAGCGGCTGTCGCTCCATTACCAGCCGATTCTGAACCTGAAGGACGGTCGGGTGGTTGGCGTGGAGGCGCTGCTGCGCTGGCGCGATCCGGAGATCGGCGACATCGCGCCTGGCGAATTCATCCCGCTCGCCGAGGAAAACGGCCTGATTCTCCCGATCACGGCCTGGGTGCTGAGGGAAGCGTGTCGGCAAAACCGGGCCTGGCAACAAGCCGGATTGACCGGATTATTCGTCTCCGTGAACGTGTCCGGCGTGGATCTCAAACAGGCCAATGTCCACGAGGTGATCACCGCCGCACTGCGGGAAACCGGACTCGAACCCGAAGGGCTGACGGTGGAGCTGACCGAGGCGGCGCTGATGTCGGCGCGCGACCGGGCGGCGCCGATCCTGGAAGACATCAAGGCGCTCGGCGTGCGGATCGTGTTGGATAATTTCGGCAGCGGGTACTCGTCCCTGAGCCGTCTCCGGCGCTTTCCCATCGACGGCCTGAAAATAGACCGCGGTTTTCTGGCCAATCCGCCAGCCGACGGGGGCGATGCCGCCATTGGCGATGCCGCCATTGTCGCGACCATCGTCGCCATCGCCCGCAACCTGGAGCTTACCGTCACGGCGCAAGGCGTCGAGACGCTGGCGCAGCGCGAGTGGCTCGAAGGGCTGGGTTGCGACTTCGCCCAGGGCTTCTGGTTCAGCCCCGCCGTATCGCCGGAGACGCTCCCCGGCCTGCTGCCGGAGCTTGCCCCGAATGATGCGGCCCGGTCGAAGCCGCCGCAGCGTGATCCGGCCTGATCGCCGTTTGACGCTGTTCAACCCCGCTTGGCCGGCGCCAGCGGTTTGTTATCCAGGCTCCAGGTCGAACTCGAGCACCGTCGCATGATCGGGAGCGCGAGACTCCAGCGCCGCGGCGAACGCGGCCAGCGTCGGTCGGACGCCAAACTGGTACATATGGGCGGGACAGCGGCAATCGGAAGCGCCGAAACGGAACGGCGGCGCCCGTCCACCCGAGTCCTGCGCCAGCACCGACGCCCACAGGCATTCGCGCCGGCTGGGGTCGTGGCTGAGCCAAACCGTTTCGAGGCGAGCATATCGCCGCAGGTAATCGATGTGCCAATGCGGCCGGACCACGGGTCGACGGTGGTGGGCCAGCCGGGCCGCTATTCCGCCCGGCCCGAAGGCGCTGCCGACATAAACCGCCCAGCCCGGCGCCAGCGGCAATCGGTGCCGCCGGCCAACGAAGGCGATTTCCGCCACGGCGATGCGCAGCAACAGCGCATAAGTGCCCGGTCGAGCGTCGGGTTGCGCGGGGCGTTTCACGGGTTGAGCTGCCCTCGGCGATCATCTGGTTCGGCGAACGCGGGGCGGGCGGCGGATAGTGGCGGGGCGCGAACTATCCGCCGTTCCACGATTCCGGTGGCAACGAGCGGGCGATGGAAAAAAGGAAAGGGGTCAGGCTGTTACCCAACCCCTTGTTCCATGCGGTGGTGGGCCGTGTCCGATTCGAACGGACGACCAACAGATTAAAAGTCTGCTGCTCTACCGACTGAGCTAACGGCCCCAAAAAAGGGCTTAATCCTACAGCAATCCGGCGAAATCGCAAGTCCCGGTTGCCGTCAGCGCAGCGATTGCAGCCGCCGTTCGGCGAGGTCGGCAGCCTGGGTGTCGGGGTAAACCTGTACCAGTTTTTGCAACACTTCCCGCGCCCGGTCGCTATCGCCCAGTTCCCCGTAGATGTAGCCCAGCTTCAGCAGCGCATCCGGCAGCCGCACGCTTTGCGGGTAACGCAGTCCCATGTTGATGAAGGCGTCCTTGGCTGCGTTGTAATCCCGGCTGACGTAATGAGACTCGCCCAGCCAGTACTGGGCGTCGCCCGCCAAGTCACTGGCCGGATAGGCGGCCAGAAATCGCTGGAAGCGCGCAATCGCCTCCTGATAGCGGCCTTCGCGCAACTCGCCCAGGGCCGCGTCGAATTCCGCCTGCTCCGAGCCGGCCGGTGCGTTCGGCGCCGGCTGGACGGCTGGAGCGCGGTCGGCGGTGGTCGGCGGTGGGACGGACGGCTGGGCCAGCACCGGTTGACCGGCTCCGGCCGGGCGCTCCATCGTCGGCGGGGGGGCCATCGGAGCAGCCGCGCCCGGCGGGTAGGCCGACTGCCCGGCCAGCGCGCGCTCCTGCTGGAGCAATTCGACCTGATGACGCTGGATTTCCAGCTCGCCGCGAATTTGCCGGATTTCCGTCTCCAGTTGCTCGACGCGCTCAAGCAGTTCCAGCATCAACACGTTGTCTGCGGGACGTTGGGCATGGCCGCTGCCGGGCAGCGCCATGCCACCCAACACCAGCAGCATCAACCAGGGCGGGCAGTACCGGGGCATCCGCGGACGACCGTCAGTAGATGATTTCCACGCGCCGGTTCAGCGCGTAGCTTTGCTCGTCCTGTCCGGCGGCGGCCGGCCGTTCCTCGCCATAGCTCACGATCCGGATTTGCTGGGGCGAAACCCCCATGGCGATCATGGCTTGGCGCACGGAATTGGCCCGGCGTTCGCCCAGCGCGACGTTGTATTCGCGACTGCCGCGCTCATCGGTGTGCCCCTCCAACTGGGTGACGGTGCGCCGATTGCCATTAAGGGCACGCGCGTTCGCTTCAATGATTCCCTGACTGTCCGGGCGGATTTCGGCGCTGTCGTATTCGAAGTACACGATCCGATCCGCTGACACCGCCTGACCGGCCCGCCCGCCGGCTGGACCACCGGCGGCGGCAAGGCCGCCACCGCTGGTGTCGTAGGTGTCGTAACCGCTCGGGGCCTGGCCATAGGGATAGCTGTAGGCTTCCTGCCCCGGCTGTCCCGCGACGCCTTGCTGAGCCGTTGCGTCCTGAGCGGTTTCCTCAGTGTTCTCGCCGGTCGAGGCGCAACCGGCCAACAGCGCGAGCGATGCGGCGGCAATCAAGGTTCTGATGCGATTCTTCATGGTGGTTCTCCCCTCAGCTGAGTCAAAAAGTCGGAATCAACGGCTGTAAGGCGCCCAAACCGGGTCGCGCACGCTGCCGCGCAGGACGAAATCCTGCTTGACGCTGCCATCCACGGATATCGCGTTCAGGCGCTGGCCGTTGGAGTAAATGATCATCTTGCCGTTCGGCGCGAAACTGGGCGATTCATCCAGTCCGCCGGGGGTCAACACCCGGAACTGGCGGTTTTTCATATCCAGCACGGCGATATGGAACCGTCCGCCGCGCCGATGCACCATGGCGATATAGCGGCCATCCGGCGAAACGGCCGGACTGGCGTTATAGTCGCCCTCGAAGGTCAACCGCTGCGCCGCGCCGCCGCCGGGACCGATGCGGTACAACTGCGGCGAGCCGCCCCGGTCCGAAGTGAACACGACGCTGCCGTCCGGCAACCACACGGGTTCGGTGTCGATGGCGCCGCCGCTGGTGAGACGCACCGGGCTCTGGCTGCCTAAATCCAGGGCGTAGATTTCCGGATTGCCGTCCTTGGACAGGGTGAACGCCAGGCGTTGACCGTTCGGCGCCCACGACGGAGCGCCGTTGATGCCCGGAGCGGCGGAAACCACGCGGCGGGCGCCGCTGCTGACCTCCTGGACGACGATCTGCGGCCGGCGGCCCTCGAAAGAGACGTAAGCCAGCCGGGAACCGTCCGGCGACCAGGCCGGCGACATGATCGGCTGGCTGGAGCGCAAAATCACCTGGGGATTTTGCCCATCGGCATCGGCGACCACCAGGAACCACCCCCCCCCACCGGCGGTGACGAAAGCGATTCGGGTTCCGGCCAGGCCCTTTTCACCGGTGAGCTTTTCGTAGATCAGATCGCTGATGCGATGCGCCACCGGCCGCAACTGGTTCGGTGGCACGTCGAAGGACAGGTTCAGCAGTTGGCCGCCTTGCGCGCCGGCCAACTGGAACTGCACGAGATAGCCACGGGACCCGCCGGGACCCGCCTGTCCCGTGACGGAATAATCGGCCTGCGCTCCTGCCGGCTGCGGTGCGAATTTGCCGGTCCGTTGCAGATCGGATGCGACAATGCCGGCGATGTTCTCGGGCGCGCCGCCGCCGAAAGGCGCGATGGCGATGGGTATCCCCCTGCCCTCGATGCCCTTGGAAACATCAATCGTCAATTCGGCATGGGCGAGCGATCCGACTCCCAACAGGAGCATCAGTGCTCCGAGAATTTTCACAAACGATTTCAAGGACTGGCCTCCTTCGACAAAATCAATTCCACAGTGTAGTTGTTTAAAACCGTAGCTTACTTCGGTCTGAATCTCAGGATAAAGGTGGGCCGCAGTTCTTGCGCTACGGCGGGGTCGGTGGGCATCGGCAGCGGCGACGCGCGATGGGCCGCCGCGACCGCCGAGTTGTCGAACAGGCTATCGCCGCTGCCCTTCACGACCTGAACATTGGTCACTTGCCCGGAAGCCGTTACCGTTATTCTCAGCAAACAAACCAATCCGCCCTGGCTGCTCGCCATGGGATTCCAGCGCCGCTCCACATACGGACCGATTACGTTTTCGGCATGACCTCTGGCGTTTTCCCGCGCGGCCAGTTTTTGCGCCAATTCGCGCGCTTGCTCGGCCTTGCGCCTGGCTTCCTCCTCGGCCTTGCGCCTGGCCTCTTCCGCGGCTTTGCGCCTGGCTTCCTCGGCAGCTTTACGCGCTTCTTCGGCTTTGCGGGCATCCTCGGCCGCTTTTTGCCGGGCGGCCTCCGCCGC
>JRYG01018809.1_pt1 | contig 11037 bp, 9 predicted proteins | sample 235341 | NCBI WGS metagenome assembly JRYG01 (sample SAMN03074218, study PRJNA261478) | activated sludge metagenome | biome: Wastewater Treatment Plant; feature: Wastewater; material: Activated sludge; isolation source: activated biomass of a wastewater treatment plant treating hydrocarbon... ... | reverse complement strand
GAGCGGCAGCAGGAAGGTCGCGATCTGCACCGAGCCGAGGGCGATCGCGTTGCGGCCGATGGGATGGCGGATCGCGTCCCGTCCGCGCCTGAGGACCGCCGCGACGTGTCCCAGGTTCGGAAGTCGGCCGCGCACCCCACGAGAGTAGGGGAAACTTCGTTGCCCCGGATAGCGGCCCGTTAGACTGCCGCCGATGACGGGGAACACGGAACGGGGGCCGGGGACGCCGAGCGCGGAGGATCTTCCGGAGCTCACCGACCGGCTCTCGCCGATCCACCGGCTCTACATCTCGCCGGTTCCGCACCGGCTCGTCCCCTGGCGCGTGGCGATGCTGCTGATGTGGCTTCGCAGCGAGATCCGGTGGCGGCTGTCCGCGGCGTACCGCCGCGACCAGATCTGGCAGATGCGGTACGCGTATCCGGAGTCGGTGCTCGACGATCGGGCGCTGGAGCGGGTCGCACGCCGCAACGGCTTCCACCGCGGGCGGCGGGCCGAGCTGGTCTGGCGGCCCTGGTTGACCGACACGCTGCCGGTCGAGGGCGCCGAACGCGTGCGCGCCGCCCAGGCATCCGGGCGGCCGGTGATCCTCGCGCTCGTGCACCAGGGCGGGTTTCAGGCTGCGCCGCAGTCGCTCGCCCGCGCCGGGATCGACACGGCGATCGTCGCGTCCGGCCACTTCTTCCGCAATCCGCAGCCCGGCTACAGCGGCTACCGGGACCGCCGCTACATCCTCAACGGCCTCGAGTCGGACGTGACGATCATCCTGAACGACAACATGGTCGAGCCGGTCGCCGAGGCGTTCGCCAGGAAGCAGGCGGTGGTGCTCGCCTGGGACATGCACGGCAAGCATCCGGTCCACCTGTTCGGCAGGGAGGTCTACGTGCAGCCCGGGATCGCCCGGGTGGCCAAGCTGCACAAGGCGCTGGTCTTCCCGCTCAGGATCTCGCCCGGGCCCGGCCCGTTCGGCTCGAGGGTGACGATCGAGGAGCCGATCGATGCGGCCGCCGCGGCGAGCTGGCAGGAGCTGCTGCAGGAGCTCGTGGACCGCCAGGCCGAGGCGCTGCTCGCGTGGCCGGAGTCGATCGAGTGGGCGCCTGGCCGCTGGCTGCTCGAGAAGCCCGAGCGCGGCTGGCGGCCGCCGCTCTAGCTCAGCGGAGGCCGGGCGCGACCATGTTCAGCAGGTCGCGCGGCACCGTCGCGCCCGCGCGCATCGCGCGCAGGCCGTCCGGCAGGTCGCGGACTCTGAGCGGCCCGGCGCCGGCCGGATCGACGGTCACCCGGGCGCCAGGCACGATCACGCCGCGGTGGCCGGCGAGCAGCTCGGCGACCGCCACCCGTCCCGCGAGCCGGCCGTAGCGCTCGGCCGCGCCGCCGAACGCCGTCACGGCGAGATCGCGGGGGACGAGCAGGCAGTCGGCGCCCGCGGCGACGAGCGGCAACCGCGACCGGTGCAGCATCGCGTACATCTCCTGCGTGTCGCAGCTGCGCGCCGTCGGTGCCAGCCACCGGATCACCGCGCCGGCTGGGTCCACGGCGATGCCGGTGGCGATCTCGGCCTCCTCCTCGGTGCGTGCGGCGAGGAGCCTGGGCAAGGTGTCGGCATCGGGGATCCCCGCCGAGTCGAGGAACCACAGCAGCCCGGCCGCCGCGGCGTCGGGCGTCGCCGCGGTCGCGATCCCCATCGCCTCGAGGACGCGCTCGCAGCGGGCCCGGGCCGCGGGCTCGCCGCCGACGATCGCGGTCACGTCCGCGCTCATCGGGCCGGCCCCCGGATGCCGTCGCGGATCCCGCGAACGACGATCGACCGTGCATCCGCACGGCGCCCGTGGCGGCGCAGGAAGTCCACGATCGACTTCGCCGTGTTCAGGAAGTAGATGACCCGCTCCACGGGCGAGAAGCTCCGTCCGCGCAGCGTCAGGATCGAGTTGCGCACGTGGTAGTAGAACCGCGGTGTGAAGTCCGACGACGGCGAGTACGCCGTTGCGGTCCAGTGGTGGACGACGCTCTCGGGGACGAGGTAGCCCCGTTCGTGGCGGAGGATGCGCACGGTGTGCTCGATGTCGTCGGCCCACAGGAAGTAGTGCGCCCGCGGCAGCCCGTACCGCTCGAGCGCCTCGCGGCGGATCAGGACGGAGACGTAGGTCGTCCAGCGGATCTCGAGCAGCCCGTGCGCGGCGGACTCCATCATCAGGTCGAGATCGTTCCAGCGTGGCAGGGAGACGTTCATCGGGTGCAGGCGCTCGTCCTTCCAGCGCACCTGGCTGGCGACCAGCATCGGCCTGGCCGGTGCCCGGTCGGCCCCGGCCAGCAGCGCGGCGAGCGCGTCCGGCGTCGCGTAGGTGTCGTCGTCCAGCAGCCACAGCCAGTCGTGGCCGAGTTCCATGCCGCGCTCGAGCCCGGCGTGGAAGCCGCCCGCGCCACCGACGTTCTCCGGCAGCCGCATCAGGACGACGTCGGGGAACTCCTCGGCGACCATCTCGGCGGTGCCGTCATCGCTGGCGTTGTCGACGACGACGATCTGCTCGAGCGGACGCGTCTGGGCGCCGAGCCGCTGAAGACAGGTCCTGAGCAGGTCCCGCCGGTTGAACGTGACGACCACCGCGCAGACCGACTCGCTGCCGGCCGAAGCGCTGCCTGGAGTCACGCGGCGAGTGTATCCCCTGGACGTCCGGCGGACGGCGGCGTCCAACGGTCGTCCACGGCCGCGGAGGGCGCTGCCGGAAGCCCGCAGGCGGGTCGATGGCAGCCAGGTGAGCAGGCTCGCCACCGCGGCGACGGCACTCGTGCTGATCGCCCTCGCCGGACCTCCCGCAGCGGCGATGGCCGCTGCTGCCCCGGCTCAGCGCGTGGCGGTCGCGGATTCCGACCGGGACGGCCGCGCCGACCAGGTGGCGATCGCGCGGAGCGCGGCCTGCGGCACCCCTCGGGCGCGGATCGGCCGGCACCGGCTGCGGCTCCGGGTCGAGGACCGCAGGCGGCGGCTGAGCGCGACGCTGCCGCCGCTCAGCGGCGCGTCCGCGACACTCGAGCTGCGCTGCGGCGGGCAGCGGGTGCTGCGCCGCAAGCTCGCGCTGCGCGTGTCCGGGCGGACGGCCCTGCTGGCCCCGCGATCGAGCGCGAAGCCGAAGCCGGGCAAGACCACCACCACGACGACGTCGACCCCGTCGACGACGACCACGACGACCACGACGACCACACCGCCGGCGGCGATCGCCGAGCCTCCTGCGACGACGCCCGAGCCGCCGGCGACGACCGCCGAGCCCCCAGCCGTCACGTCGGACGCGGGCTGGCACATCCTCGAGAAGCCGATCGACCCGGCCCAGCAGACCACGATCGGCTGGTGCAAGCGCTCGTACTGGCAGCAGCCGTGGCGGGCCTACCTCGACACCCGCCCGGCGGCGGCGCTCGGCGACGGGGCCGGCATCAACATGAACGCCGCGATCGGGACCGCCAACTTCGCCCGTACCGCCGCGATGATCGGCAGGGCCGGGTTCCGGACCGCGCGGATCGAGGTCGGCTGGCGCGAGATGTCCTACGCGGACCCGAGCCGACTCACCGACGAGGTGGCGCTGCGCGCCAAGCTCCAGGCCCTGCGCGACAGCGGACTGCGGCCGCTCATCCTGCTCAACGCCAACCACGGCGACCCGGGCCCCGTACGCGTCGACCAGCTGCGGATCACCGAACCGGTCGGCCTCGGCCAGACGACGATCCAGCTGGACGCGGAGTCGGCGGCCAAGGTCGTCCCCGGGCTCACCGGCTTCGGGCTCGACAAGCGCCCAGACGTCCTGATCACGAGCGTCGACCCGTCCGGGCGCGCGACGCTCTCGCGCCCGTCGCCGTGGCCGGCGCTCCCCGGTCTCCACCAGGCGTACACGCTTCGCTATCGCCCCTTCACGGCGCCGCTCACCATGAGCGGGACGCCGCACCCGATGTTCGAGCAGACGCTCGCGGGCTGGCTCCAGTACGCCGAGGCGGTGACCGCGGTCGCGAAGTCGGTCACGGGGCCCGGCGGCTTCGACGTCGAGATCTGGAACGAGCTGAACTTCGGATCGGACTTCCTCGACATCGGCCGGTACTACGCGACGCTGCCGTCCGAGCTCCGCGGCACCGGCGCGGTGACGACCACGATCCTCGCCCGGACGACGAGCCGCCTGCGCGACCCGGCCCTCGGGCTCGGCGCGATCGGCATCTCCGACGGCTTCGCGAGCCAGGGCCCGTGGGAGTCGGCAGCGTGGGAGCCGGCCGGCCTCACCACGATGTCCAAGCACCCGTACCAGTCCTTCGAGCAGCTCGCGGGAGGACAGCGCGAGGCGGCGTGCCAGCCGGTCGACGCCGCCGGACGCCCGGAGGGGACCGTCCTCCTCGACGGCCGGTGGCGGGACCCGTTCACCCCGGTGACCGGGGTCCTCTTCCCCGAGTACCCGCTCTCGGCGCTCCGCACCGAGACGATGATCCGCGACCTCTCGCCGATCACGACGATGATCGGCGACGTGCCGCACGGCCGGGCGGTCACGAACCCGGCCGACGGCAGCCCGCTCGGCGTGCGGGTCACCGAGACGGGGCTGATCGCCTCGTCCCTCGGCAAGAACGCTGCCTCCGTCCGGGATCTCCAGGCCCGCTGGGCGATGCGCGCGCTGGTCGCGCTCGTCGCCAAGGGGGCGACGTCGGTCGAGCTGTACGCCGCGCGCGATCCGGAGTTCGGCCTCGTCGACGAGGCGTTCTTCGCCGACCCGGCGGCCGGCGACGCTGCGGCCGGGCAGAGCGTCGCCGCGATCCGGCGGCTGCTCGCTGCGGTCGGGCGCGGCCGGCCCGACCGGATCGAGCCGCTCACGCTCGACCGGATCGCGGACGACCACGATCACGTGCAGTTCGCGGGGGACGGCACGAGCGCCCACCCGCCGCTGTACAACCGCGAGGTCACGGCCGCCTTCCCGTTCCAGCGCGGCTCGCGCTCGTACGCGATCCCCGCGTACGTGATGACCCGTGACATGACCCGGCGGCTGGCGCCCGAGCGCTACCGCCTGACCTTCTCCGGGCTGGCGGCCGGCCCGGTCACCGTGACCGGCTACGACCCCGAGACCGACCGTGATGTCCCGGTCCAGGTCGCCGCTCGCAGCGGCACGACGATCACGCTCGAGCTCGAACTGACGGACAGCCCGCGGGTGATCTCGATCGCGCCCGCCGGCGGCTGATCGCGCCGCCGCGACGAACACCCCGCATATTGGGGGGATTCGCGGTTGCGGTCCGTCCTGGGGGCAGGTCAAGCTCGTCTGCGGCGCTGCCGATAGGAGAGAGGCCGATGCTGTTCGTCGTCGTGATCTGTTGGGTGCTCGTGTCCCTGGTGGTCGTCGCGCTGTGCGTGATGGCGAGCCGGGCCGACGCCGAGCGCCCGGCCGACGTCTCGGTGCCGGCAGGCCGCGGGTTCACGCGGCGCCGGGCCCAGGCCGGCTCCGGCTCCTAGCATCCGGGCCTTGACCCGCCCGTCCGATCCGCCCGATGTCGCGCTGGGGCACGACTACCTGCTCGTGATGCGGGGCGCCGAGCGCGTCTTCGTGGAGATCGCCGACATCTGGCCCGAGGCGCCGATCCACACGCTGCTCTGGGACGAGCACGAGCCGATGCTGCGCGAGCGGCTCGGCAGCCGGCGGATCGAGGTCTCGGCGCTGCAGCGGCTCGGGATCCGGCAGCGGGGATTCCGGGCGCTGCTGCCGCTCTTCCCGCTCGCCGCCTCCCGGATGCGGATCGAGGCGTCCGGGGTTCTCGTGACCGACAGCAGCGCCTTCGCGATCGGCTTCCGGCCGCCGCCCGGGGTGCCACACGTCTGCTACTGCCACTCGCCGTTCCGGTACGCCTGGCACGCGCGCGAGCAGGCGCTGCTCGAGCAGCCCCGGCTCGTGCGGCCGGCGCTCGGCGCGACGCTGGACCGCATCGGGGCGTGGGAGGTACGCGCCGCGTCGCGGGTGACGCACCTCGTCACGAACTCGGAGTTCGGGCGGCGGATGATCGCCGAGCGTTACGGGCGGGACGCCGAGGTCATCCACGCGCCCGTCGAGGTCGACCGGTTCACGCCCGGGCCCCGCGGCGAGCGGCTGCTCGTGATCGGCGAGATCACTCGGCACAAGCGCACCGAGGTCGCCATCGAGGCCGCGATCGCCGCGCGGGCCCCGATCACGGTGGTCGGCGACGGCCCCGAGCGCGCCGAGCTGGAGGGGCGCTACCGCGACCGCGGGCTCGTCGCGTTCGCGGGCCGGGTGGACGACCGCGAGCTGGCGGCGATGCTCTCGGCCGCGCGCGCCGTCGTCGTGCCGTCGACCGAGGAGTTCGGGATCGTCGCCGTCGAGGCGCAGGCCGCCGGCAAGCCGGTGCTCGCGCTCGGCGCCGGCGGCGCGACCGAGACCGTCGTCGACGGGGAGACGGGGATCCTGGTCGACCGCCCCGACCCGGAGCTGTTCGCGGCCGTGCTGCGCTCGGGCGAACTCGACCGCCTCGACGAGCGGCGCTGCCGCGCCAACGCCGAGCGGTTCTCGGCGGCGGCGTTCCGGGAACGCTTCGCCGCCTCGGTCGAGCGCGTCCGCTCGGCCGGCGCCTGACCGGGGCGGCGCCTCACCCGCCGGCGGTCATGGCGCGCGGCCCAGCACGCGTGCGTAGAACCCGAGCATCCTGGGGTTGATCGTCTCAGGCGCGTAGCGGCGCGCCGACTCCCGCGCCGCGGTGCCGATCGCCTCGCGTCGTGCGCGGTCCGCCGAGGCGGTGCGGAGCGCCGAGGCGAGGCTCGCCGGATCGCCGGGCGTGTGGAGGAACCCGTTGACGCCGTCGGTGACGTGCTCGGGGTTGCCGCCGGCGTTGGCGGCGACCACCGGCAGGCCGGCGCCCATCGCCTCGATCACGACCCCCGGGAGCGGGTCCGGGCTGGTCGACGCGTGGACGACGACGTCGAGCTCGTCCAGCTCGGCGTAGACGTCCTCACGGAAGCCGCGGAACTCGACGCGGTCGGCGATCCCGAGCTCGGCGGCGAGGACGTGGAGGTGCTCCTCGAAGTCGGTCTCCCCGAACATCGCGTTGCCGATGATCCGCGCTCGCACCTCCGTGCCGGCGTACGCGTCGGCGAATGCGCGCAGGAACACGTCCTGGCCCTTCCACGGCGTGATGCGCCCGAGCATTCCGACGGTCCGGACCTCGTCACGGACCGGCGCCCGGCGCTCCGGCAGCGGGACCGGGAACGGCATCACGTCGACGACCAGGCCCCGGCGACGGCGACCGGTCGTTGCGAGCACCGACCGCGAGGGGACCAGCAGTCCGGACGGGAGCGTCGCGATCGCCGCCTGGACCGCGCGGATCAGGCCCGGTGCGAGGTACGAGGGCACGAGGTGGTCGTGCAGGTGCCAGACCATCGGGACCCCGGCGGCGCGTGCGGCCGCGCCGCCGTACGGACCGGACTTGAGCGAGATCGCATGGACGATGTCGGGGCGCAGCTCGCGCAGGCGCCGGCGCAGCGTCGCCACGTAGCGGGCGCTGCCGGCCGCCGCGCGGAGCTGATGGGCGCCCGGGCGCGCGATCTCCTCGCGGCGCAGCCCCCGGGTCTGCTCGTCCATCGGCAGGACCTCGACGGTCGCCCCGGCCTCGCGCAGCGCGGGGGCGAGCGGTCCGTCCTCGGCGAGGATCACGACCGACTCGAGCTCGTCGCGGGTCGTCGCGATGAAGCGCATCAGCCCGATCTCGCCGCCGGAGAGCCGCGACGCGTGGGTCATGAAGACGACGCGCACGCGGCGACGCTAGCAATTGCGGGTACGCTGCCGCCGTGGGAATCACGCTGCTGGAGCTCGAGTTCCTGCTCGCGCGGCGGGCTGCCGGGCTCGAACTCGGATCGGTCTGCCAGCTCGGGCGCCAGGACATGTTCGTGCGTCCGCGGCGGTTGCAGCGCGTGTTCGCCAGGTACGGCACGCCGATCACTGCGGCCCAGGCCGAGCAGCTCAGCCGCGGCGGAGGCGGCTACGCGGAGGACCTCCTGACCGCGCTCGGCGCGACCGCCGTCGAGGCGGCCGACGCCAGCGCGTTCGAGGGTGCCGGGCTGGTCGTCGACCTCAACGACCCGTTGCCGCCCGAGCTGCACGAGCGCTTCGACACCGTCATCGACGGCGGCACGCTCGAGCACGTCTTCTCATTCCCGACGGCGCTCGCCAACGCGATGCAGCTGGTCCGCATCGGCGGCACGCTGATCGTGATGACCCCGGCCGGCGGCGAGCTCGGGCACGGCTTCTACCAGTTCAGTCCCGAGCTGCTGTACCGCTGCCTGTCGCCCGAGCACGGGTACGAGGTGCAGGCGCTGTGGCTCGGCGAGCGGCTCACCCCGCCCGCGCACGCCCGCTGGTGGGACGTCGCCGACCCGGCGACGATCGGCAAGCGCGGCACGTTCCGCGGACGCGGCAGCCAGTACCTCTACGTGCAGGCGCGGCGCACGGGGCCGTTCCCCGGCTGGGCGCCTCCCCAGCAGTCCGACTACAGCACCGCCTGGGAGGCCGGCAGGATCTACTCGCGCGGCCGCTTCCGGATCCGCGACCGGCTGCAGTTCGCCGGGCTGACCGGCCCGCTGACCGTCGACCGGACGGCGTTCCGGCGGATCCGGCCCGCCCGCGACGCCCGGGCCGCGGGCGGGCCCGCCCTCAGCGCCTGAGGGCGGCGATCAGCTCGGCCGACTCGTCGAGCGCCTGCCGCATGCAGTCGTCCATGTCGATGTAGACGTAGTTGGCCAGGCGCCCGGCGAAGTACACCTTGTCGGAGCCGATCTGCTCGCGGATGTGATCGCGGTAGCGATCGTTGAGCGCCCGGTTCTCGGGCAGCTCGATCGGGTAGTAGCGGCTCGGCGCGCCGGTGAACTCGAAGCCGAGCACGGTTCCCTCGCACTGCTGGCCCGACGCGTGCTTGGTCTCGTGGATCCGGATGAAGGGGTACTCCTTGCCCGGGTAGTTGACGACCATCGCGCCCTGCGCGTACTCCATGTGCGGGATGTAGACCGATCGCACGTCGATCCCGCGCCAGTCCAGGTGGCCGAAGCACTCGCCGGCGAACGCGTCGAGCGGACAGGTCAGCAGGATCAGGTCCGCCTGTTCGCGGCGCGCGTGCTCGTCGATGTTCGCGAGCGTCGCGTCGGCGCCCGTGCGGACCGTGATCCGCGGGTCGTCGATCAGGTTGTCGAGCAGGTCGGTGTAGCCGTTCGGCCCGGCCGGCCAGCCCTGGTAGGGGTCGGGGAACAGGTAGGGATCGTTGTCCCAGCGGACCGAGACGCGCCGCGGCGCCCAGGACGCCGACAGCTCGGAGGCGGGGCGGCCCCACTGCTTCTCGGTGTACGGCCGGATGTAGCGCTCGTAGAGGATCGGGCCCATCAGCTCCAGGCACCACTCCTCGAAGTTCGCCGCCGCCGCACGCGACTCGGAGTCGACGCCCTCGCGCTCCTTCAGCTCGGCGAGGATCTCGTCGCCGCGCGACTGGTGCTCGATGTCGCTGAGCAGAATCGGCCAGTTGAAGATCCGGCCCTCGACGTTGATGTCCACCCGGTGGCGGTAGTCGTTGAACGGGGTCATCCGGTTCGCGAGTTCCCAGACCTCCTCGTCCTCGGTGTGGAAGATGTGAGAGCCGTGCGGCTCGTAGAGCACGCCGTTCATGTGATCGGAGCGGACGAGCCCGCCGATCACGTCCTCGCGCTCGAGCAGGACGACCTCGATGTCCTCCTGCGCGAGCCGCCAGGCAACCGTGCATCCGGTCAGGCCGGCGCCAACAATCAGAATCTTGGGTCGCGACATCGACCGCAACGGTAGCGTTACCGCCGCGATGAGCGAGGCGCGAGGCGAAGACGACCCGGTCGTCGTGATCGGAGGCCCCCTGTGGGCCCCCAGCGTGATCCACATGGCGGTCCAGGTCTCCACCGAGGTCGGGCGCGACCGCGACACGCTGTACCTGCACGGCGAGGCCATCGGAGGCGGCGTCGGCCTGCGGCTGCGCACGCTGCTGCGCGACAGCGTCGGCGGGGGACGCAACGACCCGCTGCGGGGAGGCGGGATCGCGCGGACGCCGATGCGGCTGCGGCAGGTCTCCAGCCACCTGTGGCTCGCGTCGGTGGGCGGCCTCTGGACGCTCCTGCCGCTCGCCGCGTACGGACCGCTCCGGCGGTTCCACGCGCGCAGGGCGGCACGGGCCGCGCGTCGCTGGCTGGCGCAGCGCGGCGCCGACAGCTGCACCGTGATCGCGTACTGGTGGTTCGCAGCGGAAGTGCTCGACCACCTGCCCGAGGCGCGGACCGTGATCTACGACTGCACCGACGAGCACACCAGCTACCCGGACTCGATGCTGTCGGCCGACGAGGTTCGTGCCGTCGAGGAGCGGCTGCTCGACCGCGCCGACCGGATCTTCGTGATCTCCAGCGGGCTGATCCCCTCGCGCGAGGGGCCCGGCCGCACGATCGAGCTCGCCCCGAACGCGTTCGACCTGCGCAAGGTCGAGGCGCTGCGCGAGGCGGGCCTCGTCGCCCCGGACCGGCTGGCGTCGCTGCCGCGGCCGATCGTCACCTGTGTCGCGACCGAGCTCGCCGACCGGGCCGACTGGCCGCTGCTCGCCGGCCTGATGAGCCGGTTCGCCGACTGGAGCTTCGTCTTCATCGGCCGCGACTCCCACCTCGGCCCGCCGGAGGTCTCGGCCCGGCCGAACGCCCACCACCTGGGATTCACGCCGTACGGCCAGACGCTCGCCGCGCTCGCCGAGACCGACGTCGCGATCATCCCCTTCAAGGAAGACGACTTCGCCGCCGGCAACGCCTTCGCGAAGCTCCTCGACTACTTCGCGATGGGCGTTCCCGTCGTCTCGATCCCGGTGCCGGACACCCAGGACTTCAAGGCCCGGGACGCCGAGCTGATCGAGCTCGCCAGCGGCTTGGACGAGTGGGCCGCGGCGCTCGAGCGCGCCGCCGCAGAGCCGCGCGACGCGCCGGTGCGCGAGCGGCGGCGGCAGCTCGTCGAGGAGCGCTCGACGGCGGCGCGGACCCGGCGC
>JRYG01004666.1_pt1 | contig 11059 bp, 7 predicted proteins | sample 235341 | NCBI WGS metagenome assembly JRYG01 (sample SAMN03074218, study PRJNA261478) | activated sludge metagenome | biome: Wastewater Treatment Plant; feature: Wastewater; material: Activated sludge; isolation source: activated biomass of a wastewater treatment plant treating hydrocarbon... ... | reverse complement strand
AATGTCCAAACATGCTCTTAAACAAGCCAAGATAGTACGAGTCGCAAGTCGCACAGTCATCGGTGTGTTTTTTCATCACCTCATCCGGCAATAAATTCGTATCTTGATACCCTGTTCAAATTCGACATTTATGCTCAAGATACTCCTTCCGGCTTTGTTGACGGTCCTTTCGCTCGCCGGCTTTTCGCAGGCCCCGGCGGTCAAACTTCGCACGGTCTACCAAGATGCCAAAGGCGTCATTCGCTGGTCAGACGACAAGCAGGCCGTTGCCCTCTTCGGCGCCAATTATTGCCTGCCCTCGGCCTGCGATTACCGCGCCGCCGGCTATGTGACCAAAGACCGCAAAAAGGCCGTCGATCAGGATATGACCCATTTTGCCCGCATGGGCTGGGACGCGTTGCGCCTCAGCTTCTGGGGCGACTACGAAAACTCCGACTCCCTGGGCAATCTGGTGGCCAACGACCACCTCGACCTGATGGATTATGTGATCTATAAGGCCGGACAACGCGGCATTTATATGCTGCTGAGTCCTATTGTGACATACGATTCCAAATGGCCCGACGCAATGCGCGATACGGTGAGCGCCCATGGCTTGTCGTATTATTTTAAAAAATCAGAACTAGGCGCCAACCCCCGCGCTATCGCGGCACAGGAAAATTACCTGAAGCAATTGCTCAACCATGTAAATCCCTATACCGGTAATGCGCTCAAGGACGAGCCCGCTATTCTTTTTATTGAAATGATCAACGAACCCCACCACCACAGCGATGACGTGGCCGGTTCGGTGGCTTATATCAACGCCCTGATCAAAGCGGTAAAAAGCACAGGATGCAAAAAACTGCTGTTTCACAACCTCAGCCAGGATTTTAAGATGGTGGAACCGCTGAAAAAATCAAATATCGACGGCGTCAGTTTCGGCTGGTATCCTTCGGGGCTCAATTCCGGGCGCACCCTGCAGGGCAACTACCTGCCCGCCGTCGACGATTTTACGCCAATGCTCCACCCCGAACTGGCCGATCGCAGCCGTATTGTGTACGAATTTGATACGCCCGACCTGCAAAACGCTTATCTCTACCCGGCGATGGCCCGCACTTTCCGAACGGTAGGGGCGCAATACGCCGCTATGTTTTCTTACGATATGCTGATGACGGCCCCCTATAACCTGGGCTGGCAAACGCATTACCTGAACCTGGCGTATACCCCGCAAAAGGCCCTCAGCGCAATTATTGCCGGCGAGGTCATGCGCCGTATTCCGATGTACACAAGATACGGCAGGTACCCCGAGAATACGACGTTTGGCCCCTTCCGCATCAGCTACGACGAAAACCTGTGCGAGATGGCTGCCGAAGACAAGTTTTTGTACGCCAATAATACCAATACGGCGCCGCCCAACCGGGGCGCCTTGCGGCAGATTATCGGCTACGGATCGTCGCCGGTGGTGAAATACGAAGGCAAGGGGATCTATTTTTTGGATAAAATACAAAACGGCGTTTGGCGACTGGAGGTTTACCCCGATGCAGTGGCGATCAAGGATCCTTTTAATATGCCAAGCCCGGGCAAACTGGTTACCCGCAGTATTAGCCGCCTGTGGCCTATGACGGTGTTGTTGCCCGATCTGGGGGGGACGTTTTACGTACGACCGCTGGATATGACAGTCAGCTATCAGACTAGTGCCCATAACGGCCAATTTGATATTCGCCCCGGGGTCTATATTCTCGTCAAACAGTCCGGCTTTGACCTCACGACGCTCCCGCCGGCTATCGGCGCCCTGGGGATGCGGGAATTTGTGATGCTCGAAGATCAACAGTCGCCGCCGCATGCGGCGTTGCGCCACCGCGAGAGCTATGAAGCCGGCCAACCTTTTGTCGTTGAAGCGGATGTCTACAGTCACCAGTATCCCGAATCGGTGACGCTGTATTACAAAAAAAGCGATATTCACTGGTTTATGTCAAAACCGATGCTGCGAACTGCCGGCTACACCTACAGCGCAACCATCGACGACGATAGGCTGGGGGAGGGCTGGCTGGAGTATTGTATTGTGGTTAAAGACGGTGGCGACACCTATAATTTCCCCGCAGGCACGAATAAAACCCCTTACGATTGGGATTATTACGGCGGACCCTTGTGGTCGTCGCAACTGGTAAACGCCAATACGCCGCTACGCCTGTTGGCGCCCGGCGAAGATTTTCGGCAGTTCAACTTTACCCGCATCGGCGACGGGGTCCGCCACGGTATTTACAGCATCGTACCTGCCTCCCATAGCGGCGAAGCCGCGTTGCGCCTCAGTTTACCCCTGCAAATGGATCAATCGCTCGCCGATTATACGATTTCCTTACCCGTTTTGCACAAGGTTACGCCTCGCAAGAAACACCTGGAAAATGCCCGCAAGCTGCTGGTTGAGGCCCGGGGCGTATGCCGCGGGCAGGAGGTCTACCTCACGCTGGTAGAAAGCGACGGCACAGGTTGGACGATAGCGCTCAAGGTGCAACCCGACTGGAGCGTACTGGAAATACCGCTGGAAAAACTGCATACCGGGCCCTCGGCGTTGCTGCCGCTGGGTTATCCCGGGCGATGGAATTACTGGTTTATACTCGCTGCCGGCCGCGGCCTGCCCGGTGATTTTTTCAGGGCCGACAAGCTGGAGCGACTGCAGTTGTCGGTCCGCCCGGCCAAAGGCACGGCGACCACCGGAGAAGCGGATTCCTGGATTGAAATTACGTCGGCGACGCTTGTTGTTGAGTGATAGTTTATTTGTTATCAGTAAGTTGGCGTTTCTGTTGTATAGATTATCGACACGCCGGTATTTCTTTACTTTTTTCATCGCCAAAAACACATAAACTCTGTGGTTAAAAATACGCATATTAATTTTACCTCAGCGGTAAAAAACATCTAGCTACAAAATGGAAAAAACAGCGTCAACTGTTTTCGACATCAAAGAACACCCGCACCGGCGGCTCAACCTGCTCACCGGCGAGTGGATACTGGTATCTCCGCACCGCACCAAAAGGCCCTGGCAGGGCAAAGTAGAAAACCTGCCGCCCGACAACCGCCCGGCCTACGACCCGGGTTGTTATTTATGCCCCGGCAACAAACGCGCCGACGGCAGCTTCAATCCGCCCTATTCCGGGGCCTACGCGTTTACCAACGACTTTTCCGCTTTGCTGCCCGATACCCCTGCCGGCAAATACGAGTTGGGCGGCTTATTACAAGCAGAAAGTGAAAAAGGCATTTGCCGGGTCATCAGCTTTTCGCCGCGCCACGACCTCACGCTGTCGAAACTCAGCCTGGAGGCCCTCATCGCGGTGATCGACCTGTGGGTAGAGGAGTTTAACAACCTGGCCGCCAACCCTGATATCCGCTATATCCAGATTTTTGAAAACAAAGGAGAGATCATGGGTTGCAGCAACCCGCATCCGCACGGACAAATCTGGGCGCAACATGCGCTGCCGCAGGAGATTGTCAAGGAGACGGCCCGGCAGTTGGACTATTTTAGCGCACACAGCCGGAGTTTGCTGGGTGATTATCTGGCTCTGGAGCGCAAAGCGCAAGTCAGGCTGGTCTGTGAAAACGATCATTTCACCGCGCTGGTTCCTTTTTGGGCGGTATGGCCCTATGAAACCATGATCATCAGTCGCCGGCATGTAGCCACATTGCAGGAATTCAGCGAGGAAGAGCAATGCGCTTTGGCCTGGATATTGCGCGAGCTCACCGCCAAATACGACCGATTATTTGGGGTATCGTTCCCTTATTCCGCCGGCATGCACCAGTCGCCCGTCAACGACGGCCCGCACCCGGAGTGGCACTGGCACATGCATTTCTACCCGCCGTTGTTGCGCAGCGCTACAGTAAAAAAGTTTATGGTGGGCTATGAAATGCTTGCCAACCCCCAGCGCGACATCACGCCGGAGTGGGCGGCGGAGCGGTTGAGGGAGTTATAGCCGCGGCATAGCGTGAAAAAGCAAATTGAGAAAAGTCAACGACAATTGTTGAATTAGTCGGCCGGCACGCGGAAATAAGGCTTAACTTTATTGCCATGAAAAGGCAGGTACTTTCCATCGCGTTTCTAATGGTTTTAATCAACCCCGTTTTGTTCAAAATAGGGGTGTTGGCGCATTGGAAGTACAATCAACGAGTCATTTCCCAGTCGTTGTGCGAAAACCGAAAAAGGCCGGCGTTGAATTGTCATGGTAAATGTCAGTTGAAAAAGCGATTGCAACAAATTGACAAACAAACAGAAAGTGATGAAACGCTGCCTGCTCGGGCATTGAAATTACTAAAAATCGACTATTATATTCCTGTCTCCAGGTCCCTGCCTGCGGTGTGTTTTACAGCAGCTTTTCGCGCTGCCAGGGGCGCATATTATGCAGAGGAGGGGTACAGCCGCATTTTTTTCGACGCCGTTTTTCGCCCACCTGAAAGCGATCGCCGCGCATAACATTTTTATCAATTCCATATTGATACCAGGGTGTAGATTCACGGCCTGAGGCTAAAGCGCTATCGTGCTACATCTTGATTATTTATTTTTCAAAAAAAATAGCATACATGAACGCTTTTATTAAAATAGCTGCATCGGCTGCAGCCATCTTGTTCGCCGTAGTGTTTATCGGCGCTTGTAAAAACGACGACGACCCGGTAGTAACCACTGCAGATATAAGCATTTCATCGCCTGCTGAGGGAGCGACGTTTGACAATGGTGCAGCGGTTCAAATAAACGCCACGATCGCCACCGAAGGCGAATTGCACGGTTATGAAGTCTACATCCGGAAAAAATCGGATAATTCGGTTGTTTTCAGCGCTGATGAGCACGCGCATGGTAAAAACCTGACAATTAGCGAGCAATGGGTAAATAACGTCTCCAGCCATTCTGATATGGAGCTGGAGGTTGTTGCAATCCTCAGCCACGAGGGCGATATTACCGTAAATAAAAAAGTGAATTTTCACTGTCATCCCTGATTACACGCAGGCGCCGGACGGATTGAAGCCGTCCGGCGTCTGATATATTTTTTTGAATTCCGGTCACCTCGCTGGAGAGGGAAATCTAGGAGCAACGAGAAAATAAGAGGCATCACGATCTGTATTTACGGGGGGCTTGTTATTTTATTTGAGATGTGTTTTGAATCAGCACGTTATAGTGATATGTGTGGATTCCAATTTGGTGAATTTTTATTGTTGTACGGTCTTTTTTGGCGAATATTGCGATTTAGCTATCTTTGTATATATTCATTTGATTAAATATTTGCCATGCGCTATATTGTAAGTTTTATTCTAGTATTGAGCCCGTCCTGGTTTTTTCTGTTTTCTCAAAATAGTCCTTCGCTTGATAATCAGCAACATGTCAGGACTGATTCCGTGATGATAAATAACTTAATCGATGAAGTAAAACAATTAAGCAGCAAAGCCAACTATAAAGATGCAATCATAAAAGCGAAGGAGTCGTTAAGCCTGTCAGCGTCGTATTATGGCAACGGCCATCTTACCACCATTGGGATTTATTTTATGATAGGTAGTATTTTAGATGAAATGGCTTCTTATGAAGAAAGTTTGGTTTATTATTACAAGGCCTTGGAAGGATATGAATCAATTTATGGTTCCATCAATGAAAAAGTTGCAGATTGTTATAATAACATTGGATTAGTAAATAATGCAATGGGTGAATACAGCAAAAGTATAGATAATATAAAGAAAGGGTTGGATCTGAGAGTGATGATTTTCGGGCGGGATCATGCGAGAGTGGCAGATTCATATACAACACTGGGTATACCCTATAAATCGCTTGGAGATTATGACACCGCATTGTTCTGCTATAATGAAGCATTGAAGATCAGACAAAAATCTCAAAAAGATGAGCGACTTTCTATTGGTATATTGCAGAATAATCTTGGAAATGTATACCGAATAAAAGGAGATTATGATAAAGCTATTAGCAGTTATCAACAATCGGCAGAAAAATTAAGCGCTGTTTTAGGCGATTTTCATCCAAACGTTGCCTTCCCATATAACAATATTGGAATTGTATATGATATAAAAGGAGCTTATCATAAAGCTATGGAATATCACCGAAAAGCCTTGAGTATACGGCTGAAAGCCCTGGGTGAAAACCATCCAAGCGTTGCGGCTTCCTACCATAATTTAGGCGCCGCAGCCTCCACTTTGGGCGAAATTAATATTGCACTGGAGTATTATAAAAAATCAGCTGCTATCTTATATGGAAAATTTGGAGATAAAAATGTGACCATTGCAAATACATATGAAAATTTAAGTCAAATTTATCAATTATTAGGACTGCGTGATTCAGCTTTACTTTATTTAGATAGGGCTTTAAGCATCAGGCTTGGCACATTTGGTGAAAATCATCCCGATATAGCAAATGCTTATTATAATTACGGGGGCTTTTATTTAAAAGAAGACAGTTTGTCAACTTCAGCTATATACCTGGATAAAGCGCTTGGGTTATACAAATCGATTTTTGGAGAAAAACATCCAGCTGTATCGAAGTGTTATATTAAACAGTCGGAGTTAGAGATAAAAAGAGGCAATTTTTTGAAAGCTGAGGAATTATTAAAGGAGACTGAGCGGTCTCTGAATTATGTTTATTTGGGAGACTATAGGCAGGTGACAGATATTTTTTTGTTGCTAGAATATTTAGGACTAAAAAGGAATGTTATCAAACGCTCCAGGTTTTTCCATAAGGATTTAATTGATAACTATAATATGCATTTTCAAATTGTTGACTATTTAAGTACGGGTAATCTGTATAATAGTAACGTCGATAAATTATTGCAGGTATACCACCAAGCCATTGCTGATTATATGAACATAAATGAGGATCAGGTTAGATCAATGTCTTTTCATTTAAGCGAACTTAATAAAAGTAGAATTTTATATAAATCAATTCGAGAGACTGAGGCGCTTCATTTTTCTGGAATCCCTCAGGAATTACTTCAAGAAGAGTATAACTACCGAATGGATATTGCATTTTATGATAAAAAAAGGCAGGAAAAACTTTCATCTGGATTAAACGAAACAGATACAGTTGTACTTGCCATTTCCAATGTACTTTTTAATTTGACAAATCGATACGATAGCCTTAAACAGCGTATGGAATTGTCCTATCCGGATTATTACCGCGCCAAATACGACCTATCCACACTCACCGTGGAGCAAGTGCAACGCAACCTGCTGCAACCCGGGCAGTCGCTGGTGGAATATGTGGTGGGCGACAGCAGCCTGTTTATTTTCCTGATTCAACCGGATTATTATGAAGTACAGGAGGTGAAAATTGATTCCGGGTTCCAGCAATTGATCCAAAAGATGACCCGGGAAGGAATATACGGCTATTACGGCGCGCCAAAGGCAAAGCGAAGCCCCCGGCTGAAGGCGCGCGCCAACAGAAACTACGCCGAAGCCGCCGCTGAACTATACAACCTGCTCATTGCGCCTGTTAAAGACAAACTAACTACCCAGGTTATCATCATACCCGACGGCGCATTGGGCTACGTGCCCTTCGAAGCGCTGCTCAGCGAAAAACCGGCGGCGGAGGCCGATTTCAGCAACTACCCGTTTTTTGTAAAAACGCATCAATTGAGTTATTCCTATTCGGCAACGCTGCTCAACACGATGCGCAATAAGCAGCACCGGCAGGAGCCAGGGGGCAAGTTACTGGCATTGGCTCCGTTTTTTGGCGGCGACGCCGATACTTTGGTGGTGCGCCTGGACAGCCTGGATTACAGCGCCGACCTGGCGTTGAAAGATTCGTTGAGCTTGTTGCCGGCGAGTGGACTGGAGGTCAAAACCATCGCCAACTTGCTGAAAGGGGATTCGTATTATGGAGATGCCGCTTCGATCGGGAAGTTTCAGGAACTGGCCCCGCAATACCGCATACTGCATTTGTCGACGCATGCCAAAGCCGACGACAGGGTAGGGGATTACGCCTACCTGGCCTTTGGGCTGCCCGATACTCAGGGAGAATTTGCCAAACTTTATGCCCGGGATCTATACAATCTGTCGATTAACGCCGATATGGTCGTATTGTCCGCCTGTGAGACAGGCACGGGTAAACTTCAGCGCGGCGAAGGCATTGTAAGTCTGGCGCGGGCATTTGCCTATGCCGGCGCCAAAAGTATCATGACAACGCTCTGGAAAGTGGAGGAGCAAGCGACCAAAGACCTGGCGATAGCGTTTTACAAATACCTGAAAAAGCGCAAAACCAAAGACGAAGCGCTTCGGCTGGCCAAAATGGAGTATTTGAAAAAAAATAAAAACAACGGCGAACTACTGCATCCCTTCTTCTGGGCCGGCATGATCGGCATCGGCGATATGGGGGCGGTCAGGTAATTGCAATTACTTCACACGCCCCAGTTTTTCCTGCAAATCAACCGCCTGTTTGTGGTATGTATGCCGCGGATTTCCAGTCATATTTTTCAACAGGGTCGTCACCCGGCTGCGGTTTGAATCGTAATTGGGCAGTAGCGCCAGGGTGAGGTACCATTCGCCGTATTGGCGCACTTCCAGGAACTCCCGGTCGTTGGCCATTTGCTCAAAAATGCGGGCGGCTTCGCCAAACTGCCTGTCGCGAAAATAAGCGTGGCCCAGCAACTCCCGGGCGCGGTCGTAGTAGTCTTCGCCGATTTCCGGGCCAAGGGGGCTCAACTCCCGGATGGCCTTTTTAAAATTTTCGTCTTCAAAAGCCTGAATACCCTTATCAAGTGGGGAGTCTGGGTCGTCGTCGCCGGTGCGGAGATTCAGGTCTTCTGCCAGGCTGTAGGCTTCGTCGGCCAGGGCAAGGTATTCGTTGCCGCCTTGGGCGGGTTTTTGTTGGACAGGAGGCTGTGTTGGTTGTTGAGGCGGCGAAGTTGAGTTCTTGTCATCTTGTGCAACCGGGATATCCTGTCGTTTTGCGGGGCTCTCCTGTTTCGGCCCGGCAGGTTGAGGCAACTCGGGGCGGTCGTAGTTCCAATAAACGACGGCTGCCGTGGTCATAATCAGTATCGCGCCGCCCCAAAACCACCAGCCCCGTTTGTTGGCGTTGTTGCCGCTGTTCTCTTCTTTCCAACGTTTCATCCGGGCGCGCAGTTTGTCTTCCACGAGCATCTCCATAGCGTCATGTTCCAGCCGTTGCATATCCACCTGCGTTTTCAGGCCGGGGTCGGCTGATATTTGTCGTTCGAAATCTGCTGCTTCCGCTGCCTGCATTTCCCCTCGCAGGTAGCTTTCTATTTTGTCGAATTGAATTTCATTCCTGTCCATAGCGGTTTATTTAACCCGGTTCACCCAATCGGGATTGTTGTCAAAAAAGTTCTTGAGTTTTTTGCGGCATTGATAGGCCTCCTTTTTCGCCATATCCGGACCGCTAAAGCCTGCCTCAATTGCAATTTCTTCCATTGAGTAATGCAACTGGTACAATTCAAGTACTTGTTTGCATCGATCACCCAGTTTTTCGAGGGCCTGGCGGAGGAAATTTTTCTTTTCATCGGCCAGCAGGCGGGCTTCAACGCCTTCGGTTTGGGCGTCGTGTTGAGCGGGGCTGAGTTCTTCCTGCGGGCGCCGTTTGCGCCACTGTCCCCACCAATACCATTTTGCGATAGCCATAAAGTAGGTTTGCAGCGAGCTTTCCCCTTTGTAGCGATCCTCCCGTATATTTCTGTCGAACAAAATAATAGCTTCCTGAAACACATCTTCCCCGTCTTGTTCATTGCCGCCTTTCAACTGTACGTACCGGATACACATGGTTTTCCATTCCAGATTACTGAAGATATAGCGGAGCGCTTTTTCTCGCTGCGCTGTTGATCCCAGCAGTTCAGTCATCAACATCTTGTCGTCTATTTGGCGCTTTGACATGAGAGTAGTGCGTTTTACATCTGAAAAGTGACCGTCATTTACAAATATATACAGGATTTCGGGGATTGGCGGGATGGGAGGGGGGGATTATTTGGGAAATTGACCAGATAAGCAGGATGTACAACAGGCTGCCATGTTATTGATGGTTGATTTGATAAATTTTGACAATATTGTTATTTCGGAATATAATTTTTAAATTTAATAATGATAGATATTTTTCCAATTGAGTCAATGATAAAAATCATCATTTTGCCCAACTAATATTAAGCCTGAAAGCGGTGTCTGAATACTTCGGTAATCCTAACTTTGTATTTCATAAAATCAAAATCAAACTAGTCTGATTATGAAAAACACGTATTACTTGTTGTGGGCATTATTGCTCATAGTGGTAGGCACGCAAATCTCTTGTAAAGACGAGGACGAACCCGAAGTACTGGCGAGTTTTACCTATGAAGTTGACGCTGTAGATTTTAAAAAGGTAACATTTACCAGCGCTTCGCAGAACTACTCCAAGTTGGAATGGGATTTTGGCGATAACACCGCCATCTCTACAGAAGAAAATCCCGTTCACGTGTATGCCGCTATCGGCACTTATACCGTTACTTTGACTGCAACTTCTTTGAACGGCAAAAACACTGACGTATTTACGCAGGAATTGGTACTCACCGACCCGAACGCAGAGTTGACCAAACTAGTTGGCGACGTCTCCAAAACCTGGATCCTGCTCCGCGAAGTTGGTACCGGTCGCTACCCCCTGGAAGTCGGCCCGATCAACCGCAGCACCATCTGGTGGGCACAGGGTTTGAACAACGACGAACTGGCATTGCGTCCTTGCATTCTCAATGATGAATGGACGTTCGGCCGCGACGGCACGATGAAGTACAACTCTAACGGTGACTTCTGGGCAGAAGGCGGCGTATTCGAACCCGCCAACCTGTGTCAGGAAACCAATGCCACCAACCTGGTAGGCCCGGGCGGCGTTGATCTCTCCGCTTTCGGCGACGGCGAACATACCTTTACACTTGGCAACCAGCTAACCGTAAACGGACTGGGCGCTTTCGTCGGCCTGCCCAAAATTGGCACCGACACCGAAGTGAAGGTACCGCAGCAATCGGTTACCTATGACATCATCAAGCTCTCCGACGGAGCAGTTGATACCCTGATACTGGAAGTAGGCTGGAAATTTGACGCAGCCAATGCTACTGATGACGCTTACTGGCGC
>JRYG01005528.1_pt1 | contig 11063 bp, 11 predicted proteins | sample 235341 | NCBI WGS metagenome assembly JRYG01 (sample SAMN03074218, study PRJNA261478) | activated sludge metagenome | biome: Wastewater Treatment Plant; feature: Wastewater; material: Activated sludge; isolation source: activated biomass of a wastewater treatment plant treating hydrocarbon... ... | reverse complement strand
CGCCACCCAGCTCGGCATCGATCCGATCCACCTGGGCATCATCATGGTGGTGAATATGGAAATCGGCATGATCACGCCGCCGGTGGGATTGAACCTGTTCGTGACCGCCGGCGTCACCGGAATGCCGCTGTGGGAAGTGGCCAAGGCCGCTCTCCCCTGGCTGATGGTGATGCTGAGCTTCCTGATCATCGTCACCTACATCCCCAGTATCAGCCTGTTCCTGCCCCGACTGTTGTTCTAACCGCGTCGGCCACAACAAAACGGGGGCGGCCTTGGCCGCCCCCGTCTCGTTGGTCCTCCACCCCTCCCCTCAGCTCCAGTAGCGCACCGGTCCGCTGTCGATGTGAACAAAATTGGCGCGGGGATAATAGCCGACGCCACCCGCCCCCAGCGCCCGGGCTGCCCGACACAGTTCCCAGGCCCGGCCACCTGGCACCCGGATGTCCAGCGCCATCGCCTGCATGTGATAGCTGTTGCGCGCTACGCCCCGGCTGCGCTCGCACAATCTCCAGTTGGTGGATGGCGACCGGTAGCCGCTGATCACGTTCACCGGCTGACGCAGGCCCAGTTGCAATTGCAAGGCGTAGAGCTGATCCAGCACATTCGGATCAAACGATTTAGCCTGGTCGTTATGATGGTCCCGCAAAGCCCAGCTGATAGCGCTGACGGCCTCACGCACATAGCCATCGCGCGGCGTCCAGTAAACCTGGCGAACGGTTTCGCCAGTATTGGGGTTGTAGAAAGACAGATAACGGTCGCGCAGACTGGCCGCTTTAAGCAGATCCGGCGCCAGGGCCAAGGCGCCAAGGCCGCCCATCGCCAATTTCAGGAACCCTCGCCGACTCGGTTCCGGCGGGTTCTCTTCTTGCTTGCTGCTCGGTTGAAGCGCTGCATCGGTTTGCATTTCTTTGACACCCTCCCGGCAATTCGGCTTTTTTTAACTCTAAACAAATTGGCTTTCATAAAGCAAGAATCTGTTGTACCAAAATATTTTTGCCATTGAGCAACAACAGCCCTATCCCGGTTTTTTGCTGCGTTTCGTTAATGTCCCCATCACAACAAAAAATTGTCATCGATTCATGGAAATCCTGAAATGAACTCTGTAAAAAAACTTATTTACTAAAGAATGTTAGATTATTTAACCAAACTGTCATTCTATTTATTATCAATTAAGACAATAAATGATTATTAAATTTACAACAAATATCTAATTAGCAAATAAACAACAATCGCAATAAAACAACGTTCATGAGCAAGGAAAAATTTCCGGTAACGCCCGCCACCCGACTGTTGCGGGAACACAACAGCATTTTTACCGGCCACCTCTATCCTTACGAGGAACATGGTGGCACCGCCCACAGCGCGCGCTGCCTGGGCGTGGACGAGCATTGCGTGATCAAAACCCTGATCATGGAAAACGAGCGCCGGCAACCGCTGATCGTGCTGATGCACGGCGACCGCAAGGTTTCCACCAAGGAGCTGGCGCGACTGCTGGGCGTCAAGACGATTACGCCCTGCGAGCCGGCGGTGGCCAACAAACACAGCGGTTATCTGGTGGGCGGCACCTCGCCTTTCGGCACCCGCAAGGCCATGCCGGTGTACATGGAAGCCAGCATCCTCGAACTGCCGTTGATCTACCTCAACGGCGGCAAGCGCGGCTTTCTGGTCGGGCTGACGCCGGCCGAAGCGCAACGGTTGTTGCAACCGGTGCTGGTCAACGTCGCCATCGGGGACTGAAGTCATGAGCAGGGAATTCGCCTTCTTCGCCACCGCTCCGACCGGGATCGAACCGCTGCTGGCGACGGAGCTGGCGGAACTGGGGGCGGCGGAACCAAGACCCGCTCGTGGCGGCGTCCGTTTTCAGGGTCCCCTGGAACTGGCCTACCGCGCCTGTCTGTGGTCCCGCACCGCCAGCCGCGTGCTGCTGCCGCTCGGCGAATTTCCCGTTGCCGAAGCGGAAGCGCTGTATGCCGGCATCCGCGATTTCCCCTGGGAGGAGCATTTGGCCCCGGACGGCACGCTCGCCGTGGAATTCAGCGGCGCGTGCCCTGGCATCGACCACGGTCATTACGGCAGCCAGCGGGTCAAGGACGCCATCGTCGACCGCTTCCGCGCCCGGTGTGGTCGGCGGCCGAGCGTGGACCGGCAGCGGCCGGATTTGCGAATTCACGTGCTGCTGCGCGACGGCCAAGCCGTCGCAAGCCTCGATCTGTCCGGCGACAGCCTGCACCGGCGCGGTTACCGGGAAGCCACCGTGGCGGCGCCGCTCAAGGAGACCCTGGCCGCCGCCCTGTTGCTGAAAGCCGGCTGGCCGGCCATCGCCGCCGCTGGCGGTCCCCTCCTCGATCCGTTGTGCGGTTCCGGCACTCTGGCTATCGAAGCGGCCTGGATCGCGGGCGACCAGGCCCCCGGCCTGCTGCGCGCGCATTGGGGGTTCAGCGGCTGGCTGGGCCACATCCCGGCATTGTGGAGCCGCTTGCTGGCCGAGGCGGTGGAGCGGCGCGAGACCGGCCACGCGCGCATCCCGCCGATCCTGGCCAGCGACCGCGATCCCAAGGCGGTACGCGCGGCGCTCGTCAACGCGGGCCGCGCCGGGGTGGCGGATCGAATCCGAATCGAATGTCGTGAACTGGCCGCCGTTGGACCGCCGTCTGGCCCGCCGGGACTGCTGATCGCCAATCCCCCCTACGGCGAGCGGCTGGGTGGCCAGGAGGAATGGGGGACGCTTTACGCGCAACTCGGCGACCTGTTGAAAACCCGGTTCGCCGGTTGGCGGGCAGCGGTGTTCACCGGCAATCCCGAATTCGGCAAGCGCATGGGACTGCGCGCCGAACACAGCCATGTTTTCCACAACGGGCCGCTGGAATGCCGCTTGCTGCGATTTCGGGTCGAGCCGGCGTTCTTCGTGGACCGGGACGCAGCCGACCGGCGCGCCCGCGCCTTCGCTTTGGAAAGGGCGACTGAAGCCGGCGCCGAGGGGTTCATCAACCGCTTGCGCAAGAATCTGCGCCATCTGGGCCGCTGGGCGGAACGAGAAGGCGTGAGTTGCTACCGCCTGTACGACGCCGACCTGCCGGAATACGCGGTGGCGGTGGATCGCTACGAGCAGTGGTTGCACGTGCAGGAGTACGCCCCGCCATCGAGCGTGGAGCCCGCTCGCGCCCGCGAGCGGCTCGATCACGTGCTCGCGGTGCTGCCGGCGGTGCTGGAATTACCGCCGGACCATCTGTTTCTCAAGGTCCGCCAGCGACAGCGAGGCGCCAATCAGTACCGGAAACAGGCCGACCAGGGCCGTTTCCACGAGATTCATGAGGGACCCGCGCGGTTCCTGGTCAATTTCACCGATTATCTCGACACCGGCCTGTTTCTCGATCATCGGATCACTCGACGGCTATTGGGCGAGATGGCGGCGGGACGGCGGTTCCTGAATCTGTTCGGCTACACCGGCACCGCCACCGTTTACGCCGCGCTGGGCGGCGCGACCGGCACCACCACCGTGGATTTGTCGACCACCTATCTGGACTGGGCCCGGCGCAACCTGGAGCTGAACGGAATTCACGGCCCGCGGCACGAACTGATCCGGGCCGACTGCCGGCAATGGGCGGCCCGCGCCCGGGATCGTTACGACCTGATCTTTCTCGATCCGCCGACCTTTTCCAACTCCAAACGGCTGGAGGATACCTTCGACATCCAGCGGGATCATGTCGAATTGCTGCGCCAAGTCCTGAAGCTGCTGGCCCCGGACGGCGTGTTGCTCTTCTCCACCAACCACCGCAAATTCCGGCTGGATTGGGACGCCCTGGCCGATTTACGGATCGAAGACTGGAGCCGGCGCACCCTGCCGCCCGATTTCGCCCGCAATCCCAGAATCCACCAGTGCTGGCGAATCACCCAAGCCTGATCGCCTTTCCTCAAATCGCGATGCCGGCCTTGCCGGTCGCCGATCCGGGGACGGGCCGGACAGGCCGGGAGCCTTCGCGATCAACGCCGCTCCGCGCTTCAGGAACGGCCCGGATTGCGCCACAGCACCTCGACGCCGCCCTCGTCGCGGGCCAGAATGCGACAGAGGACGAACAGCAAGTCGGACAAGCGGTTCAGATAGATTTGGGCGTGTTCGCCCACCTCCTCCTCTCGCGCCAGCGCCACCAGCCGGCGCTCGGCCCGCCGACAGATCGCCCGCGCCATGTGGCAATCCGCCGCCGCCCGGCCGCCGCCCGGCAAGATGAATTCCTTCAGCGGCGGCAACTGAGCATTAAAATCATTCAACGCCGCCTCCAGTCGCGTCACATCCTCGGCCCCGACCGCCTGATAGCCGGGGATGCTCAGTTCCCCCCCCAGGTCGAACAACTTGTGCTGCACGTCCTGCAAGCACTCACGCATGGCATCGCGCAGATCGTGGACCAGCACTCGACCAACGGCGCAGTTCAATTCATCCACCGCGCCGATCACCTCGATTCGCGGGCAATCCTTGGCGACCCGTTCGCCGTTGCCCAAACCCGTCGTGCCGTCGTCCCCGGTCCGGGTGTAGATTTTGGAAAGTCGATTGCCCATCGTCGCATCCCCTCGTCATCGGTTGTTGGAACGATTGTACTCTCTCCCTCCGGACGCAGGCAGCATGTTCCCAGTGCCGACACCCTCCCCTTCGCCACTCCTGTGTTTCACATACCTGCCATCAAATTTCTGCTTTTAAAAATTAAATTTAATAAAATCAAAATCTTAATTTAAAATTTCAAGGTCTTGAATATAGTCGTCAAATAAAAGTTAACTTATTGATTTATATATATTAAATAAATTTATTATTTCGTTTCGCAAGCAACATACGATATCGATTGCGATTTCCTCCTGATTGAAAAACATTCCTATTTGAAAAAAATAAAGAAAATTTATAAGTTATTGTTTTAAAATAAAAAATAATTTTTTTATCAAAAAATTAAAATTTTACTTAACCTACTGAAAAGTAATAATTTTTTTAAAAAAAATCACTGATTAAAATTATTTTTTAAGAGCCTGGAACAATATTTTTTTGCTAATTAAATACTTGCAAAAAAAATTTTTTCTGTGTTTTCATAGCCCTCGCAATGCTGTATTGCAGTATGTTCCTGCCACAGGTTCGGTCGCCATGCCAGCGCCGACCCAGGAACTTCAGGCGACGCCGGGATCCAGGCGGGCAGGCCCGTTCCCGGAGTTGCTCAGGTCGGACCCACGGTGGCCGGTAGTGATCTGGCCAGACCCAGGGAAGGTTCGCCGCCGAATCCGGGACATGGGTTCATCGAGCGCTTTCAGTTCGTGCTGATTCACGTAGGAGGTCTTATGGAATTCACGGAATGCGTCAAGGAGCGGCTCACTCTGACCCTTAAGTCAAGTCTGCTGTGCGCGGTCATGATGGCACCCGCGGCAGCGTTGGCTCAATCGCCGGAGACAGTCCGTGGCGAGGAGCCCATCAATGTCGCTACCGCCGTTCAGGCGATCGATATCGCCAACATCGGCGTCGACACTACCGCCTCATCGTCGGTCGAGCAGCGGAAAGTCGCTCGCCTCTCCGGGCACATTCAGCGGAAATACCGGGTTCCCGAACACAAGGCGAATCAAATCGTTCAGGAAGCCATGGAAAACGGCAAACGCCATCAGTTGGATCCGGAACTGATCCTGGCCGTCATCGCGGTCGAATCGACTTTCAGGGAGCGAGCGGTCAGCCGGGTCGGCGCCCGTGGCCTGATGCAGGTGATGCCTGGCTCGCATCGCAGCAAGGTCCGGGAAATCGGTGGCTCCCATGCTCTGTTCGACCCCGCGAAAAACATCCATACCGGCTCCCGGATTCTGGTGAATTATCTCGACGCCCATTCCGGCAACCTGCGCCGGGCGTTGCTCAGCTATAACGGTAGCCTGGGCACGCGCTCGTCCTTCCCCGACAGAGTCATGCGGATTTACCGGGACTTTCGACGGGTCACCGTCGAAGGCTGATCCCACCTCCGCCCCGCTCGCGCGGGGCGATTCCCCCCAATCCCGGCGTCTTCCAGACTTCAAGGAAGGGCGAATCGGGCAACGCTTTCCCCCGCCTCAACCCAGTCCAAGGGCAAAACCCGTCGCAACCGCCAGCGCGACGGCAACGGGTTCTTCGCGGTCAGCGCTCATTCATAATAATATGAATGCCAATCCGCTCACCGTCATCGATCCGCGCCCATGCAACCCTCCAAACCCGACCTCGCTACCCTGGCGACCCAGCTTCCGTCCGAGCGGCCACTCCCCCCCGTGGACCGCTGGAATCCACCGTTCAGTGGCGAAATGGACCTGCGCATCGCGCGCGACGGCGCCTGGTATCACGAAGGCGCACCCATCCGGCGAGAAGCCCTGGTTCGGCTGTTCGCCTCCATCCTGCGCCGCGACGAGGACGGATACCACTATCTGGTCACGCCGGTGGAAAAATGGCGCATCCGGGTGGACGACGCACCGTTCCTGGCGGTGCGGGTCGATGCCACCGGTACGGGTTCCGGCCAGTCCTTGCGCTTCACCACCAACGTCGGCGACTGCGTCAGCGCCGGTCCAGATCATCCGCTGACTGTCGAATATCGTCTTCCAGGAGGCGAACCCGCGCCCTACGTTCACGTTCGCGGCAGGCTGCGCGCCCTGCTGAGTCGGGCGGTGTTCCTGGAATTGATCGAACTCGGCGAAGAACGATCCACGGCAACGGGTCGTGACTATGGAGTGTGGAGCCAGGGCCAGTTTTTCAGCCTCGGCCGGCTGGACGACGACGCCTGAGCCGCGAGGACCCGCCGTGCGCCACCTGCTCTTTTCCCTGCTGCGCAAGATCGTGCTGCTGCCCTCCTATGTCCTGGTGCTGTCGATCCGTCTGATCAAATGGCTGATCGCCCCGCCCGCCCTGCTGTTTCAACTGTCGCTCGGCGTTCCGCTGACCCTGCTGCGGGTCCGGCAACCCTTGCGGCCACGTTTCGTCCCGATTGCGGAAAGCGAGCTGCCCGACGCCGCGTGGATCGCCCTCACCGAGGCCGCCGAGGCGTTGGCCGCCGAAGGCTTCGCCCAGTACGGCGACTTCCGCTGCGACGAATTGATTCAGGGCGCGATACTGTGGTTGCGAGTGCTGGGACAACCGGAACAGGGTATCGGCGCCATGGCCGTCCATCTCGAATTCAAGGCTGGCGCGCGCCCGATCCGACAGTTCATCGAGTTCTCGACCGAATTCAGCGACGGTCGGGTCCTGACCACCAGCAACCTCGAACTGCCCTACAGCCTGCCGGCTCCCGCTTACCTGGCCCGGGTGCAGTTGAAGGATGTCACCGATCCACGGGCGCTGTATGTCCTGCACCGCGATCTGGTCGCCACACTGCCCCAGGCGGTCAATCTGGACAAAGTCGAACGGGCCGCCCGCGACCCCGCCGGTCTGCTGGCCGACAGCCATACCCGGGAAATCCGGTCGCTCACCGAACAGGGCTGGCTGAGGCTGGACGCAGGCGACAGGGTCCGGCTGCGCCCGTGGGGCGCGCTCATCGGAGTCTGGCGGCAGGCATGGCCGCTGGCGAGCCTGTATTTACGCGCCGCCGACCGCCGTTCCCGCCGAATGCTGGCCGAACACGGCCTGGACGCCAGCGCGTTTACCGATGGCGCCATCGCCATCCAGGTCGCCCGCTGGCCGCTGCCGGCGGCAACTTCGATCAATACGGTTCTCGCCGGCTACGAATACGTCCGGCCCCTGGCCCGGCAAAACGTTCCGCATGCGGTACTGGAAGGGGTGGTGGTGGAACTGGATCGCGACCCAGCCGGTGCGCCGGCGCCGCGGGAGTTTCGTTACTCCTTTCGCGGGTGCGCCGACCAGCCCCAACGGCGGATTCGACGCATCCAGGGTTTCGACGTTCTACTGGATTCCGTAGCCGGTACGCTGGCCGTGACCGCCATGGAGCGGGAATTCGAACAGGCAGCCGACGCAACCGAATGGGCGGAGTTGATCGCGGCCTCGCCGCTCGCGCCGCTGCGACTCGGTCCCTGGCTGCGCGATCTCGACAGCGTGCTCCCGGTGGCCCAGACCGCGCTGGCCGCGCGCGCCGGCGCCGACCGTCCGGTCCTGGATTCGGCTTCCCTGTATCTCGACGACGAGGCGCCGCGCTGGCAGGTGGTTGCCTGGACGGACAAGGACACGCCGCTTTCCGTGGCGCTGAACGCGCGTTCGGGCGCCATCCTGAAGGATTCATAACCCCACAGAGGAATCAACCATGTTGGAAGGTTTTGCCGCGTTCGTGGTCGGGCTGGCGATTCTCGCCGCCATCCTGATTTTCCTGGGCGTCAAATCGGTGCCGCAAGGCATGGAGTACACGGTCGAGCGCTTTGGCCGCTACACCGAAACCCTGACGCCGGGCTTGAACTTCATCGTCCCGGTGATCGACCGCATCGGCCACAAGATGAACATGATGGAAACGGTGCTGGACGTGCCCTCGCAGGAAATCATCACCAAGGACAACGCCATCGTCCGGGTGGACGGCGTGGTGTTTTACCAGGTGCTGGACGCCGCCAAGGCCGCCTACGAGGTCAACAACCTGGAATTCGCCATCCTCAACCTGACCATGACCAACCTGCGCACGGTGATGGGTTCGATGGATCTCGACGAACTGCTGTCCAAGCGCGACGAGATCAACGCCCGCCTGCTGGTGGTGGTGGACGAGGCCACGACCCCGTGGGGAGTGAAAGTGATCCGCATCGAAATCAAGGACATCGCCCCGCCCAAGGATCTGGTGGATTCCATGGCGCGCCAGATGAAAGCGGAGCGCGACAAGCGGGCGTCGATCCTGACCGCCGAAGGCGAGCGGCAGGCGGCGATTCTGGCGGCGGAAGGACAAAAGCAGGCGGCGATTCTGGAGGCGGAAGGCCGCAAGGAATCCGCCTTCCGCGACGCCGAGGCCCGCGAGCGGCTGGCCCAGGCCGAGGCCCGCGCCACCCTGATGCTGTCGGAAGCGATCGGTAAGGGCAGCGTACAGGCGGTCAACTACTTCGTGGCGCAGAAATACGTGGAAGCGGTGGCGAAGCTGGCGACGGCGCCCAACCAGAAGGTGCTGTTGCTGCCGCTGGATACCTCCGGACTGGTCGGCACCCTGGCCGGCGTGGCCGAACTGGCGCAGGAGGCGCTGAGCAAGACGGGAACCCGCTCATGAGCGCGTGGCTGTTGGAACCGGCCTATTGGAACTGGTGGCTGCTGGGGGTGGTGCTGATGATGATCGAAGCCATCGCGCCCGGCTTCTTTTTCCTGTGGCTGGGCGTGGCGGCGCTGCTGGTGGGGCTGGTGCTGACCGTGCTGCCCCAACTGGCCTGGACCTGGCAGGTTCTCTTGTTCGCGTTGCTGTCGGTCGGCTCCATCGTCGCCTGGCGGCTGCGGCTGCGCCGACATCCGACCCGCACCGAAGATCCGCTGCTCAACCGCCGTGGCCATCAGTATATTGGCCGGGTGTTCACCCTGGACGCGCCGGTAGTCAACGGCCACGGCAAAATCCGGGTGGACGACACGACCTGGAAGGTCTTGGTGGACCGGGACTGTCCGGCCGGCGCCCGGCTGCGGATCGTCGGGGTGGAGGGGGTGCTGCTGAAGGGGGCCATCGAGGAAAAGCCGGGTTAACGGCTGTTCCAACTCTCGACCCTCCGCGCCGCCATGCTGCTCCTGGCCAAGATTCTCAGCCAACTCGTCTATCCATTGCTTGCATCCCTGCTGTTGGCCGCTTGGGCGGGCGTCCTGCTGAGGCGCAACCATCGCCGGTCCGGCGGAGTCTTGTTAACCATCGCCCTGGGCTGGCTGTGGCTGTGGTCCACGCCCGCCTTCAGCGACTGGCTTCGCGCCACCCTCGAACAACGCTTTCCACCGGTAGCGGTCGAAGAACTGCCCACCGCCGACGCCATCGTCGTGCTGGGCGGGGCCCTGGAAGCCGCCAAGCCGCCCGAGCGGCTCTATCCCGACCTCGGCAGCGCCGCCGACCGGGTTTGGCACGCCGCCCGCTTGTTCCACGCCGGCAAGGCGCCGCTGATCCTGGCTAGCGGCGGTAACCTGCCCTGGAGCGGCGTCGACCGGCCGGAAGCCACCGTCGTTGCGGAATTGCTCCAGGAATTCGGCGTTCCCGCCACCGCCATCGTTCTGGAAACGCGCAGCCGCACCACCAGGGAAAATCGCGACAACTCCCTGCCGACCTTGCGCGCGCTGGGCGCTCGCCGTGTATTGCTGGTCACCTCGGCCCTGCATATGCCGCGCGCCCTGGCGTTATTCGGCGCCACCGACCTTCAAGTGATTCCCGCGCCCGCCGACTTTGAAGCCTACGACCGCGACAACGCGCATCCACTGCGCTGGCTGCCCGATGCCCAGGCCCTGGCCGACAGCAGTCGGGCGTTTAAAGAGTACCTGGGCGCGTGGATGAACCGGGTGCTCGATATCCGGGAAGCCTCCGCGAATACCGGAGGATAAATCGTCATGCGACGATCCGCGCCGATATAGCAACCCTGTTTGAGTTGTAGAAACGCTGACCGGTCAAGCTAAATCCCCCCGCCGCAGGCGCGGCTCCCCCCTTTGGCAAAGGGGGGTTGGGGGGGATTTCCGGTCGCGAGTCGGCCACGATTCACTTAGGAGACCTATATCAGCACTCGCGGCTGATCGCGAACGGCGCAAAGGTTTGGCATACCGGCATCACCTCCACCCGGTTGAGGTTGACATGGGCCGGGCGGGTCGCCGCCCAGTACACGATGTCGGCGCAGAGGATCAGGCTCCAGCCATTGCTGGCGAACAGCCGGGCGCAGGCGGCGCCGAAACCGGAGGTGGCGCCGGTGATGAAAGCGATCTGGGGCATCGGGATTCTCGTCGTGTAGGGATGACAAAGTGCATTATGAGGCAAACGCCAGAGCGGATGGAGACCACTTCGCGCCTCATGTCTCGCGCCTCCACCCACTCTGGACGATGTTCCGCCCTTCCGCTAGGGTAAGCGCCCACTTTCAACCCCGGCCCTGCCCCGCATGAACGCCACCAGCTACGACGCCTCCGCGATAGAAGTCCTCAGCGGCCTGGACCCGGTCCGCACGCGGCCGGG
>JRYG01010992.1_pt1 | contig 11081 bp, 9 predicted proteins | sample 235341 | NCBI WGS metagenome assembly JRYG01 (sample SAMN03074218, study PRJNA261478) | activated sludge metagenome | biome: Wastewater Treatment Plant; feature: Wastewater; material: Activated sludge; isolation source: activated biomass of a wastewater treatment plant treating hydrocarbon... ... | reverse complement strand
TATTGGGATCGCCAAAATCCCATACATATGAGCCGTTGTGCTGGCTATTATTGTCAAAATTAGCGGTTAACCCGTCGCATCCCGGTGAAAAATCAAAAGCCAGCAGCGGCATATCAATGGCGATGACCGTCACCGTTTTCACGATTTGGCAAACATTGCCGGGGGCGGTGATCGTCACACTGTATACCCCGCTTTGATTGATCGTAACAAAAGGATTCACCGCACCTGGGTCGCTCAAGCCTGTTGCCGGCGACCACTGGTAATTGAAACCAATATTTGGCGGGGTATTGGGGTTAAGTCCGATGGTTTGCCCAACGCACGCATAAAGCGTATCCTGGATAAGCGCGCCGGGGTTATCCAAGCCGGTTTCAAACGGTTTGGATATTGTACTCACGCATCCGTTCTGGCTGCTTGCAGTAAGCGCAATCGTGCCGGTCACGTTGAGCGGCACGTTAAACAGCGGATTTTGCTGTGAGGAAGTAAGCGTGGTATTGCCGTAAGTCAGCGTCCAGTTCCACGATATTATGGGAGAAACGGGATCAACCGACAAATCGGTGATTTGCACAAGCGAAATATTGTCGCAATCAAATACGCCGACCTGAAAATCGGCGTTGAGCGAGTTATTCTGCAGGAAAATCTGCCGGGTCAAGGTATCGGCGCACTGGCTATTGGGCTCGGCGATCAACGCCACCGTATACAGCCCCGTGTCGGGGTAGGTAAACGTCACGACGGGGTCGGTAGTAGTTGACGCCGGTGAGAGGTTGGGATAATCGAAATACCATTGGAAGCCGGTGGCATTGGTGCTTTGGTTTTCAAAAGTCACCGTCAGGTTATCGCATTGCGCCTCGGGGCTAAAAAACACGGAAGTAATATCGCCGCAAGGGTTCACATTATACTGGAAGTCGCGACGGGTATAACTAAGCAGTACCCCGGTTTCTGCGTCGTATTCTTCGACGCAGACCCCCACCACAAACTGTCCGGTGATGCCAGGTACAGCTGTCATGAGGCCTGTTTGAGCGTTTATCTGGAGTGGAGTACCGAAGCCCATGACGTCTTGCAGTGAATAATTGGGCGCCAGCCAGGTGATGGTGTCATAAGGCGGCGGATTGGCGGGCTGAGGCTGAGCGTTGTTCAATGTACCGCCTTCCAGAGGCGTACAAAGTTTATACACCAGCGAGTCGCCGTCAATATCGACGGCGGAGTGGTCGAATACAAGCGGTCGGTTGGTACATATATATATAGGCGGCCATTGGCTGAATTGAGGGCTGCTGTTGCAATTCAACATAGCCTGCTCCGTCAGGCGAATATCAAAAGTAGCGCCGGTGGCCAGCGGATCCACAATATTATTGATCGTTTGGTTGCGGCAACAACGCTGGTAGCTGAAATGGTAACCGCCGGGGCGAAACGGAAGGTTGACGGTATCCCGGTAAGTGGTAGTGTGTACGCATACTGGAGTCAGAATGACAAGACAGGGGTCGACCAGGTTGGTTGTCACTGTGTCGTCTTCAATAAAAGGGATCGACAGCGATCGAACCAATAATCCAAACTGGTCATATACAGCCACGTAGGCCGGGTCGTCAAAAAACGCCAGCGGATCGCCGTAAAAACAGTCTCGATATACACTGAGCGTTACTTCGTATTGGTTATTCCCCAGGCATCGATATCCAATTTCGCCGCCGATGATGTGCGTGGCGTTAACTGCGGCGGGCATAGCCAGCAGACACAGGATTATGAGTGGTAAAAATTTCTTCATGGCATTATTCCCGTTTGAAGCGGTCATGAGCTTGTTTATTTGTTTCCTGTTTTTACTTCTACAATTTCTACGCGACGTTCCAGTGTTGCCAGGATGCCGTAGATAGAGCCTTTGGGGTCGGTGAGGCGGTCGCTGATGCCTGCCGGGGCTTTCGACTCGCCCAAAGCCTCTTCCATGATTTTGAGACGGCCATTGCGCAAATAGGGCAATAAGGCGCCGTTTTTGTAGCGTTCGAAGTAGTTGCGCACACTGTCGGCGCGGCGCGCACTGAGCAGCTTGTTGTATTGCGCGGGGCCTCTGGGGCTGCAATAACCTCTGATGGTAATGGTAATGGAGTTCTTATTTTGCAAAAAAGAATACAATTTATCCGTAAACGCCTGTAAATCTTCGCGTCCGCCTCTCACCTCCCGGTTGAAGAAGTCGCTAAACCGGCGGTTGGTGCGGAAAAGATCTTCCCCGGTGAGGCCCTCTGTATTCTGTTGAATGAACTCCTCTCTCCTGTCATAATAAGCAATGTTGAGCGGGAGGTAGTCTTTGTCTGTAGTAGGAGCATAAGACTTGGGGTCGGGAATAGCGTTGTCAAAATAGAGAGTAAGCGGCAAAAAGTCTTTAAAATCAATGCGTTCGAGATATAGCTCGATGGTTACTTTGCCTTCCGATTCCGCGAGTTGTTCAGCCGTAAACCGCACGGTGTCTACGATGCCTTTGTATCCTAATTTTTCAGCCGTAATCAGATAGTTTTTTTCCAAATCAATCACAAACAAAAATTGGTTGCCGGAATAATTCGTCAGGCTGTCAATCAAACGGGGTTGACCGCCGCCCAATTCGGAGAGGCTTACGCTTACCCCGCTTAGCCTGGATTTATCGTCAGCATCAAAAGTTAGCGCCTCCAGCAATTGACCCAGATATAGTTTTTTATCGACGCGGGTAGCCTTGGCATATTCGGGCGAGGTGAGATCAATCGTTTCGCTTACAGGCGCAAAACCCGGTCTTTTGGCTTTAATGACGTATTGCTTATTGCGCTCAAGCGTAAATTTGAAATCGTTGCCGGCGGCGTTTGACTGAGTGCCGACCAATTTTTCCCCTTCCGGCGTTATTTCATACAACTCAACCGTGGCGCCGCTGAGGGCAGTGGAGTCGAGCGATCGGAATGTATTGACGTACAGGTCTATACCAGGATTGAGGTAAACGCGTTTGTCGATATTGGTGAGGCCCTGGTATTCAGGCTGGTTCAGATCAATGGTCCCCGCATCGTCGGTAAAACCAGGTTTGGTAGCTTTATATTCATATTTTTTACCTGCCACGAGTGGAAATGAGAAATCGTTTCCGCCGGGGTTGGTAATTTTGGAAACCAGGCGTTTCCCCTCCGGCGTGATTTCCCACAACTCGATCGTTACGCCGTTTAGCTGGGCGGAATCCAACCCGTTAAATGCCGTAATTTTCAGATTGACGACATTGTCAAAGGTAAGCTGGAAGATGTCATTGCAACAGAATTCGCGGGTATCATCCCAGTATACGGAGCTCGTATCAGGGCGGTTTGACGACAGGTAACCTTTGGCGCCGTCGGCGTCGAGCATAAAATAGAGGTCGTTATAGCTGGTATTCACCGGGATGCCCATATTTTCAGGGGTAGCCCAGCCCGCTGCCGTTTGTCGGCTGCGACATACGTCAAAACCTCCGAGGGTATGGTAACCGTCGGAGCTGAAATAGAGGGTCATTGTGGTAGTATGGAAAAACGGCGTCGCCTCATTGCCGGGAGTATTAACGCCTGCCAGGTTTTCAGGCGCGCCCAGGCTGCCGTCGGCGCCGATGGCGCTTCGCCAGATGTCAAGTTGACCCTTGCCCCCGTAGTCGCTGCGGTCGGAAACGAAATAAAGCCACTCCTGGTCTGTCACGGGGTCATAAGCTACGTGCGGCTGGGTATTAGTGGCGCCGCCGTTGGCATTGATAACGAGTTTCTGCGGAGCTCCCCACTTGCCGTCGGAGGATACATCGCTGGAATAAAGATTACAGCGAATATCGCCGCCATTGACATAATCGCAAATGGTGTAGTATACTTTGGTGAAATTGCGGTTGAAGGCGGTATGCGAAGCGTGGCGACGCGGAAGGTTGATCACTTCCGGAAGCGGCGCTGGTTTGGACGCTTCGCCGGGCACTTCCAGAATTTTGGCGTAAGGCCTCGGCGGATTGAGGGTATCTTTGGGGTCGATAAATTGAAGCGAAGAATAATATATGGTATCGCCTTTGGCTGCCAGTCCAAATTCGGAATAACGCGAATTAATGGCGCTACTGTAATGCGATACCTTTACGCGCTCCGATGCCGTGAGCATATTGGCCCATACGCAATCGTCGGCGCCTTTGTTTGCCGCATCGCGATAAAGCGCCTCTGCGTTGGGCTGTTCCTGTAAAAACTTTCGGTATTGATCGGCGGCAGATTGGTAGAGCCCGAGGCGCTGTCGCACTTCAGCCAACCAAAACCCGGCCAAAGGATATTCCTGGCGATTGGGGCTGCCGAGCACGCGATTATAACCGTAGTCGGCTTTCTTCAACTGACCGGCCTGGCGGGCCGACTCGGCGTATTTATACCAAAGGTCGTACCTGGAGCTATCGTATTCAACGGCAATTCCGTAATAAGTAAACGCGGAGTAAAAATCTTTTTGCTCATAGGTTTTATTACCTGCCTTTATCCAAGCGTCGAGTGGTTGGGCCAATACACTGAGGCGCCAACAGGTTAACAGTAAAGCAAGGACAAACAACTTCTTATTCATAGCGTATTAGCCTTAATCAGTTAATCTAAAGGGGGGAATGTAATATCGGGGCTTCCCCGATGTTTCAGCAATTAAATCAGCGGACAGATGTAGCGATATGGCAGGGCTCTCACCTTGCGCAGATACCAGCGCACGGATACCTCGGGGCCGCCGCGTTGACGGGTGGCCACGCTGAAATCCGATACATTGACGTCATAGGTAAAAGCGGCCTCCCAGGCGTTGTACGACAGCTCGATTCCCGGCACAAACGCATCGCCGAAATCGTCGTTAAACCGGTAGGCGCCGCCCAATTGCAGAGACGCCTGGTTGCCCAACTCCCGGCTCAGGTGGTAGCGGAGCCCAAGCATGCCGAGGTATTCGCGGTATGGTTGCTGAAATTGCGCCGTAACATTGGCTACCAGGTCGAAATCGGATTTGCCCAATTGAATAACACCCAGCAAGTAGGGGCTCAGGCGCATGGTGAGCGGGGCTTTGTCCCCTTCCAAAAAACTCTGGTCGGGACGGTTGAGGTGGAAAAAGCCCAGGCCGAAGTCCAATTTCGAACGCTTCTCCAGCCGGTCTACAAGCGCATCGTCGCGAAGGCTTTGCAGGCGAAAGTTGATGCCCGCAGAGAAATCTACATACACATTGCTGGTATTCGAGAAATCTTCGCCGTTAGAGAGATTGGGATCGTAAGTGCCGCGGGTATCGTCAAACTGGCGGTCGAATGTCAGATCGCCGGTTTTGAAGGCCCGCTGCCCCAAACCGACCTGCGCGCCTACCGTGCCGAAAAATGTCTGGGTAAACCGCTGGGTGTAAGAACCGCTCAGGCCGAGATTGATCAAATATAGCTTGGAATAGCCCGCGCGGTCGTAATTGAACGCCAGACCGCCGGAGAAAAATCCGGTTTTTGCCGTGCGACGCACAAACTGCTTATCTGCGGTAAGCGAAAACGTCATGTAGTCAACAGGGACTGACGACCACTGACTCCTGTATATGCCGGCCACCCGCACATCGCCCCGGAATATTCCGGTAAGGGCGGGGTTGAGGTTGAGCGGAGCGTTATAAAATTGGGAATAGTGAAAATCCTGGGCTTGTACGGCGAAATGCATACAGCATCCCAGCATACAGAGGTAGAGGGTCCTGATGTTCATTTTTAGTGTTTGTGGTGCGTTCAATATACCATTAGACAGCATTTGAGTCGCTCGTTTGTTCATGGAATTCCAATTCATTTCCCAAAATAGTTAAATTCCGCAATAGGCAAATATAATTATGACTTTTAACCGCGCAAAAGGTACTTATTTGTACGCAGCGCAGTGTTGAAAGTTACGTATCGGAGGCACTATTTGCTGTAAAATACCGGGGTTTTATTACTATGGCTTTCAAGCCCGGTTTCTACAGAATAAGGGTCGCCAAAATCAAATTATGCGATTATGATATGGGCCGCCCGGATAAGGGCATGATAGGTGCTATTTTTTTTCATGTCAATACCCCTCAAAAATATACCGTTTTCTTATAAAATCATACCTTTCCATAAATTTATATCAAAAACAGCCAAAAAAGCCCCCCGTTTAACTGAAAAACATTTGGTCTTGCGAATTAAGTTGCTTAAACTTGCATTCGAAAGTGAGTTGTTTATCCCAACTAATTCACTTTGTTTTATCCCGTATCCCAATCCCCAATGCGCTAAACGAAAACAATTAGGTATCCGCAACGCTATGCGTTGTTGACCCTGCAATCCCGTTTTTTATCCTCATTTTTATCCTTTCGTTTGACACCCGGTCTGGGTGTCGAAGCACTTTTTTGTTGCTCTTCACTTACCGATCGAAGAAATCCAACAGCTTTAGTCCAACTTCAAAACTACGGTAACGTGAAAAGAATTCTACTACTTACAGCATGCGTGACGATGTTCTTTCAGCTTTCGGCGAGAGTAATCTATGTTAAAGCCGGCGCTGAAGGTGCAGGCGCTTCGTGGGACAACGCATACGGCGACCTTCAGCAGGCGCTGCGTGCAGCAAAAAGCGGCGATCAGATTTGGGTAGCTGCCGGCAAATACACGCCGACCAAGCAAAACGATCGCAACGCTTCGTTCCTGATCATCGACGGTGTAGAATTGTACGGCGGTTTTGCCGGTTTTGAAACTTCACTGGCTCAGCGCGACTGGTTCAATAACCGTACGATCCTTTCGGGTGAAATCGGTTCTCCCAATTCAAAAGACGACAATTCTTACACCGTAGTATATACGCAAAATGTAAGCGCTCGCACGATCGTTGACGGCTTTGTTATCAGCGACGGCATGGCAAATGGTTATGGCGACAACGGCGACATCAAGTCTTGCGGCGCAGGCTGGTACAATAACGGCGAAGGCGCTGTGTCTTCCCCTTCTATCAAGAATTGCATTTTTATCAATAATACGGCTCGCGAAGGCGCAGGCCTCTATAACTTCGCCGGAAACGGCCAGTGCAGCCCGAAAATAATGAACTGCCGCTTCGTTTCCAACTCGGCTGACTTCGACGGCGGCGCTATCTACAACAACGGCAGCTACGGCATTTGCAGCCCCGAAATTACGAAGTGCCACTTCGAAGCCAACGCAGCTACCTACGGCGCCAGCATCCTTAACAAAGGCGTTAATGGCGAGGCCAAGCCGGTGATCAGCGAATCTGTGTTTTTTGAAAATGCTTCTATTATCCGCGGCAGCGCTATTTATAACTACCGCGAAGGCAACGGTATCTGCGAGGCTATCATCATGGCTTGCCGCTTCGAACAAAATAACTCGACGATCGACGACGAGATCAGCAATACCACCAACGGTTCACAGAAAAACGAAAAATCCGGTATCGTTTACCGTCCTGCCGGTCACTAATTCCGGCAAAACACCTAAGACACACCCAAGCCGGCCGCGCTCTGCGCGAGCCGGCTTTTTTATCGGTCGGACCGCTTCCAGCGGTCCGACCGATACCGCTGGAAGCGGTCCAACCGTTACCGCTCGAAGCGGTCCGACCGGTTGAAGCGGTCCAACCGATTGATCAGCGAGCGCCGCTCGCCGATCAATCGCGCGCTGCCGCGCATGCCGTATTTAAATGGCGCCTGAAAATTGGTAGAGGCCGTTAATCCTTCCTGTAAATCAAGCGTAAAGTAGTATCGGCCGTCTTCGCTGCTTACAGGCGATATGCTATGAAGCCGGGCAGTAATTTCGCCGTAAGCGCCATAGGGGTAATCGAATAACCTGATTTTGGCGGCAGCGCCGGGTTTTAGCGCCCCGCTACCCGTGGCGGGCAGCCATCCGTGGGCGGTAAGGGCATACCCCCGGCCTGTTGACGATGGGATGATGGCGAACAACTCCTGCCCCTGTTCTATAGCCTGCCCGTCGTGACGCACTCCGGCGTATATAATCCGGCCGCCTGCCGGGGCAACATAACACCAGGTATCTTTCCATGTGGCGACGGCGCCGCGAAGTTGGCCCATGGCGGCCTGCCAGGCGGCGTAATCGTCGGCAAAGCGCAATTCAAAATCGCGTTGAGCGCCGGCCATTGCCAACTGCAATTTTTCTTTTTCCTGCCGGTAGTTCAGACTCAACGCCCGTTGTTGCTCGCGTTCTTTTTTGTGCTGAAGCAATATAAACAGGGCCTGCTCAGCCTCCAGCTTGCTGGCAGCGCCGGATTGCGCCAGGGCGCTGTATTCCCGGAAATTGCGGTCAGCCAGCGCAATCGTCGTATCGAGCAATGCCATCTGACGCGATGTAACGGCATCTAGTTCCTCGGCGCTTTGCAGTTGCCGCCGGAGCGATTGCAGGCGCAGTGCCGTATCGTCCAAGCGTTGCAGACGCTGCCATCGCTCCAGTTGGTATACCGTTTCTGAATATATGGACTGTAAGCTTCCCAAAGACAACAACACCGGCGGAGCTGGAATCTCCTGTGTATGGTTGTCTGCTACCGACTGAAGCCATACTTCCAGCAATTGGACTTCTTCAAAATCGGTTGACTGGCGAGTCACGGCCAACATCTGGCCGGCTTTTACCAATGCGCTGTCTTTCACCAACAGCCGATCGATAACGCCACTCGATTTGGCGATTATCCTCACCGGAGGCATTCCCTGCACGATTTCTACTTCGGCGGCAACTACGACGGGATAGCGGATCAACGCTGCAAGCGTTAGCAATAAGGCTGCAAAAGCGGCAATCAGCCACATTCCCCAACGCAAAAAACCGCCGGGAGGACGGCTCATGGCAGCCCGCGCGTCGTCATTGCTTTCGCCTCGATGCGATGTGTTGTTTGGCATAACTCAAAAATAGGGTATTGAGGGTATAAAAGCAATGGCAACTGCGAAACATCAAGGCACCAGAAAGGAGAGACCGTCATAACCCATCCCGACACGAGGGGGCAATTGCTCGTTTACTACGGCATGGCGCCCCATGTGGTGGCTCATATGGGTGAGATAGGCGCGTTGCGGGCCGATTATCTCAATGAGTTCCAGGGCTTGTTCCAGGTTGAGATGCGAATAATGCGGGGCATGGTGCAGGGCGTTGAGGATCAGCGTGTGGCAACCCCTGATTTTGTCGATTTCCTCATCGGCCATTGTGCGCACATCGGTGAGGTACACAAAATTGCCGATGCGAAAACCCAGCACCGGCAGTGGTCCGTGTTGGGCCTCCACCGGAATAACCGGCACGCCCGCCGCCAGAAATGGCTCATTATTGGCTATATACTCCAGCTTGATCATGGGCGCGCCGGGATAGGGCTGGTGCGAAAAGGCATAGGCAAAGCGCTGCCGCAATTCGTGGGCGACCCGGGGCACGGCATACACAGGCATATCGCGCCGTTGCAAAAAATTAAAAGGGCGCACATCGTCGAGGCCGATAACATGGTCGTTGTGCTCGTGGGTGATTAAAATGCCGTCGATGGAGTTGATATTCTCCCGGAGCATCTGCTGGCGGAAATCGGGACCGCAGTCGATGACCAGCGTAACGGGGCCCACCCGCACCATGGCCGAGTTGCGCAAACGGTTGTCGCGGGGGTCGGCAGAGGTACACACCTCGCAGCGACAACCGATGACAGGAACGCCCTGCGAAGTCCCTGTACCCAGTAATGTGACCTGTACTTCGATGGCCGTAATATTTTTATGACGGGTTTACTGTTGTTGATTCTACTTCTTCTTCATCGGGTGCTGCGGGGTTGTCTATTTGCTTGTACAACTTGAGCGAAGGCTCGCTCAGCTTGCCGGAATCAAATTCAATAGTGCCGAGTATTTCAAGAAGACAATTAATCCGGCCTTCTGTTTCATAAAATTTATTGATCACTACAACTTTTTTGTTTTCCAGGATACAATAGCCCGACTGGAAATTGCCTTTTTCATAACGAACGGTATATTGCAGTTCTTCAAAAAGCGATTCCAGTTTTTTCAAATTGTGTTTCGTGTATTTAAACATCGAAAATTAATTTTGTGAAACAAAAATACAAGGACATGGGTAAATGGCTATTGTTTGGGCTGCTATTTTTAGCAAGTGTTTTGCCGCAGGAGGTTTTGGCACAGCGATTCAAGGCGAGCCTGGTCGGCGGCTTCAATATGTCGCAGATCGACGGCGACAAACTGGGGGGCTTTCACCAGGTTGGCATTAACGCCGGCGGGCGGGTGGCCGCACTGATGGGCAAGCGCTGGCAGTTGGGCGTGGAGATGCTGTACTCGCAGCAGGGCAGTCATCGCACGCGCACCGACGACCCCCTTTCCAATTACGAGAGCATCCGGCTTAATTTCGTGGAAGCGCCGGTATTGATTCATTTCAGCGACTGGAAGTTCAGGGTTGGCGCGGGTTTTTCCTATGCCCGACTTATCAATTACAAGGTCATCGATTTCAGCGGCGCCGATATTACCGATTTTGAGACCCTGAATCCGGATATCTTTTCGCTGATTTTGGGCGTAACTTTTAACTTTACTGAAAAATGGGGCCTCGACGTGCGTTGGAGCCGCTATTTGAATAATTTGCAGGCCGACAAAGAAGCATCCCCTTTCTTTGGCCGATCAATAGGCATCAGGGGTATTTATTCTTTTTAATTTCAACCAGCTATGACGCGATATTTTTACCTGGCGGCTTTGCTGCTGTTGTTGGCAGGCGCCTGCCAACAGTCATCCGATAAAACGCAGGATTCGACTGCCGCTCCGGCGGCCCCCGCAGCCCCCGCAGCCCCGGCTACGCCTACCGAGCAATACCCAAGTATTCCGCTGAAAGAACTTGAACAACTTTGGAATACCTGCGATTATATCGACTTCATCTTTTATGATTTCAATTTCTCGATGAACCAAAGCGAGAAGCTGGCTATCCAATCCACGATCGGTCATATCGCCGAGGAAACGCCGCTACTCACTACCGCCTGCAAACCCATCGGTCACGTGTTTTTCCAGGTGGAAGGCAAAAACGTGCTCGACGCCGATTTGTACCTCGACGAGCAGTGCGTGTGTTATGTTTTTTATAAAAATGGCAAAAAGGTGTATGCCAATAAATTGACGCAACAAGGCGTTGATTTTTACAGGAATATTTTCAGTCAAGTGCTGAAGGGAGCGCAGTAGCGACTGTGCGACTCTTTGTG
>JRYG01005032.1_pt2 | contig 11097 bp, 5 predicted proteins | sample 235341 | NCBI WGS metagenome assembly JRYG01 (sample SAMN03074218, study PRJNA261478) | activated sludge metagenome | biome: Wastewater Treatment Plant; feature: Wastewater; material: Activated sludge; isolation source: activated biomass of a wastewater treatment plant treating hydrocarbon... ... | reverse complement strand
AACTTCGGCAACTCCTCCGGCGGGTACAATGTGCGCAACATCCTCACCGGCATGAAACGCGTAGAATTGGCCAGTGCACTCTTTTACCCTATACCCGGACCAAAGATGTTGTGGCAATTTGGCGAGCTGGGTTACGATTTTCCTATCAACTACTGCCCCAACGGCACTATTGACAATGGCTGCCGCACCGACCCCAAACCCATTCGTTGGGATTACAACCAAAGCCCTAACCGCCGCCGTATATACGACGTCATGCGCGCGCTCATCGAATTGAAAAAAACGCACGACGTATTCAGCACCTCCAACTTTGTCATGAGTGTGCAAAATATGGTCAAAACGATTCATTTATATGGTACGGAGATGGACGTAGTGGTGCTCGGCAACACCAATGTGATCACCGACAATGCGACGAATCCGTTTTTGCAAGGTGGATGGTGGTATGAATATTTCACCGGCGACAGCCTGCTTGTTGCCGATCCAACAGCGCCGCTACCGCTGGCGCCGGGCGAATACCGCCTGTACACGACTACGCGTCTGTCGGCGCCGCCGGGCGGTTATATCAGCGCTGATTACGAGCCGGTGACGAATTATTTTAGCGTGCAAATCACGCCCAACCCGAGTATTGGCGAGGCATTCATCCAGTTTACCCTGCCTGAAAGCAACTGGACGGAGGTGCAGGTTTTCGACCTGGCAGGCCGGGCCGTTGGAGCGCCTGTTCGGGAACGCTTGCAGGCCGGGCCCCATTCGCTGCCTTTGCCCCACGACCTGGCGCCCGGTATGTACCTGGTGCGGCTTAGCGCCGGCGGCAAGGCAGAGACAGCGAAATGGGTGATGAGGCAGTAAATTACGACTTCTGTTTGCCGACTGCGATCAAATTGGCGAACAGACGATAAGCGCCAGGTACGCCGGAGGGCAGCTCACGAAACCAGGAATACCCTGTGTATATAAAGTGGCCCTCCCCGTACTTGGCGATCAGCAATCCGCCGTCTTTTGGCGTTTCGCCGGGGTCGTTGCACGACAAGATAGCCTGGTATTTGCCGTCCCATTCATTGGGGAAATACAGCCCGCGTTCCTGTACCCAGCCTTCAAAGTCCTTGGCCGTTATTTTATTGGGATAATTCAGCACCTGGTGGTCGGGGCGCAGGAAACGCACCTCGCTGTCCTCCACCGTCACCCGGTCGCGCGATAACTTGAGCGGATAGGGGACGATATCTTCCAGCGGCATCACCAGTTCAAAATTGGTATTGTATTGCACGATCAGCGTACCGCCGTTGCGGGCATAATCCAGTAGTTTGGCCTGGTGGAACTTCAGTCGCTCCACGGTGTTATAGGCCCTTACGCCCATGATCACCGCATCAAACTGGCGCAATTGTTCGGGGGTAATATCGCGGTCTTCCAACACCGTCACTTCATAGCCAATTTGGCGCAGGCTGGCGGGAATCTGGTCGCCGGCGCCCATGATATAACCGATCTTGTCGCCGGCGCGTTGCAGGTCGATTTTCACTACGCGGGCTTCTGATTCGCGCAGCACGGTCTGGGCGGGAATGTGGTCATACCCCGTAACGTAAATTTCTTTGGCGTATACCTGTCCGTTAACCTTCACCTGCGGTTGTATAAAAGCGTCGCTTTCTTCTTTTGGGGGGTAGAGCAGGAAATTCACCGTTTTTTCCTCACCCTTTAGTTTGAGGGAAAAAGATTGTTCCTGCGGTTCCATTTTCCAGCCTTTAGGCAATTGGAGGGAGGCTGTTCCGTCTATATTGGCTGCACCAGATTTGAGCACCAGCGAAACGGTTTGCGGTTCTTTATTGGCAAAAACGTACACCTTTTCCGCCATATTGGCATACACCGGGGGCGTCACTTCAAATGGCCGGTATACTTCGCCTTTAACCGAATCTTCGCGTTTGTGGCTCACCTCTACTTCGTAATCGATGGGTTCGCCGGCGATAACCATTGAAAAGCGCACTTTAAAGATCCGCGGCGTTTCGGGTAAACCGCGCAGGGTCTGGTCTTCTACATTATACATACCCAGCGGCCAACGGGTATTGAGCCAGTAGGCGTTGGAGAATGGCATATTGGCAGGCAGGGTAATTTGCTTATTCCACCTGTAGCTGGTATTTTCCTCAAGGGCAAGCGACAGCGTCGAGTCAATCGCCATAGGGAAGTATGTTACCGATTTCAGTTCAATAGGTTTATTACAGCGCGAAATAGCTTCTACTGCCAGGCTGATCGTTTCGCCGGGCGTAGCCGAATAATCGGAGGCAATGGCTTCAAGGAAAAGTCCTGCGCAAGCCTTGACTAACTGGCCGGCCTCTTCGAGTTTGGTATTGCGCCAGTAGCCTTCGGGTAGCGCTTTGATCATTCGGTAGACCTTCACCAGGTCGTTCAGGCTTGCGGAAGGGTCATTGTGATTAAAATTGCGGTCGATTTCCTGGAGGAGAACCCCTATAGCGGCGCCGCCTTCCACGCGCGACCAGGTCGTATTGATACCTTCGAACAGATTGGTTTTATTGGCAGGCATATTGCCTTTCAGCAATTCGAGGTACTCCATTTCCTGTCCGCGGGTGCCGATAGAGCCGAAGCCCTGGCTTTTGTGCATACTGCGGCTTTCGGCGGCGATTTCGGGGTTTGATTTACCCTTTACCGGATAATATACGCCGGCGTCGACGGCGGCCATAGCCGATTTGTCGGCTTGTTCGAATTTTTCGCGGCTGCCGAAAAACCACCACGAGGTATTAAAAAACAACCTTTGGGGTTGCCAGGGTTTTACATACTTCAGTTGATCGGCATAAGCTTTTGGGTCGGCGCTGAGGTCAAAAGCTTCGAACGACAACATAGCAGAAGCGGTATGATGGCCGTGGGTGCGCCCCGGCGAGCGGTGGTCGAAGCGGTTGATGATAATATCGGGTTGCCAGCGGCGGATAGCCCAGACTACATCCGAGAGCACCTCATCGCGGTTCCAGATTTGGAGTGTTTCGTCGGGATGTTTGGAAAACCCGAAATCATTGGCGCGGCTAAAAAACTGCTTGCCGCCGTCAATGCGGCGGGCGGCGAGCAATTCCTGGGTGCGGATAACGCCCAGCAATTCTTCTATTTCGGGGCCTACGAGGTTTTGCCCACCGTCGCCGCGGGTTAGCGACAGGTAGGCGACGTTGGCTTTCACATCATTGGCCAGGAAAGAGATGAGCCGGGTATTTTCATCGTCGGGGTGAGCGGCCACATAAAGGGCCGAGCCCAGAAAATTCAATTTTTTTATGCCGTCGTGGATATCGCCGGAATTCCAGCGGCGCGGCGCCTGGCTCCAAACGGTTTGCAGGGTCAGCAGGGTCAATACGAGCAGGGTGATCTTTTTCAACATAAAACAGAAAAATTATCGTGTGCGTAAAATGATTTTGCGAGCCCCCAAAAATAGGGCGCAAAATGCACAAATTCAAGCTATAAAGATTTGATGTCGGCCACGGCGAGTTTGTTATATTCCTCTACAACTTTAAGCAAGTCTTTGAACTGATAACCTTTCCGACCAATTTTGGCTGCCAGTTCAGGCGCGTTTTTTTCCACCAGGCGGCGGAATTTGCGTTTAAAACTCATTTTATTGAGGCGGTACACAGGCCTTCCTTCTGTTTCAATCCAGTATTCTTCCAGCTTGACGGTTGTCTGCTCAAACAGGTCGCCGCTGAGTTGTATGACCGTTTTTTCTTCAGGCGCCTGGTAGAGTTTCATTTTTTCTCCATGATACAACACACGCAAAAAGGCCCAGCCTTCCCGGTGCATTTTGCTGAGATACAATTGCTTTTGGTTGTTTTTTTCAAAAACAAAACCTTTTACCAGTGCGGGATGAATATTATATTCGGTGCCAAAATCGTTAATGAAAACGACGTTGCTGGTTTTTTCGGCATAAAATATCACGCCGATGCGCCCCGTCAGCCGATGGCCGTTTTTAGTGATGAGGTAGCCCTCAAAGGTTTCTGCGCCGGCAACTCCGTGTGCAAGCAGGACGATGAGCAGGGTGTACAATCGCTTCATAGGCTGATAGTTGTGCACATGAAAGATAGGGGGAATGCTGGGGTTTTACAAATTTTTGTTCTCTGAAATGTTGTCAAAACCACGACCTGAAACCTACAACTTACAACCTAACTAACCACCCAATGGCTAAACAACACATCATGCTGGTAGACGACGACCGGGCTTTTAGCGCGTTGACCCAGGAATATCTCGAATCAAAAGGCGTAAGGGTTACTTTGTTGCATAACGCCGAAGAGGCCTGGAAGGTTTTCAGGACGCAATCTTTCCACATGTGCATTTTGGATGTGAAAATGCCGATCAAAAACGGGTTTGACCTTGCCCGCGATATCAGGTCGATTAACCCTGACGTCCCTATCATATTCCTCACCGGCGTCACCGAAAGAGAAAGCCGCCTGGAGGGTTTTCACCTTGGCGCCGACGATTACGTGACCAAACCCTTCAGTATGGAGGAGTTGTGGTTGCGCATACTGGCTATTTTCAGACGCATGGGCACATCCGAAGCTCAACTGCGACAACGGGAGTCGCGAGTGTTTTATATAGGGCGCTATCAGTTTACGCCCCACACCCGGGAACTTAGCTTCGACGGCGGTACTCCCGTCAAAATGACGGCTATTGAAGCTCGCCTGTTGGATTACTTCTGCCAATCACCTGACGGCTTGATCGAACGAAGCGCCGCCCTGCGCCGTATTTGGCAGGACGATGACTACCTCCGCGGGCGTAGCCTCAATGTCTACGTCAGCAAATTGCGACAATACCTGCGCGACGATCCCCGCATTGAAATTCTCAACGTTCACGGTGAAGGGTATCAATTGATAATGCCTTAATCAACATCTTTTTATATTTTCGCCGCCAAGTCCATATGCGACTAGGTGCTGCGTTTCAATATTCAATTACAACTCATGAAAAAAAATCATTTCAACTCATTTTTTGCCGATTCAAAGTTTATCCGGTATTTTTCATTTCGTCTGACGCCAGTCGCTTTTGTCGTTTTGGCGCTGGCCGTTGCGTTTTGTACTTCGGATAAAGACCTGTATAAGCGCTACCGCAAATTTCCGGAGGCAACGTTTACGCTCAACGGTTCTGAGGTTGAAAACAATCGGCTGAAAGACGCTGCGAAGTTATTTAACAGCGGTAAGTACGATCAGGCGCTCACTGCGTTTACCAATTTTTTGCAAAACGACCAACCCAATAATATCGAGGTGCGCTATTACCTGGCGCTTTGCCAATTGGAACTCGGCAATACCGGTTATGCGCGTCAGGTGCTGACCAATTTCGCCGATAGCGGTTCCGATTTCGCCACTGACGCCAATTGGTTTCTGGCGCTCACCTACCTGCGCGAGGAGAATCATATGGCCTGCAAGCAACGCTTGGCGCTGATCCCCGTCGATAATAAACATTATAAGGATGCTCAGAAGTTGTTGAAGTCTTTGTAAGATGACAGGCAGGGGTTAAGCCTTTAGTCTTTCTGCTCCATTACCCAGTACTTCCAGCGCTCCTCGGCATTGGTAAATCATGCACAAGAGTTCGGCATACACTACTACTTTTTGGGCGGAGGCTTGTAACAATAAAGCCTGCGGGGACGTCCACGACCTTGGCCCAAACAGCATGATGACGATTTGAATAGACAAAACAGCCCCAAAAACCAGAAATGCCGATGCGTATTTATTGGGATAGTAAGGTTCGGCGCTGATGGCCAATCCGTAAGTGATGCTCATCCCTAAAAATGCTATGAAACCGGCCCGAACAAAAAGGGTATGCCTGAAATAATTGACATCAAGCGGCGTTTGAGCTATGCCAATGTAGCACAACGCGGCTACTACCCCCGAAACGGCGGCTAAAACGGCCCAAAAACGGCCATCGTCAGTTTTGAACAAGGTGGGCAAACCAGCGAAAAAGACAGCCAGGAGTCCGCCAACTAATGTCAGGCTTCCGCCAAAATACAGGTTGCTCATGGCGTTGGGCTCGTTGCTCCAACTCATCGTACGCCCCAGATCGCTGAAATAATTGTACAAAAAAGAATATCCCGCCGTGGACCTGTCGTGCAGGGTCCCTCCCGGATAATGCCACATCGCCACGCTGCTGAGTACAAAAAATTGTAAGGCCCCCAGCAGCCCCAGCCACACTGCATACCTCCTCCAATCTTTTCTTGTAGACATGGTTGTCAGTTCTCTGTTATCGGTTGTCAGTTCTGGGTTGTGGGTTTTGTCGGTTGTCAGTTCGTTTATTAGGTTTATAAGTTTATAGGTTTATGAATTAAAGACTATTAACCAATAAACCGATAAATAAACAGATAACAGAGAACTGACAACCGACAACCGATTATTACCTCACCAGCGATACATCCCCCTTGAATGTCTCTACCTGCCCATCGGCAAATTCTATCTCGGCGAAATAAACATAAACGCCAGAATTCATGGGTTTGCCTTTGAATTCGCCATCCCATCCGTATGATTCCACATTGGGTTGGAAGGGGCCGTTGAAGAAAAGCAAATTACCCCAGCGGTCGAAAATGCGGAACGACCTGATCGCTACAACGTCATTATCAGCATAAATAGTGAAATAATCGTTGATACCGTCGTCGTCGGGCGAAAAAGCAGTGGGTACGTATACCCTGCGCCGTTTGTCGATGAAGATGGTAACGGCGTCTTCAGCTTTACAACCATTTTCATCGGTAGCCGTGAGTATGTATGTATTGGTAATGGCCGGCGATGCGTAAGTCGATAATGCCGTAGCATCCGACAAGTCGGCGGCGCCTTGCGACCAGACGAAGGAAGCAGCCGTGAAGTTGATTAGAGGGTCGAGCAAAATGCTGTCGCCCAGGCGAATGGTCTGGTCGGGGCCCAGGTCTATTACCAATTCCTGCGGTGTGGCTATTACAACGTCTGCTTCGACCGTGCAATTATTAGCATCCCGAATATATACGGTGTAGCCGCCTGCCGGAAGATTTGATATGGCAAAAGGCGTGCCGGCGATGCCCTGGTATGATTGTCCGTCTAAAGAATAGGCATAAGGCCCGGCGCCGCCGCTCAATTCTTCGATTAAAATCGACCCCAGCAAGTCGCCAAAGCAAGGCGGCGACTGGCTGTCGGTTTTCAATCCAATAGCCTCCGGAGCCGTTACCGTAGCCGTGGCCGAGCCGCTGCAACCCGCAGCGTCAGTGATGGTTACGGCGTAACTTCCCGCTCCGACTCCATTTAAAGTGGGCGCTACGGCGCCGTTGTTCCATTGGTATACAAAAGGCGCTATGCCGCCACTGGCCGTCGCCGATACGATGCCATCGGTATTACCTGCGCAACTTACCCCAAAGCCGTCGAAATTGCTGACGACTTCGGCCTGTACGCCCAGTGAACTCACCTGTACGGTGACCGGACTGCCAATGGCAACCGGACAGCTAGCGCCTTCGGCGGTGGCGGCAGTGATGGTGTAAGTGGTTGTTATTGCAGGATTAACTGTAATTGAAAAGCCGTCGGCAATGTCATTCAACTGCTGTGTTCCGCCTGCCCCGCTTGAATAGGTCACATCAAAAAGACCTCCCCCGCTGAAGTTGAAGGTGAGCTGCACAGGTGTGCCTGCGCATACGGCGCCGCCTCCCGTTAGTGACGCTGTCAATTGCGGGAGGAATTGCAGCGCAACGTTGACGATGCTATCGCAACCCGTGATACTGGCATTATCGAGTACAACCGTACCGGCAGGATTAGCGGCATTAAAGGTCTGCCCGCCAATCGTCAGGCTTTCGCCAAAACATAGCGTTGAATTGACGCTGGAAACAGCATTGGGCAAAAAGCTCAGATTGATTACCAGGGTGCTGTCGCAGCCGGCCGCGCTTGTCAGCAATTCCGTGCCCGTTGGGTTGGCTTCGTCGTAGGTTTGGCCGTTGACAACGATACTTTCTCCGGTACACAGCGTCTGAGTCAGGTTAGCGGTTACGTGCGGCCTGACTTGCAGCACGGCGCTGTCGCTCAGGGGTCTCTGGCAGCCGCCGTCGCTTACATTGGTCAGGGTTATCGCTATTGGTCCGTCGGTTATTCCCAGATTAGCCGGACAAACGCTTATGGTTCCGCTATTTGTATTGATAATCGTATTGAAAGGCTGAGGCCCGGTACCGGTATTTAGCGTGTAATCCAGGTCAAAGGGCGGTGTTCCGGTGAGTGTTATTGTAAAATCAAAACAATCATCCTGGCAAATTGCTCCGCCGAGACTGATGATTGCAGTAGGAAGCGGCGTGCCGGGCGCTACTGTGGCAATACCTGTTGCCGAACAACCGGCCTCGTCGGTTACCGTTACCAGGTAGGTATTGGGCGCCAACATTACGGGGTCTTCCGTGCCGTCGAGAGCAGCCACATTCCAGTCGTAGGAGACTACGCCAATACCCCCGCTGACGTTAAGATCGATAGCCCCGTCGTTGGCGCCCGCACAGGATTCGCCGGTGACACTCAAGGCCACGGTAATGGCGCAGACAGGCCCGTCGATGGTAAAGGCACAGGCCTGGGTACATCCGTTGGCGTCGGCAACGGTTACATCGTAGTTGCCCGCCTGCAGTGAGGCGATGGCGATACTTGTCGCCGAAGCCGCAGTCTGGCTGCCGGCAACAGGGCCGTTCCAACTGATGGTATAGGGCGCCGTGCCGCCGCTGAATGTCACCGTACCTGAACCTTCACTGCCGTTGACTGTGGTTGCTGCGCCAAGCTGTGAGCAAGATAATACCAGGGCAGTAGGTTCATTGAGCGTTATAGCCGCCGTTGCGCTACAGCCGGCGGCGTCGGTAACGGTAACGGCATAATTGCCCCCGGCTAACGAAGCCGGATCTTCCGTGCCGTCAAGGGCGTCCACACTCCAGTCAAAAGTTAACGGCGCCAGGCCGCCGCTGACGGTCAGATCAATGGCGCCGCTATTGTCGCCGTTACACAGTAAATCGCTGCCCGAAATGGCTGTAGTGATATTACAGGTGGGTTCTGTTATGGTAAAACTGCATGTATCCAGACAGCCGTTGGCGTCGGTAATGCTGATCAGGTAATCGCCGGCCGATAAATCCGGTATGACTATAGTTTCATGTGTGAATTGTGTGATGGATGCTTGAACGGGGCCCGTCAATTCTACCTGGAAAGGCCCGGTTCCGCCTGCCGACGAGAATTGCATGGCGCCGTCGCTGCCGCCGACCGTACTCACCGGCAGGAATTCGGCACACGATAAAAGCAATGGAGCAGGGGCTGTAATTGTTACATCGGCGACAGCCAGGCAGCCCAGGTTGTCGGTGACGGTTACGGCATAAAAGGCGGGCGGCAGACCGCTCAGCGTATCCTGGCCATCATATGCATCTTCATTCCAGTCGAATGTGAAAGGCGCCGACCCTCCGCTTGCGGTTGCTATGATAGCGCCATCATCGCTGCCGCTGCACAGGGCGTCGGTTGCGCTGAGTGAAACGACCAGGTTGCACCCGGTTATGTTGATAACAAATTGGCAGTCAGCTTCACAACCCAGCGAATCGATTGAAGTTACAGTGTAAAGCCCGCCTTCCAGATTGCTTAGGGTAACAATGCCCGCAGTATCAACCGTCAGCGTATCGGCAATGGGGCCGCTAAGTACCAGGGTAAAGGGAAATACCCCGCCTTGTACATCAACGGCAGCTACGCCATCGGCCACACCCGGCCCTGATACCGGCGATACCTCGGCGCAATTCAACACAATCGCAGGGGGCGAGGTGATCTCAAAAGTATCGGCTAAAACGCAGTTAATAGCATCTGTTATGATTACGCTATACACTCCTGCGCCCAGGCTGTCGGGCGCGGGGTCGCCGTCAAGGGCGTTTATGTTCCAGTCAAAAGACACAGGGGCTACGGCGCCGCTGACATTGAGTACAATGGCGCCGTCGTTAGTGCCATTGCAATTAATATTTGTAACAACGCCATTCATGCTTATCCCGCATACAGGTTGGTCGATATTGACGCTGCAAGAGACCGTACACCCGTTGGCGTCGGTGAGTAATATGGCATAAATACCGGCTACAAGCCCGCCTACAGTGTCTATCCCGGAAGTGTCTATGGTTATGACGCCCGATGAAGGCCCACCCCAAGATAGGGTGTAGGGCAGGGCGCCTCCGTTTGTGGTTACGGTAAATTGGCCGTCGCTACCCCCCACCGTTGATACGGATGATAACAATGCGCATGACAGCTCCAGCAAAGCGGGTTCGGCCAGCACAATGGTTATCGAGTCGACACATGCATCGGCATCAGTGATGATTGCCTGATAGGTACCGGCGGCCAGACTGCCGGGATCTTCTATTGTGTCCAGCGAATCGATATTCCAATCGATGGTATAGGGCATAAGTCCCCCGGTGATGTTGAGGTCGATGCTGCCGTCGGTTTCGCCGAAACAAGACGGCGCAGTGGCATTGGCAGTAATAGTGATGTCGCAGGGCTCTCCTATGGTAAAACTGCATACCGCTTCGCATCCGTTGGCGTCGGTGAGTGTCAGGTTATAGACGCCTGCCAACAGGTTATCCAACACCACGGTATCGGCGGCATTTTCATTTTGACCGCCCATTTCCGGGCCGCTCCAAAGCAGAATGTAGGGGGCTTCGCCGCCTCCGATGATGATAGCTGCCGCGCCGTCTTCTGCGCCGGTGGCGGAAACGGGATTGAGTTGGCTGCATTCCAGCAACAGCGCCGGAGGTCCGGAAAGCGTAACGCTGCCGGTGGCAGAGCATCCGTTGTCATCTGTAACTGTTACCGCATAGGTACCTGCATCCAGGTTGGCAGGGTCTTCCGTACCGTCGAGTGTATTGTCGTTCCAGTTGAAGTTGAAAGGCGCTGTACCGCCGTTAACCGTCAGGTTGATCGAACCGTCGCTGCTGTCAGAACAGTTGGGATTCACGCCTGCCAGGCTGACGCTTATGGCACAGTTGGCGTCATTGATAACAAAAGAACATATTTCCTCACAGCCGTTAAAATCTGTGATGGTGAGGTCGTAATTGCCCGCCGGCAGGTTACTGATGGTGGCAATACCCGCTGCTGCCTGGGGCTGGTTGCCGGTAGCGGCGCCGCTCCAGGATAGCGTGTAGGGCGCCGTGCCGCCGCTGAA
>JRYG01008993.1_pt1 | contig 11101 bp, 13 predicted proteins | sample 235341 | NCBI WGS metagenome assembly JRYG01 (sample SAMN03074218, study PRJNA261478) | activated sludge metagenome | biome: Wastewater Treatment Plant; feature: Wastewater; material: Activated sludge; isolation source: activated biomass of a wastewater treatment plant treating hydrocarbon... ... | reverse complement strand
CTGCGCCTACGGCCGGATCGGCACCTGGTTCGGCGGGCTCAAGTTCGATTACGTTCCGGACCTGGTCACCTTCGCCAAGGGGCTGACTGGCGCGCACTTCTCGATGGGCGGCGTGCTGATGAGCGACAAGGTGGCCGAACCGTACTTCGACGGGCGGGCCGACTACAACAACGGCTACACCTTCGGCGGCCATCCGGTCGGTTCGGCCGTCGCACTGAAGGCATTGGAGATCCTCGAACGTGAAAACGTCCTGGAGAACGTCAACGCGAACGCGCCGGCGGCCGAGCAGGCTCTGAAGTCCCTGCTGGATATCCCGATCGTCGGCGAGGTCAGGGGTACCGGCCATTTCTGGGCGATCGAAGTCGTCCGGGACCAGGAAACGAAGGAGCCCTTCAAGGGGGAAGCTGCCGAGGATCTGTTCAAGAACGTGCTGACCGAAGCGCTCTTCGACAGGGGATTGCTTTGCCGGCTCGACGACCGGGCCGACCCGATCATCCAGATTGCCCCGCCGCTGATTGCCGAGGCGGAACTGTTCGGTGAGATCGCTTCGATCCTCCGGGAAGGCCTCGAGATCACTGCGCAGCGGGCCGGCGTAACGGGCTGAGCCCGTACCCGGCCGGCTGGTTCAGCGTCCCTCGTAGGTGGCCTTGCCGGGGCCGTTCTCGAGAAAGGACTCGACCGCGTTCTTCAGGTCCTCCGTCTCGAACAGGGCTGCGGCGTCGCGCCGGGTGACCCGGTCGGCTCCGGCCATTCCGTCATCGCGCCAGGCCCTCAGGATCCGCTTGGTCATCGCGTGGGCCAGGGTCGGGCCGTTGGCCAGCCGCCTGGTGAGCTTGCGGGCGTACTCGTCCAGCTCGTCGTCCGGCTTGACCTCGTTGACCACGTTCCAGCTCTCCAGGGTGCCGGCGTCGAAGAGACCGCCGGTCATCACCAGCTGCCTCGCCCGGCCGGAACCGGCCCTTTCGGCGAGCCGCTGGGGGCCGCCCATCGACGGGGTGAGTCCGACCACGATCTCGACCAGCCCGAACTGGGCCGACTCTGAGGCGACGATCAGGTCACAGGCAAGCGAAAGCTCGAAGGCGGCGGTCAGGGTGAGGCCGTGGGCAGCGAAGACGACAGGGAAGGGCAGGCCCTCAACCCGGTCGATCAGGCCCATCAACTGCTCCCACAGGCGTACTCCCTCGGCTTCGGTCAATCCCTTGAATTCCTGCACGTTGACGCCCCCGGAAACGACCTTTCCTTCGGCGCGGATCAGCAGTCCGCGGGGCGGGTCGTCCTGGACGGCGTCGATCGCGGCGATCAGCTCCGTGGTCATGGCGCGATCGAACAGGTTGAGTGGCGGGGAGTCGAGTGTGATGACCGCCATCGGCCCTTCACGTTCGGTCTTTACGAGTGACATGGCTCAGACTCTGGCGAATCCTTCGATGATTTGCCTCACGCCAAGCAGGAAGAGTTCCTCGTCCCGGTCAGGATCCATCTCGGAGAGGTCGAGGATCGAGTCGAGCGCGGCCCTCGTTTCCTCGCTTGACGTGTCCGCCACGCCGGCGGCCTGGCGAAACTCCTCGAGTTCCCCGTGGCCCAGATCATCCGGGCCCAGTGCCTCGTTGGCGTTGAGGCGGCTGGCCGCATAAAGGGCATTTCCGAAGCAGTAGCTGGCGTAGTAGTGGAAAGCGTCACCGGCCGCGTCCCCGCTCAGCCCCAGCCGCTCGAACACATTGGCGAAGATCGCTATTCCTCCGGCCGAAAGTTCGCCCGAGCGGGGGATCGCCGCCATGTACGGCGTGATCTTGTGGTGCCGGAGGAAGGCCCGGCGAGCGTGAAGGCCGACCGTGACCAGCGCTTCGACCGGATCGGCCTCGAAGGGGTTGCCGATCTTCAGGGTCGTCTCGGTGAGGATTTCGACCCAGACCATCTCGACCGCGGCCTGGACGATCTCCGCCCGGGAATCGAAGTGATGGTAGATCGCCGACGGGGTCACGTTCAGGGCCGCGGCGAGTTGCCGGATGCTCGGGTCCCGGCCCTGGTCGAAGAGTCGCAGTGTCTCCTCTGCGATCTCCTCTCGCTCCAGGTGTGTGGTTCTTCCCGCTGCAAGACGGGTCACGATTTCACGCTCCTTGCTTGGAAACCGGACAGCGGAAGAAATGTAACCGGATTTCTCAGGCGCGCGCGGAGCGAAGCGAGAGCTCCAGGGCCAGCCGTCGGTCCGGGCGGTCCAGATCATCCCCGAAAAGCTCGCGCAGCCGGGCGATCCGGTAGCGCGCCGTCTGGGGGTGGATGTTGAGGCTTCGGGCCATCTCTGCGGCGTTGCCTGCGTTCTCCACGTAGGCGAGTGCGGTCTCCGCCATCCTGGCGTGGGCCTTCGGGGTCAGGTCGCCGATCGGCGCCATCGTCTGCTCGCGAAGCCGGGCGATCAGGTCGCGGCTGCGGTAGAGCGTCAAATCGACCAGGTGGTCTTCGACCCGGACCAGGCCGTCGGCCGGCAGCGCGCCGAACGTGGCCGCCTCGAAGGCGCTCCGCGCGAGCTGCCAGGACTCGAGCAGCCGGTATGGGCTGCCGGCCGGGCCGATCGCCGATGGCCGTCCGGACATCGCCTGCTTCAGTTCTCTCAGCCGTCCCGGGCCGGTCGGGTCGGGAACGGCAATGCAGCCGGAACCGTCGACCGTGGCCGAGATCACACCGATGGGGAGGATTCGGGTGACCTCGGCCAGGTCGCGTTCGTGGCAGGCAATTGCCGCCAGGCTCTTGGGGATCTCCCAGGCGGCCAGACGGGCCGTCCGTTCGATCTCGGAAACATCCGGGTTGGGCTGGAGCATCAGGGTGACCAGACCCCGTTCCCGCCTCAGTCGCGCTCCCTGCTGTTTGAACTGGGCTTCGGCATACCCCTCGGTCGAGTCGGCGGAGAGTTCGTCGATGTAGACGAAGATCGATTCCGCCAGCAGGCTGAGCATCTTGCCGTCCAGTCCGGCCTCGAGGCTGGCCGCGGCGATCCGGCGCCAGGCGATCCTCGCCCCGAGCCGGTAGGCGGACTGGAGGGAGTCGAGCGAGCGGCCGTTCCGGAACTCGCCCCGGCCGAGGATCACGTAGACCTTGCGGCTGGCCCGCCGGTCCGCGTCGGGATCCTTGATCAGGACCAGGAACTGGTTCAGCGCCTCGCGCACTCCGCGGTACACGGCCCTGCCGAATGAGCCGTCGAGTGGCCTCGCGTACTCGGGAATCTGGCTGCTGATCGTCTCGAGGATCTCGTCCGCGATCCCGGAGAGTTCGGGTTCGATCACGTCGGCAACCTCGGGTGTGAGGCCGCGCCAGGGCTCTTGGCGGGGAGTTCTTATAAGAAAACTTATAACAACAACCTCAGACGAATTGCCTGACAGCCAAGAAATATTAGAAATGTGACCATAGAGTTCATCGCATGACGCAGCAGGAAATGACCCGGCCGGAAACCACGCGACCCGCCCCGAAGCACCCGGAGAAATTCACCCCCCACGAGATGCCGATGGTCGACAAGGTCGCGAACATGTTCGCGGTCGTGGTCCCCTTCATCGCCACGCTGGCGGCGATCGTCCTGCTCTGGAACCAGATCGTCACCGCCACCGACCTGCTGATCATGATCGGCATGTACCTGCTGACCGGACTCGGCATCACGGTCGGCTTCCATCGCCTGCTCACCCACCGTTCCTTTCAGACCTACAAGCCGGTCGAGTACTTCTTCGCCATCATCGGCTCGATGGCAGTCCAGGGTCCTGTAACCACCTGGGTCGCCGACCATCGCAAGCACCATGCCCACACTGATGAGGAGGGCGATCCGCACAGCCCCCACGTCGGACCCGACGGCAAGCCCAAGGGCGTTCTCAGCGGCCTATGGCACGCCCATCTCGGTTGGACCTTCTCGAAGCAGGGGGAGGCGGACCAACAGAAGTACGCTCGCGACCTCTACGAGGATCCGGGCATGCAGTTCATCAGCAAGTACTTCGTCGCCTGGGTGCTGCTCGGCCTCGCGATCCCGACCCTGCTTGGCTACCTTCTAACCGGTACCGCAGCCGGCGCGCTGGGCGGGTTTTTCTGGGGGGGCCTGGTCCGGGTCTTCTTCGGCCACCACATCACCTGGTCGATCAACTCCGTATGCCACTTCTTCGGCACGAGGCGGTTCGATGTCGACGACCAGTCGACCAACGTCTTCTGGCTGGCCCTGCCTTCATTCGGAGAGGCCTGGCATCACAACCATCACGCGTTTCCCCGCTCGGCCGAACACGGCCTGAAGAGGTGGGAGCTCGACCCGAGTGCCTGGGTGATCGGCGGGATGGAGAAGGTCGGTCTGGCACGCAAGGTGGTCCGGATTACGCCCGAACGCCAGGCCGAGAAGCTCGCCGACCCGAAGTAGGGCCGGCCTCAGGCCAGGTCCTCGGCGGCCAGGCGCTTCCACTCGGGCTTGTCTTCCCTCCAGCCCTCCTCGGTGCGGCGAAACTTCCAGTAACCGGTTGCCGAGAGATCCAGCAGGTCCATTCCACGTTCGTTGACCAGGTGCCGCCTCACCTCGCGGACCATCCCCGCCTCGCCGTGAACGAAAGCGTGGCCGCGGCCCTGCGGCAGCTCGAGCGACTCGACCGCCCGCAGGATCCGTGGCTCGGCCGTGTGTTCTGATCCGTTGCGGTGAAGCCAGGTGACTTCGCTACCCGCGGGGATTGTCATTCCCGTTGACCTCTCGAGGTCTGCCTGGTCGGCTTCGTCCTCCACCTCGAGAATCACGAAGGCACTCGTCCCTGCCGGAATCCGTTCAAGCGCCACGCTGATCGCCGGAATCGCCGCGTCGTCGCCGGCCAGCAAGTGCCAGTCGGCGTCCGGATCGGGCGCGTAGGCGCCGCCCGGACCGATCATCTGGATCAGGTCGCCGGGCCTGGCGTCTCGCGCCCAGGGACCGGCGAGACCGGATCCGTGGGTGACGAAGTCGATTGTGATGGTTCCGGATTCCGGATCGGCATCCCTGACGGTGTAGGTCCGTTGCCGGTGCCACTCCGCCTTCGCCAGCCGCTCACGCACCTCTGCCGGGTCGAAGGGCGCCTCGTAGGAGGCGCCCGCCGGTGGAAGCTGGAGCTTCACGTAATGGTCCGTGAACTCGCCCACCGGAAATCCCTTCAGTTCTTCCGACTGGAGGATGATGCGGATCATGTGGGAGGCGAGCGGTTCGGTCGAAGTGACCGTCGCAACTATCGGTGTGCGGGCGGGCAAACTTTCCTTCCGGCAGGGTCGGTCGGGGTCATCCATCCTGACGGTCGCGCCCGATCGGCGCCGTTCACGGCTTGTGAAGCCGCTTTCTGCATGCCGTGCGGTAAAGGGTCCAGTCGCGAACAGAAGGTTCCTGTACCAGGGCGTTCACGGGGACGGAAAGTTTCATGAACAAAATGTTCATAAGCGCCGATTTTTACGCTACATTTATTTTCGGGTAGGGAGATAAACGTGTGTGGAGGAGATAACTAGATGAAGCTGAAAGCCAAGATCGGTGCTTTCGTCGCAACTGCAGCCGTCGCCTGTGCGATTGGTGCGGCCCCGGCGCAGGCAGCCCCGACCGCCCCGGCACTGCCGAGCGCGGGTGACCTGAGCGCACTCTGCAGCAAGGCAGGCAACGCGAGGGTCCAGGCACTCTGCAACAAGGGCGTTGCGGCCTACGACAGCTGCAGCAAGCAGACCAGCGCCAAGGGTCTTGCTTCCTGCCTCGCTTCGGCGGCCAAGGGCATCGTCGGCTCCGGCGTCCCGACGACCGGGAGCACGGCTGGCATCATCGCGAAGCTCAAGTCCCTGATCGGTGGCAACACCGGTGGCCTGAGCCTCGGAGGCTTGGACCTCTCCACCATCCTGGGCAAGCTGGGTGGTACCGGAGGCCTCAACCTGGGCAGCCTCCTCGGCAAGTTCGGCGGCTGAAAAGCCAACGCTGTCAGCAAACGCCGGTCGTCCTTCGGGGCGGCCGGCGTTTCGCTTTAAGGCCGACTTCCCAAGGCCCGCTTCCCAGGGCCTGATTCCTGAGGCTTACTTCCCGGTGAAGGCCTTCGAGACCAGTTCGGACACCCTGGCGCGGTCTTCCTTGGCGACCATCCTGGAGTTCTTGGTCGGCACGATCAGGTCGAGGAACTCCTTGCGCTCCGCCGGGGTCAGGTTGTTGTAGAGACGCTGGGTGTGATGGGTGAGCCAGCGGGCCCGCATCCAGACTGCGGGCCAGTCGACCTTCTTGCCGTACTCCCAGGCCCTTGCGGCGAGTCCAACGGCCACGCCTGCGCTCTTTGCTTTCGACTTCTTGGCCATGGGCGAAGGATAGATCCATCCGGGGTCCGGCACCTCGCGGGCGGGCCGGCGAGCGGTCAAGGCATGCCCGGACAACAGCCCAACGGACGTGCGAGGCATACCCCAAAACCAACCCGCGAGACGGAACGTTCCGTCTCGCCAGGGTTTTCCGGGGGTACCCTCCGCCGCGTCGCTCCGGCTCTTGCGGGGCTGTGTCGCCCGGCTTCGGTCTAGCTCACCGAATCGATGGTGAAGACGCGCTGGCCCTTCGGGGTGGTCACCTTGACCTGCTCGCCGACCTTGCGGTTGCGAAGGGCCTGACCCACCGGAGACTCGGCGCTGAGGCGCCCCTCGGAGAGGTTCGCCTCGGTCGAGCCGACCAGGGTCCAGGTGTGCGTCCGGCCTGAATCGTCGGTCAGCACGGCGGTGCGGCCGAAGGCGAAGCTGTCGGCGCCGGCGGACTCGACGTCCACTACGACCGCGTTCTTCTCCCGCTCCCTGAGCCGCTGGATCTTCGTCTCGAGGTGAGCCTGATCCTCCTTGGCGATGTGGTACTCGGCGTTCTCCTTGAGGTCGCCGAGTTCGCGGGCGACCTTCAGGCGTGCAGCGATCTGTTCCCTCGCCGGGCCTTCCAGTTCCTCGATCTCCGCCTTCAGCCGGGCCAGTCCCTCGGCAGTAATCGACTCGCCTGATTCTTCGGATTCGCTCATCGGCCCAGCCTACCCGGAACCGGGAACGGGCCCGGGGCGAGGGAATATTCAGCTCGGTAGCGGCACTGTGATCACCGGTGTCGTGGTCGGCTGGGGACTGCCGCCGCCGGGCTCGACGCTCACCATCACGGCACGGACACCGTCCAGGTCGGGGATGCTGGCCGTCGCGCTGCCGCTGCGGTCCGGGACGAAGAGCGATTCGGTCGGCTCGATGTCCTGTCCACGCTGAACCCAGGCCTGGTATACCTGGCCATCGCCAGGCGGCTCGAGACCTGTCACCTTCAGCGTTCCGGTTCCGTCCGAGGAGACCAGGACCGCGTCCGCCCCGATCGTCGACTGACCGGTGATCACCTGGCGGTCGGGCCCCGACGGCGAGTCGTTGCCGGTGGCCACGATCCCGAGGACGACGCCAAGGAAAAGGGCGGCGGCAGCGGCGCCGAGTACCGCCGGACGGAGCAGGCCGGACCACCAGTTATGGCGTGGCGTGACCCTGCGGCGGGCGGGGGAGGCATCCGAAGGTTCAGTCTCCGCCAGGTCGTCCTCGATGGCTGCCATGACCTTCTTCTTCAGATCCGGGGAAGGCTCGACCTGAGCAACCTCATCGGCCAGTATTCCGGTTGCCGGGCTCAGCCAGGCGAGTTCGGCCCGGCATTCGGGACAACCGTCGAGATGATGCTCGAGGTCGCTCCGCTCGGCCGGTTCAAGTGCGTCGAGCGAGTAGGCCGGAAGTTGCTCCCGAAATCTTTCGTGTCCGCTGTTCATGCCGTTTCCCTCTCGAGTGTGCTCAGTTCATGGCGAAGTTTTTCCATCCCCAGTCTCATCCTCCCCTTGACCGTGCCCAGGGGAATCCCGAGCAGGTCGGAAATCTCCGTCTGGCTGAATCCGCCGTAGAAGGCGAGGCCGATCACCTTCGACTGGTTCTCGGGCAGGCTTGCAAGGCGCGATCGGACATGACGGCCCTCTTCGCGGCGCAACGCCTGTTCCTCTGTCCGAAGCGCCGACTCCCGGCTTTCGAGGGCAGAATCGTCGTCGTGGTCGAGGTCGGGAGCGCGACTGGACCTGCTTCGAAGGTGATCGATCGCCCGATTCCGAACGATGCCCAGCGCCCATCCACCGGCGCTGCCCCGCCCCGGGTCGTATCGTCCTGCGTTCTTCCAGATCGAGAAGAAAGCTTCCTGCACGACGTCCTCGGCGCGAGAGCGATCTCCCACGATCCGGTAGGCAAGGGAAAAGGCGCGACGCTCGAATCGGTCGTAGAAGGCCTCGAAGGCATCCTTGTCGCGGCCGCCCGCCCGGACGAGGAGATCCTCGTCCGGGACGGTCGGCCTTGCGGGGCCCCTGCCACTCATCTGTCCTTCAGGGTCTCTCATCCGGCGATGTCGATCAAGCCACCAGGAAGGGCTGGACGGCCTTCAGAACCTGGGCCTCGGTCATCGTCTTGTCGAAAGCGTCCGGTGCGGGCTCGTTTCCGTTCTGGAGGGCGATCGCGGCGGCGTGCCTGGCTTCGACCTGGACGATGCTGCCAGCCGCCTCGAGAACGTCCCTCGAGGTGATCTTCGGAGCGGCGCCGTTGTAGGCGCTGACGCCGACGTTCTCGATCGTCTCGGCCAGGGCCGTGAATCCGGCAGTGTCGGAATACGGGAACTCGACCTTCGGGGCCTTGACGGGCTTTCCGCCGAGGTCGCGAATCGTCTGGGCCAGCGCCTTCACATGCGCATCCTCGTCGGTTGCGAACGTGTTCACCAGTTCCTTCAGGCTTCCGCTCAGGTTGAGCTTCATCATCGCTTCGTTGTAGAACGCGGACTCGAGGTACTCCAGGGTGAGAGCGTAATTGAGCACCTCGACATCGCCCTTCTTTCCGCCGGTGGCACCGATGGCTCCCTTGACGAAGGGGCTGATAGCTCCGAGGCCGAACATCGCCCCTGCTGCGAGCGCGCCCTTGAGCAACACGTCGCTGCGTTCCGTTCCCTCGATTTCGATGGCCGCCAGTTCGGGGTGAACCATCTCGTTTCGTTTGCTGATCTCAGTCATTTTCTCTTCCTTTCTTTCCGGCGGGGCTCAGTCGACGATGAACGGCTGGACGGCGTTCAGGACCATCGACGCGGAGGCGGGCCGGGCGAACGGGCCATCCGGCACCGGGTTCTTGCCGAGCAGGGTGTTGAGGGCGGCGGCGTGCCGGCCTTCCACACTGTGGATCGACAACGCAGCCGCCAGCACCTCGGGGCTCTGGATCCGCGCGGCCTGTCCCAGGTAGGCGGCGGCGCCGAGGTTCTCGACCGTCGAGGCGAGCCTCAGCACCTGCCGGGCGTTGTTGAGCGGGAACTCCGTCTTCGGCCGCGGAGCCGGCTTTCCACCCGCCTGCTTCACGGCGGCGGTCAGCGCGGCGACATGCTCGGCCTCCTGGCTCCCGAACTTGCGGATCGTTTCCAGGTCCGACCCCTTGAAGAGGCCGCTCCTCGCCACGTCCTCGTAGAACGCCGTCTCGAGGTACTCGAGGGTCAGGGCGTAGTTCATGATCCCGATGTCCCCCTCCCCGAACTGGGCGGTGCTGTTGTCGTCCATCGAGGAGCCCGTCTCGCCAGTGGTGCCGGCAGTGCCGGAGCTCGACCCGGATTCATCGTCGCCGCAGGCAGCCAGAAAGGCGCCCAGCGCGACGGAGCCTCCGGCCATGGTCATCAGCTGGCGCCGGGAAACTCCCCTGCCACCTGACGGCTGATCCGGATCCTGTATTTCCAGATCCGCTGCCGGGGGATGGGCGGGTTCTGCTTCTCGTTTCTTCCTCAGGGTCGGCATCTCGCCTCCTTGGTTTCGGGTGCAGTTGAACGGACCTACGGAGGTGGGCTCGAACCGGATCACTCGAGTTGCCGCTGATCCGAGTCCGCTGCCGTGTCGTAACCGGAGGCATGATTCCCAACATCGGACCTTTCGAAATCATGCTTGTACTGATCATCGCCCTGGTCGTTTTCGGACCGAAGAAGCTGCCAGAGCTGGGACGCTCTGCCGGCAAGGGACTCAGGGAGTTCAAAGGCTCCCTTTCCAGCGACGAGAAGGCGCAGGAACTTCCGGAAGCGGAAAGCCCGAAGTGAAGGGTTGAGAGGTCGGGGCCCCGACCTCTAGGGTTGGGGCTGTGACCCGCTCGACCTATCTCGCCATGGGGGCCATGGCGCTGGGTGTCTTCGTGATCGCCAACGACATCACGGCGATGAACGTCGCCCTGCCCGCGATCGAGAAGGACTTCGACACCAGCGTGACCACCGTCCAATGGGTGGTCAACGCCTACGCCCTGGTCTTCGGGGTGCTGATCGTCACCGGTGGCCGGCTGGCAGACCTGTTCGGTCGCCGGGAGGCATTCTTCGTCGGCGCAGTGATCTTCCTGCTCGCGTCCCTGGCCGCCGCCACTGCCCAGACCGAGGCGTGGCTGATTGCCGCGCGGGCCGTGATGGGGATGGGCGGGGCGCTGATCTGGCCGGCGATCCTCGGCATGACCTTCGCGGCGCTGCCCGCGTCGAAGGCGGGGCTGGCGGGCGGGTTGATCCTCGGGGCCGCCGGCATCGGCAACGCGGCCGGGCCCCTGATCGGCGGCGGGCTCGACGACCTGCTCGACTGGCGCTGGATCTTCGTGCTGAACCTTCCGGTGACGGCGTTCGCGGTCCTGGTCACCGCGAGGTTCATCCACCAGCCGCGGGTGGAGCAGGAGGACACGAAGCTCGACTACTTCGGGGTGGTCACGGTCACGGTCGGCCTCGTGGCGCTGCTGCTCGCCTTCGACCAGGTCCTCGACTGGGGCGGGTGGGGCAACCCGCGGATCGTCGCGCTGCTGGGCCTCTTCGTCGTCGGCATCGCCGCGTTCGCCTTCGTCGAGCGGGCCGCGGGCAGGAACGCCCTGGTGCCGGGAGACGTCATGAGCGATCGCAACTTCACCTACTCCTGCGCGGCGATCCTCTTCATGTCCGCGGTCTTCTTCGCGATGATGCTCTACGTCCCGCAGTACCTGCTGAAGGTCCTCGACTTCGAGCCGGTGCAGGCGGGGCTGGGGATGCTCCCGATGATGGGGGTGTTCGCAGCGGTCTCCTTCGTCGCCGGCCCCCTGTATGACCGGGCGGGGCCGAAGGTCCTCGCGT